>Ga0302132_10001240_pt1 | contig 14586 bp, 28 predicted proteins | sample CB9_321_MG_FD_203113 | JGI IMG/M metagenome (GOLD analysis project Ga0302132, IMG submission 203113) | Marine microbial communities from Western Arctic Ocean, Canada - CB9_32.1 | ecosystem: Environmental > Aquatic > Marine > Oceanic | place: Canada: Western Arctic Ocean | collected 2017-09-19
CTCCTCATCGCTCAACAGGGAAAAGAACTCAGGGCCATTAACCTCCTTTAGCGTTTCACTGCCAACGGGCTCAGAGGACGTGTCAGCCCACCGAGATCCGGCATCCCACCCGGATTCCCAAGGATCTCGATCATCGGAATAACCCCCGCCCCCCGAGTAATCGTAGGGGGTAACGTAACTATGCCCATACCCCGGCCCGAACGCGCTAGAACTAACGTTCTCATCGTACTCCTTCTTCCAGGCCTCTTCATCCGAGGGACCAAAAGAGGTTGAGTAGTCAACCGCGACATCGATCTTGAGCTCCGTTGGGAGGCCGACATTGGTCTGGATCCTGCAGTAACAGGTATCCTTCGTCGACAATATGAACATGATCGCGAAATCGCATTCACCGAAAACCCGCTCAAAGGTCTCCTCGTCCACAGAGCTGGGAGTTGGATTCATGTTGGGATGGGTGTGTATCCAGACCCTCATGCACTGATGCGGCTGGAGCCCGCGATCTACCATGTCCTCGAGGAAATCAGCCACGGCGGTGTCCTCGAATTCCACGGTAACCGGGGTGACATCCTGCTTCAACATGACGAAGTCCTCGACGAGATCCGGGAAATTCGGTGTAATACCGAAGCCCCCACACTCGTCGCTACTATGATGACAACACCACCGCAGCTTCGCCCAGGCGGTAGGGGTAAAACGGAGCATGGGTTTCTCCCTCCGCGCCTTACGCGAATCGCGCTCCCGGCCACGCCAGGCCTCCGCTAACTCCTCCTCCGTTGGCTTACGCCGTTGTAGGTTCACAGTTTTCTTCGTTTTCTTGGACGGCTGGCTCGGGGAGAAACCCCGGCGCAGGTGCTCCAAAAACTTGGGTTTCGGCTTTTTCGAATTCTGGGTGTTCTTTTGGTGGGCCAAGGTAACTTTCTCCTGGTTGGCGGACTTCACAGAAGTCACATTTTTCTCTACAATCCGAACACTGTCCGGGTTTGTCACACTTGCAGTCCCCTATCTCCTCAGAAGCGCAAGATTTACAATACTGGGTACTGCAGCTACTACAGCTCTGTACACATCTTTCGCATAACATTCCACTGCAGCCACCACAACCCTCATTATTAGTCGAACAGGTTTCGCACAACGGGGCACCACAGTCCTTACAGTTGGCCTGAATACACCCGGCACACACACTTGAAGTGCAGGTCACACAGGTCCTCCTGCACCCATCACATACCACCTCCTCACAACTCTCGCAGCTCCCGTAACACTCGTCACAATAAGAATCGCTGCAGCAGTCGCAGTACATAGACTCATCCATCAATGTAGCATATCCACAATCACTGCAATCAATTCTATCCTCGGCGTCCTCGCCCCAATTCTCTAGAATCGTGTAGGCCCCATCTCGATCATAGGAATTAAGGAGCTGCTTTAAGATGATGAAATAATCAAGGACTCTCCCGTCTTCCAACGCCCTTCGAATAGAAGGAGCACCGTCCCCCAAACAAACCGCCCCGTGTGCCCCCACATGAGGGTGAAAGTGTTCGCCGCTAACGTTTGGGTCAAGGGCATCCACATGGGTACCGCTATCAGCGTTTGTGGGGATCTTAAAATGCGACAACTTAAGATCAATCCTGAAAGGACCCAGCGGAACATCTAAAAGGGTAACGGGGTCAGTGGTAACAGAAAGCGTCTCGCGTTCGTGATCCCACTTATATCCTCCAAACTCCTCCTCCAAGGCTTTGATGTCGGCGTAAATATCAAGAACCCCCGGAGCTTTGTCGGGCTCCGGGGGGCTCAATGAAATAGTTTCCGCTTGTCTTTTAAGCCTGTCCATGGTTACAATCAGCTGCTTATGCACAATCTTCTCCGCAACCGCAAAGCCCTTATCCTGGGCTTTGCGGATTTTGGAATGAAGAATCATACAGCTCTGCAAACAGGAGTGTAACCGCGAGGGAAGTCCGAGAACATGAGTAGTGGCAACACGCTGTGCCACAAAATCACTGATTCGTGTAGCAAGCCTTAATGACAAATTCATGCTCTCTCTCCTAGTTTAGGCAGCGCCATCGATTTTCATCGGCGTCATCGTGACCCGGTCCTTGTCCTGCAGCACGTAGCTGCCCGGCACGGCTTCCCGATTCACCCGAATCAGGAAGTCAGAGGGTGCACGATCCGGGAACCGCTCCTTGAAGAAGGTCTCCACGGTAAGATTTTCCCTGATATCCGCCGACCCGGCGAAACCGCCGCCCTCATTGTTGATGAAATAAATATTCATACTAGTAGTTTTCCTGTGGCATCCTAGATGCCGGTGTACCCCGAGAGGGGCTTTAAGAAATATCCGCGCGGTCGCGCGATGTGTACGGCAAGCCGTATCCGGATCTCTCCGGGTAGGTACTCCTCACCTGAGTTTACTACATGCCAAACCTCTCCCTTTTAATCCATGCTTCCCGGTCCCGGGTTATGTAATCCTTCTGGTACCTACCAGAGTGGATACCCTGAGCCCGTCCTAAATGATAAGCCCCTACTAAAAGAATACCTACAATGATATACATAGGTCCTCCCTGAAAAAGAAAAGGCCGCTCGGAACAAACCCGAACGGCCTTTCAATTAAATATGTTTAGTCGATTACATCGGTCCCCCTGGAACATCGGGAATCAACGTAACTCCTTCGGCGTCTTCATCGACATGAATCCGCATTCCGAACAACCGATTCCCCATGACTTCGGGAAATACTCCGATAAGCGCAGTGGCGTCTTCAGCACACATCGACCACATCATAGGATGATGCATGGGCTCGTGTGTCGTCATGATGCCACAAAGTGCCTCTCGAACCCGACGCTGCTGAACCCGCTGCTCCAGTATGACCTTAAACTCCGCTTCAGCCTCTGCCTCCGTAACTGGAATGCCCACTACGGCGGAGAGGTCCAGTACCTCTGCCATTACTTATCTCCTGTCGTGTTAGGATTGGTTGACGCGTCACGTATTCTTAACGCATCAACCTGTTTTTCTACTACGCCCATCTTATCTTCCAGATGCTTAAGCCTCATATTTTGCTCGGCGTCATCAGGCAAAGCGCCTAATTCCCCTAACGGCCATTTAGTACGGAACTCTGAGTTTTGAACCACGCTATCCCGCATCCTCATAACCTCGATTTCCAATTCCCTAATGTGGGATGTCAGGGTGAAATATCCCCACACTGCGAATCCTACTCCGGCAACGATTTGCAATAGCCACTTGAGGTTTATGTCAAGGTTTGTCTGATCGCCTATAGCACTCATCGTTTACGTTTGCCTCCGAAGTATTCTACCGCATGGCCTTCCTTGATCATGAGCTCATTCAGGTTCTCACCCGATTCAGTCATGATCGTCCCCAGGACACGCCCATACTTACCCCTCTTATCGATCCGGGTAACTATGACAATCTCATCAGCTCGGTCTTCAGTCCACTCCACCACAAAGTCCTTTGCAGCGAGGCCCTTGACCTTCTCTAACTTATCCCTTGTACGAGATTCGGGTGCGTTTATGCCGTACAGCCTGACGCGTTCTTTTAGTGAGACATTAAATCCCAGCTCTAACATCACGTCAACCGTATCGCCGTCAACCACTCGCAAGACCTTAGCGCGGTAGTGATACAGATTATCCTTCATGCATTAATCCCCCTTACTCGATACAGTACAAGCTCATGAGGATTCTTGCAACATAGCCTCCGGCTTAACCCCAACCCGGCTCATCCACGCCTCAGGCTCTAGGTTACTCAGCCAGTCCTGCACAGACGGGATCCGTCCCAAATCCTCTAACACATGCCGCTCACCAATGAACCGCACCGGTACAACCCGATCGTCAGAGTTCTGGATTGTCGCCCCGAATAGTTTCTCGCACATGAAGATACCTTCAGCATGGTGTCTCATGGCTCGATGACGGAAATCGGCCATGTAGCTTTTACTCTCGTCAAACCAGCTATGGATTTTTAAATAATCCTCTGGCGTGCCTCCCCACTTTTTCACACTGCTTACAGAGTGATGATATGGATGGGCCATGGTTAAACCGTATCCGAGATCCAAGGCGGGCTTGCCAAGCCTTCCTCGGCGGACAGATCATACCTCACTTCCGAGTACTCTGAGGATTCAACACGCGTATTATGCATAAGAGTTGCTTTGGCCTTTTCGGTATTGATTACCAAATCACCAAAGGAGCCTTCATTGATTTCCCACCCACAGGGAAGAAACTCATACGCACACTCTTCTATCTTGGATCCAACCGTACACTCTACATCCTTGTATTGATATTCTTCTTTTTCCTTGTCGTAGGTGGATTGTTGAGTGGTTGAAGAAGGCAAGCCCAGACTGTCTACCTCCGTGGACTTCAGGAGTTTTTTATCTTTGAAAAACGACACCTGCTCAATGCCTCCGCTGTCACCGTAGCCATCATACCCGATTTCGACACGAGTAATTCCAGCCTCAAAAAGGACTGCACAGGTATCTTTCAACGCCTCCTTGGACTTGCGCCTCCGTTCGTTACTTTTTGCATGATACTCCAAAATAACGGCGTCCATTGACTTTTCGGGCTCTTGGAGCCGCTCACTGAGCTGGTCCATGGAGGCATTGGTCTCTTCGTAGGCCTTCTCGGTACTCCCCTCCGGCCACGGTAACTCGTCTTGAGTCTCCAGTGGTTTTTCATCTTCACTTGCATTGGTCATTGCATTCTCCGTGTTAAAACAAAAAGCCCTACCCAAGATGTCCCGGGTAGGGCTTTATCATGATTATTGAACCCACTTAAAGTTCAACGCAGAGTAGTCACCTGTTCGTCTATGGTCAATTCATTCCCGGAGTCCACACCACACCTCCTTTATTCAACAAAGAGCGGTGTTCGATGATTACTGGACCGGGGTCCAAATTGCTGGCATGGACATCTTCTTCTACTGTCTCTTCATTCAGAGTCAGGGATATATTGGGGTAGCTAAAACGATGCTCCCAATACTCATAGCTCATCAAGGGCTCCCACAACTCCCCCACCCGAACTACCACATGGATCCGGGGCTTACTATTGTTCTTCGCTATATCATCTCGCATCAACCAGTAGGCAAGATCAAGCTCATCCACGGTAATCCTAAGTTTAAGAGCTCCAAGATTAGTACTCTGGATATCATCAAGCTGTTCCAGCACAACGCCGGGAACAACGGGCACCGATACACGTATCATGTTATTCCTGGGTCTAGTGCCCACCCCTTAGGGAACCGGGCATATGATTTTCCTTGCGGCATTGAGGGACCCTCTTTGATTACCTCACGGGAGATTTCCCGCACTCGAGAAACTTTACCGGTCGTATCCGAATTCATAGACTTGATACCGGAATCGTGTAGTCTTCGCAAATGCTCCGCACACATCCGCCTCTCCCAGTTCGACCGGACTAACTGGGAGAGATGCGTAATTTTCATTTTCTCAGCCACCCCCGGGTGATTAACGTGCCTATCCCGGCACACTATGCACTGCACGGGGTGCCTGGCCGTAGAGAACCCCATGTACTCCTTGATCTCCCATGCTCTTCCGTAATCGCAAGAACAGTCATCGAACCCAACATAGTGTTCCCGACCCTTCCGTACCGAAGGACAGTGCGACGGGCAACTCCAACACACGGCTCCGGAATCCAGGGACTGTAGTTCAAACGGTGACCTATCCTCACAGCCCTTACAGAAACCAGCTATATCCGGGAATTCTAAGACCCTACTTCCGAACTCCGGCATCTCCTCCCCGCACCCCACACAAGTGAGACCCGTAGCCTCCGAGGCGTCCAAAGACACCCCCAGTCTACGGTTCCACTCCTCTAAGGCCTGTGCAGGCGGTGTGGACCTATCCTTCATCAGCTACGCGTCTTTTTTTTTTAGACGTGCTGCGGCCGCAACTGCAGCAGCTACGGCTACGATACTAAGGGCTAACCATTTCATACCATACCTCCTGTTATAAAGTTCTTACAGTTCCTTGCAGACCTCTTCCATCAGAGAACCCGCTTCGATATCATCAGGATTCATCTCAGCATCGAAATGCTTCGTCGCGGATATCATACAAGTATAAAAATCAACATCTTTCTCATCACATAGATGCATGATGTCATCGAGGAAGTCAACAAGGCAAGATTTAATATCCTCGGGATCATACCCCGAGTACACCTTAATACACTCCAGTGCCGACTCCGCTCTTTTCTGGTTACGCCGTGCATTGTTCAAGAAAACGTAATGATACCCGTCGTTCTCGAAGTATAGACACGGCCGACCTGTGAACTTCGATTTCCAATACGTGTGATCCACAGATAGACCAACAATACCGAGACGGGCTTCGAGCTCATATAACGATGTCGGAACGACACGGTCTATAAACTCGGATCTCGGTATCATAGTGGCTTTACTCTGCATCACCGCAACATGTGATGCCGCCTCGGGCACGTTTTTGTCATCGAGCACATAAACATATTTTATGGTCACTATCTCCTACGCTCCTCCATTATAGCTTCAGCGGTCATTTGTACAGTGTATCCGGCCTCTTTGCACGCCAGCGCACTCTCCTCTCGTTCCCGATCCGACAACGGCCTTTCATGAAGATTCTTGAATTCTATATCGACGTCTTCACAGAACTGCCAAACCCGATCAGGGTCGTTGAGTATTTCTCTTACTCTCGTCTGTAATACATGTTCCGCTGTTCTCCGGATCATGTGTGTCCAGGTCTCATCCAGCACTGCCGTGGAATCCCCTATGAGATAAGAATCCGCCCCGATGGAATTGATGAGATCCAGGCATTCTACAGTATTAAGAGAATCAAGAACTATCTCAATGGTATCTTCTGTTGGTTGTGATGACTGTATACACCGAGAAAGTACCTCATCAGGACTCATTCGTTATCCTCCGGTGTCTCCCAATCCGTTATCTCCGCGCTCAGCACGGGCACACCTGAACGTTCAAGAAAAATCTCACATCTCGCGTTTTCAAGTATCTCTTCGATGTCGTGTTCTTGTTGGTCGAAATCAACCCTCAGGTTCACTCTTAAAGGAATCATCATCTCCATCTATACCTCTCCGATTTCATAATCACAGGTTATTTCTTTTCCCGTGCGGAAATCGCAATCCGTCGCTCGGCTTATCGCAATCCGCAACGCCTCTTCGTAATCACACGCCGTAACGGCGATCACACACTGGCGTACACTTACACGATTTACCGGTATTTTCCACTTTTTGGTCTGCTGTGCCGGCACATTGGCAAGGCCGCTCATGTCCACCTCGACAATAAGCTGACAAGCCCTCTGCACGTCGTCCGTACCATAGCCCCAAGGAGGCCAATAACGGCACCCCCGAGCGCTAAAAACGCCTGCGACATCCCCTTGCGTTCAGGTCCAGGGGAAACCTCAGTTTGCTGTTTCATAGAAAATATAAACTCCTTTGTTAGTTGACCCTTGTTTCAAACAGGCGGGGATACAGCATCATCGATGAGATATCCCGTGTCCTCCGATTTAACCTCAGAGCTTGTCATCTTCCTCGCGAAGTCTGGAATCCTCATTTCAAAACTCAGCCATGTTATCCCATATTCACAATCGTGAGTACGCACAGCATCTTTGAGTATCTGAATCGCATCCTCCTGCGTGAGAACCAGACCCATATCGTTAGCCTTGTAGTGAACGTCGCCGACGCTCCAGGATATCACACACTTATCTTCCCAGTACAGCTCGATCGCCTCCTTGATTAGATCATGAGTGGCTGGAAGGTAAAATTTCTTCGCGTTATGCGCCAGCGACTCACATATGGACTCCAACATTCCCCTAACGTGATGTGAATGAATCATGATAAATGCTCCTGTATTACTGCCGGGAAATCTATATCCCAGTTATTACATGCCATGACCTGGCGACGATCAATTACCTGAAGCTGTCCTTCGCGGTAACCCGGAAGTTCCTGGTACCAACGAACGGTGTGATCCAAGGTCTCATTCGCGTCACCCTTCTTGAGCAGATGCTGGATACATTCTTCTCGGTCCTTGAGTTCATATCCGTTCGCCCTGTATTCGCAGCAGGGGGAGCCCAGAAATATACGTTGCTCGTCACAGAACGGGAATCTGTACAGCAGGCTGCTATTTTCATTCATCACCCACACATCTATTTCACGTTCTTGCGTCGCGGCGTCCTTGAATGCCGGGTAATTAGGCAAAGAGAATCCCTGGAACTCGACAAAAGACCCCTCCTGCTTCAACATCTGCACCACGGCATAACAGTTAATAGTGCTCGACGCAGTTTCCAACCCGCCGCCTGTAGATATCCGGGCGACCGGATATTGTTTAATATCAACCCTCATAATCGTCCTCCTCGGAAACGAACATAGACGCATCGGCGTCCACCCTAACTACTAATACATCCCCCTGTAGTACCCGCAGAGGGGTATACACTAAATCCATAAGCATATACCCCTCGTCGACAAAGTCGTCGACGATCTCATTGGTGTGCTCCATACCCCGGGTGTTCTCCGCGAGACCCGCAAACGACATAGGAATAGAAAAGCGGACGCGCTGTTTATCATCGATAGGGAACCGCGCAAGAAACTCTTTTTTCGTCATCGTCATCACTCAAGCCTCCATTTCTCGTTCCATGAAATGCTCACATCCTGGACAATATTCGGATTCTTCTTCAGGCTCGAATGTGTTGTTGCCACACTCACGACATTGGCGTGAGCCTATTCTGCCCGTTTTCTCGTCGTATTTAGGAGGTTCAGGGGGGTATTTGGAAAGATGTCGAAGGTCCCATTCTTCCTCAAGGTAGTTCTCACATTCGGTACATCGAAAGATGTGTAAGACGAGCTCGCCGCACTTGGGGCAAAGGGATATTGCTTTGGCCATTCTCTGGTCCTCCATTTAAGAATTGTAATTTCCTTGATTAGCTGCTGCCAACCCACCTCCTCCTCCTCCTGTAGATATCAACCTTCATAACCGTCACTCACCTCCACTGCGTTTTCTTCGTTGTTTCAATGGGTGTTTTTATTTTCCTCAAGCATTATATTATGACATGACGCCACATAATACAGAGTTGAGCCGGACAAACATTCGGCAGGAAAGTATCTCCTTTATCGCAGATGCGCTGTGCAGCACACAGAATAATAAGAAGGGGTTTTTCAGTCTCCTGGAAGACAGCGACACCTTTGACGATATACTGGATGCCCCGCAACTCTCCTCGGACATTCAGGCCCAGCCCGTCAAAACACACATGTCCCCTTATCTCCCCGTGTACGTGGGGTGTCGGCACTTTCTCCGACAACGGGGGGTTGATAGCCGAGACGTCGCTGATTACGTGGCCGCGGTGTGTGTACACTTTGTGTACGCAGGTCAGTTCGATGATAATTCTACGTTACTCGAGCCGATGACCTACGTAGATAACGCCTCTTCGCAGATACAGCAGATGCTATGGGCAAACCAAACCCTGCAGGCATTGGAGATACAAATACACATCTCCAACTACATCCTCTTCCTCACCGGAATGCTTCCACGAGCCGTGGAGTCACGGCAACTGGAGGGTGAGTATCCCTCGCACGTCTACGAGGAACTCGGAATCAAGGGCTACTCCACGCTCCAAGAGGTAAAGGATCCCAAGGGTGTATTTGAAACGCTATCCACGCGGTTCACGGACATCAAGAATGCCCTGAACGACCTCTCCAACAGCGCGTTTGTCTGATAGCCAGTGCTGCCCCAGGGTATTCAAGGAAAGACTTACGTCTTTACACCGATGACACGGCGTAGACCCTCTGTGTCGAACACCCCCTCCCTTACAGGACCTACACGTCTTCTTGAGGTCCCTTAGAGGGAGCATATAAATCTTAGTACCCTTGCAGACAGGGCACGTACGACACCTCTGAGCTTTACTAACTTCCCCTCGACCCTTACATACTCGGCACTTTTTCCTGACCTCAGGAATATAATCCCCTGTTCCTTTGCAGGGCGTGCACAGCACTTGAATAGAAATTTCTCGAGTTCCCTGACAATCCGGGCAACCTATAGTAGGTGCTGCAGCTATCATGAACATACCTCCTGGGCGTAGAGACCGTGAAAAAAAAAGGCCTCCCCACGCCCGGTCGGTGACGTGAGGAGGCCCGCTTGGAGGCAGGGAGTGCCCGGACTCCCTGGAGAGCTATGCCCTCGACGTAATATACACGTAGTGGGGTTTTCAACAACTCCGCTTAGTAACTACGAAGATAGGCTCGTCTCCAGGGATCCGTAGATCTCCCCATGTCCGAGTTTGGACGGGTTCATTCACCCCCGCCCATCCCTTGTAATTAGCTATTTCTACATCTCGTCCTCTGGTTTCTATAACCAAGGCGATGTGTGGAAAAGGCAACTTTGTTGTAATAGGAATGATGGAGGGAACCGGGGGAATCTCTTCCCGCCTATCCCAAGCCACCAAGCCCAGTCCCAAAATTTCTGCGGCGACATGCACACTCTCCCAGCTCGCAGGGCCGTCAGTACACCTCGTGATGTCAACGACTCTATGCCAGATATCGGACTGTGTGCTATGTTGTTCGCCGAACAAAAATATTCGGGAGTTAAATAACGCTACGGCGTGGCAACAAAAACCATGCCCATAGCGCTGCTGGATATACCTCAACCCCCGCCAATAGAAGAATCGACGGTTATACCTATGCTGGACACAATGTTACTCCTCGTGCGCGCCGCTCCATGAGCGAACGGGTGAATAATACAATGTCTCCTGATGTACCCCGAACCAGGAACATACGGCATTTCGGGTAAATCCACAGGTCAATGGGAACCAGGGAGGGTGTTTTCTCTCCGTGCTGGCGACCTATGCACAGCACTTCACCTTCTCCTGGAACGGTAAACTCCGGTGATGACACCGTATTGGGGTCCCATGGAAAGATGCGATCTCGGTCCGTGATCACGAAACCGTTGGCTGTTCTAAACAGCTCTATGAGTTGTCTTAATTTCAACACCTCAAGTGTATTCGCTATTTGGCATCAGATCCTCTTGTGGTGAGGGTAACTTCGCCATCACACTCTATCCAGACATGGGCACCACAAGACAGTGGCTTGTCTGGCCGGTAAATGACCTTTGACGGCCCATCGATGGTTACCTCGTGTGCGTAATTGTTTGACTTGTACGTCTTCACAGTCAGAACAGGTTTGTTCGTTCCATGCTTCCTGTTAGCCTTTATCACATGTTGATTAACATGGATGATTGTCTTCATTTGAATCCTGTCGTGATTAAAAGTTCACGGTCACAGAATCCTCTTACTAAAAGGCCTCAACGGCCGTTACAAAAAGAAAAGGGGCGCTCCACCAGGAACGCCCCTCTCAATAGTGCATACGTATGCACTTTTAACGAATAACAGTATCCTCCGCGTCTCCACTAACATCCGCGAGCTCGGTGACGAAAGAGCCTCCATCAAACCCCGCCAGGGGGTCTAGAATGCCTTGTAACGCGGCCTGGGACTTCGGCATCTCTATGAGTCTCCGACCCTTGCTGACCTCGGTAAAGGCGTTCTGGAGACTCCAGACATTACGATCCTGGAACTCACCGTGTCCAGGGGTATGCCACTGATCCACAACCTTAGTGATAGCGGCATTAGGAATGGCTCTGGAACGCATAGCACGGACAATGGCGTCATGCACCACGGAGTCCGTGAGCTCACGGGCCTTGTACGCCTCTATGCGTGCAGCCTGGTTAGCATGCAGACCACTGAGCATCCCAATCGCCCGAGACATCAATCCCGGTAGATCCCGTTGGATCTGACGGGTATGCTTACGCGCGATATTAATCTCACCGCTGAAGCACAGATTATCGCAGACGAAGACGTGGTTGCCGACTACGACGCCGGCGGCATACGACTTGTCATGCGTATTACGGAGCCCAACGGTGAGGCCCCAGTCTTCCTCGGAGTGCCCATTGGTAACATCCAGAAGCCCGAAATACCGGGAGCCATCATGGGACAGCGCATGGGCCTCTGCCTTAACCTGGAGACCCGAGGACTCCAAATTCTTTCTGGCTTCATCAACCAGATACTTGTGCGAGATAGGAAACCAGCGCCCCTCCGGGCCCGGGGTATCCGTACCGTACACAGCTTCGACGTCGACAATGTCGGCGCCACAATGCATCATCAATCCTTCCATTTATTTCCTCTTGTTGTGCTTGATTACTTACTGCCGCCATCAAACGTCTGAGTATCATAAGAACGCTCATGAATATCAACAACCGCGTCACAAGCAGTTTGAATAGCTTTCTCAACATCCTGGATAACCTGTCGCTGGATCTTGAACGTCTGTAACTCGTAGAACTCCGAGTCCTCCATGGCAGTCTGGCCTATTTCATATCCCCAGCCCTTGCAAATCCAAGGCTTGACTCTTTCCGCCAGTTTCTTGAGGATATCATAAGCATACTTCTTCCGGTCCTCGGCATTTACAGGGTCCGCGGAGTCATCTGCCCATAGGGCAGGAACCGCCATAACAAAAGGACCGTCATCACATTCGATCAGAAACCCGTGCCGTTCACAGAAATCCCGAAGGGTATGCCCATTGAGATGACGGAGTTTAACAGACGCCAAGATAGGCATGAGTTGAAACCCCGCCATCTCGGCGGAAGCCGCTGAGGCATCAAACGGGAACCCGATATTAATCATGAGGTTCTCGACAAGATTGAGTTCCAGCGTGTTAGCTAATTTCTGAGGATCGTTAACCACTTCACCATGTAGCGTGTTTAGAACCGCTATGCCCAGCTGCGCCACTAGTTATCTCCTTTTTTGCTAGAGTTACGAGAGCACTCAAACGAACAGATACTCCCTTTTTAATAAGAACAGGCTGCTCCGATATATCCCGGGGCAGCCCTACAACGATGTAATCAGAAAACTCCTGCTCCAGGTTCTTCAGAGCCGGAGCAAGACGGCTGGTAAATGCATTCATATAGTTATATTTGTTTTAGCCTCACGAGCACCACCGGCGGTATTGAAAGGTCCCCCCACCCGCGCAAATGCGGGGGAGGATCCCAGATACCCTTTACCGTGAGTAAGTTCTATCGTGGCTGTATCAATACCTCGGCGCACCAGATCGATGAAACGACCGACGAGCACAACATAATACTGCGCAGCATCACGATAGACTTTAGGTTTAACTACCTGAGAGACATAGGCGCCGCGAGGGTCCTTACAGACCTCCCCGATGACGTGATCCTTAATCTCACCAGGTATGTTTAGTACAGCGAGATTTCCGGTTTCCTGGGGACCGGTGATATAACTACCCAGGGCCAAAAACTCGCCTTCGGTGTCGACACCGAAAAAGATGATGTGCCTTTTATCACACCCCCGCCATTCCCAATCGGGCTGGCGGAGCAAGACCAGGTAATCCCTGGCCTTGGGCACCCTACAGGCGTCCCAGAGATTAAGCACCGTGGGTTTGATGTGCTCATAGCCTTCCCGCTTACCTATGGCGGCAAGTGTTTTGGCGTGCTTACTAGGATCTTGAGAAAACTCCCTTATAGCTGTCCCGAAAGCAGAGAGGTCTTGTGGTTTAAGCATGGGTAGGTCTCCTTGAGGTGGACTTATTTACCGCAACACCGGGATCTCTGTCGCGGACGACGAGAAGATCCGGCACTTGAATTCAGCAGGTCTTTACGTGGATTAGCGGCACCGCAGCTCTTACACGTAGTAACATTCTTCTGAGAATACTCGTAATGACGACATTGTCTACAGAAGTATCTGTACAGGGCCATAAAGAAATCCTCACGCGATACTGAGATCTCTATCCGGGGAATCCGCGTTCTCAGTATCCACAGGAGTCTGGGCAGACTTTTTAACCCGGGTGGTTTTTTTAACCGGGACCTTGTCGACTGTTTTCGCAAGCTTGGCTTTTTGAGCCTTAGCCAGCTCCTTTGCTCTAATCTTAGAAGACTGAGAAAGGAGCTCGCATTGTACCTCTGCAGCTTTCAAGGCCGCATCGAGGTCCCCTGCGAGACGGAAGGTCTCGGCATCTTGTGCGATCTCTTCTGTAAGAAGGTCGAGCAGATGTGCGGGTACTTTTACATCTACTAAACCAGTATACCCCGCAGCACGAACAGCAGCGGTATCGACATAAGGGACTGTACCATCAATTGTAGACATTGGGCTCTCCTGTCAAAGCAATATACATCATACCCTCCGCTTAGCTACTATGTTACGGATGACAGGAAGGTTTCCGCTTTACGCAGATTCAAGACATCTCCTATTCTACGAGACGCACTCCCATTGGACTGCCAGCTCTGTCGAGCCCACTCCCCGTATGCCTCCATACGTTTACCCTCAGGAGTCAATAAGGAATCAAGGCGTTTCAGAGACGTAACTAACTTATCACGTTCTTTTGGATCTTCGGATCGGATTGCAGATACCCCGTAGGAACAGACAAGCCTACAAAAGACTAGGTCATGCCGTAGTAGATACGTATCCTCGGCCCTATACCGATCTCGGAACCAACTCACCAGGGTTGTGAAGATCTTTTGAGGATCCGATGTGTTTTTCCCTACCCACCACATGTGCTGTTCCCCTAGAAGGAAATCGAAAAGCATTCGGGGTTCGTAGTCCCGGAGATCTTTGAATCCATAAAGGTCTTGTGC
>Ga0302132_10001244_pt1 | contig 14558 bp, 14 predicted proteins | sample CB9_321_MG_FD_203113 | JGI IMG/M metagenome (GOLD analysis project Ga0302132, IMG submission 203113) | Marine microbial communities from Western Arctic Ocean, Canada - CB9_32.1 | ecosystem: Environmental > Aquatic > Marine > Oceanic | place: Canada: Western Arctic Ocean | collected 2017-09-19
AATTGACTGAGGTATGCAATGAAGCCCGAGAACTAGAAGATGGAGTCCAAACATATGATGCAAATGAATTAGATAAATTAATTCCTCCTCATTATGGCGGAACTCCAGTTTCGTTTATTTTAAACACAGAAGATTATATTGAAGATGTTCCTAAGGGAAGTGAGTACGATAACTGGAAACTACAAAATTTATATGTTCCTGCGGCTGGATTTAAATATTTGAATTTTTTGGAGTTGGTTCCACACAATACTCCAGGTAATATTATATTTTATGATTATAATAAAACAATATTAGATTTAACAAAGCATCGACAAGACAATTGGGATGGAAAAGAAGATTTAAAAGAATTTTATGAAAAACATGATTCAATTATGGTACGAGACTTTTGGGTTGATTATCATTGGGAACGAGATTTAAAACATTACGGAAATTTTGAACCTTTTTTTAATACAGAGTTTAAAGCCAATTGGAAATATCAGTTTCATTGTGTAGATATAATACATGAGTTAGATGCATTTTTAAATATTGTTGAAGACAAGCCTGGTACACTTGTATTTTTCAGTAATATATTTGATTTTATTCAAAACTGGATAGGTGGTAATTTAATAGTGTTTGAAGCATGGATTAAAATGATAAGACACTTCCAAGGTTATGAAAATGATATTATGATATACGGGTCAGATCCTTTACGTAATAATGTCTGGGATTTTGTAAAAAACATTGAATCAATACGACCCCATAGATTGCATACATGGGAAATTTAGATATTAGAATAAGAGATATAAACCAAAAGTCGATGCATTTTTTGGTTTATCCGGATAATAATTCAAATCGGCAGTATGCACCTTTCTTTGAAAAATTACAAGACTATACGTTAATTGGTTGCTGTGACATTTTACAAAAAATGAATACAGCATATATATCTGAAGAACAAATACCTAATGCTGTCATAGTAGCAAATAAATTAGGTATGCATACTGTATTTGTTTTTTATATTGGAACAACACTTACCGGAAATCTAGAAGGTTTATTTGAAAATGCATTAGCATTTAAAAATAAAAATAAGGAATTTATAGTAGCCGGCGACGTCGATGGTATATCATTTAAAAAAAGTTTTTTAATGATTAATGTAGATAATTATATTTTACAGGGGTGCCCTAAGTTATTTGAGCAACGAAGTAAGTTTACTAATAATTTCGAACAATTGCCAGAAGAAGTTTTCTGCCATTTAAATACTCTGCATTGGGAGGCTAATTTAGATACCCCTGAAGTATGTTATGAGCACGCCGTTGATCCTCGTCCTTTTATATTAAACACAGAAAATTATATTAGCAATATTGGCAAGTGGGACATTGATTTTATAGGGTCACAAATTATTACACCGGCACCGGGCTTTAAATTTATTAATATATTAGATTTTTTTAATTTTAAGTATACCGATGATTGTAAAATTATATTTTTTGATCACAATAAACAAACATTAGAAGTTAAGCAACATATAATGCAAGGCTGGGATGGCGTGAGTTATCTAAAAACATTCTTAGAAAAGCAATACAAAGAATTAATAGACGAGTATTGGAGTGAAGATGATTGGAAAAGAGATCAGAAGGTATTTGGAGCAAAATTCCATCATTTTTTTAGTATAGTGAAACAATGGAATAATGAATTTCATTATATAGATATTATACATGATTTAGATGCTTTTATAAAAATTATACCTGATAAGCCAGGTACTATTGTTCATGTAAGTAACATTTTTGATTACGAATTAAATTGGGCAATAGGAACGTTAACAGTATTTGAACAATGGATTAAACTTGTTAGGCATTTACAATCATATGATAATGAGGTGTTATTAATAGGCAACGATCCACTTCATAATCCGTTGTTAGAATTTGCTAAAAACATACATACAATAAAAGAGCATAGAATGCATTCGTGGGAAGCATAATGAAACATCCATATTTTGATTTAGACGATCAAGACACGCTACAAGAATATGACGAAGATTTTGCAAAAGAAGTAAGAGAATATGTTATCAATCAACACTCTTTCAAAAGAGAGTTCTATGCAGATACCTTAAAGAGTGTATTCAACAAATATCTTAAAAGTAAAGATGTTAAAGATATTATATTAAGTCCACTACCATTTTTAAAAATACAAACTCCAATGCCGTTCCACGAAATATATGATGAAGCGGCTAGATTACTACCTTTCTTTGTTAGTCACCGAGCCAATGCATACAAATGGAAAAGTTTATGTTTGTGGGGATTAAGTCATGCTCATACTGGTGTACCTGAAGATTATGGTATGATAGAAAGTGATGAGCTAGAAGACGAGTATATGGATTGGACAGACATGGCTAAATTTTGCCCGACAACAAAAGACTGGCTTGAAAATAAGTTTGGCTTTCGTAGTTTTACTCGGGTTCGGTTTATGTTAATTCAACCAGGCGGCTACATAGCACCACATAATGATCATGAACGTCGTGAACTAGTAGCTATTAATATTGCATTAAACCAGCCTGCCAACTGTGATTTTATAATAAACACGTATGGATCTATTCCTATAGATCCTGGAGATATATTTTTGTTTAACAATTCTTACGATCATGCTATACTAAATGAATCATCAGTGCCTCGCATACATATGATAGTATATGGAGGCCGACACTCAGGATGGTGGAAAGAAAGAATAGTGAGTAGTTTAATACATGCCCATAATGTATACGTTAAATAATATAGATTTTAATAATTCTGATCATCGAGATTGGTTAGTATTTGCAAAACGATTATACCAAGACTTATTAATTAATAATAAGGATCGGTATGGCGTCGAACAAAAAGCAGATATAATACTAGATCCTGGTATGTTTGTCGATGATAATAAAATATATGATTTAAAAAAACAAGAGTCACAAGAGTTTAAAAACTGGTATAAGGAGTGGAAGAATGGCGCCAATCTTTTTTGGGGATGGCACTCGGATGAATTAAATATACCTGATACATATAAAGTAGACTATAAAGCAATTATTGCACCCGGTAGCGGATTTTATGCATACGAAGCATGGTGCAAGTTAGGAAGACCTGATGCTAAAATTATAATTTATGATTATAATCCGGTTTCAATTAAGTTTCAAAATAAATTGCACTCTAATTTTAATGGCGATGACTATGACGCTTTTGTAAATGAATTTTTAGATCAAAATAAAGAATTTTATACACCTTTTAATAATGATGATAAAATATTTGACAATACATATTGGAATGACTACTTACAACTAGATAGAAAAATTTTAGAAACTAATTTATATACAGATAATATAGTATTTTCATATGTGTTTTCGCCACACAACGGTAAAACATTTTTTAGCATATCGGATATTTTTGATTATCCAGAATCAATACTAGAATACGGATACGATAAATTGCAACAAGCATTTTTAAACTTTATACGTTCTGGTACGCAAAATATAGGGCGTCCGGTAGTATACTTTGAAAAGCCGCGAAACTCTTACTTTTTTCCGGATACAAATGAAGAGCGTGAATGTCACGAACATCTAGGTATGATGTTAGACGATATTAATCTGTTTATCTATAGTATGAGATTTGATTATAATTTAAATAAATATATAAAAGACGAGAGATGAAATGGCAGAAACACCGTACAATTTAAAACGAATATTCCCCTTACGTGTAAAATCCTCACGAAGCGAAAATGCTTATATGTTTGGGTTATGGGATACAAAAAGTAGAAATGGATACTATGTTGATAACAATGGAGTAGGTCAAGAAACATCCACTAATACTGTATTGGCTAAATTAGCATACAGTGAGTTTGCAAAATTAGAAGGACAAAAAGTATATAGTTCTGAAGTTGCTAAAATTTTTATAGAAGCAAACCAAAGTCAATGTGATTATCTTGTATTCATGCCAATAACAACAAGTATTATAAATGCAACAAAATTTATGGCATCTCTCGATGCGTTTGTTGATAGTACTTCGTTTATGGTAGCCGGACATCTTTCAGCACGAGAAGCTGAGTCACCATCATTAAATGATACGACATATTATCACAACCCTGTAGACCATGGTAAGAATTACAATTTTGATGATGCAGATAGATTTTGTGCTTTTTATGATCATATGTTTGTAATTGATATTGGCTTGTATAAAACGCACGGAAGTTATAATTTCGGTGAACGTACTAGTTTAATGTCAACTATTCATCGGCAAGAGTTTTCGGAAGATTGGGACAACGGGTTGCATGATGAGCAAGAGGTCCATAAGTTAGAAGGCGAGACCGCCGCACAAATACATATACAATCATATGATTTGCCTGCTGATATAGTAGGTTGGCAATTAGCAAATGATGCAGTAAATGCAAATCAACCAGTTGTACCGCTTCCTCAAAATTTACGAACTACATATTATAATTGTTATTATCCAACAGATGATTACGGACCATCGAAGATGTTTAGAGAATCATACAGAATGGGCCGGCCGGATTGGATTCAGCATATAGATGATAAAGAAAATACTAGTATACCTTTAATACATTTAGATGAAAAATTTTGTGGTGCATTAGATGGAGCAAATGGTTATAATTGGGTTAGATCGCTTGATACTGATAAAGTAGTTATAGCCTCACCAGAAGTAGGCGAAGTTCCTGTTACAGGTAATGCGTCTAATTCGTGGTCAGTAACGCCCGATCAGTTAGAATGGTTTGATATTATGCGCCATTATGCTCAATATAAAGAAGATTGGGGTATTGGATCATTACAGCCTGCATATAATTTACAAACACTAGCAACAACATTAGATTCAATTGAATATTCAGATATAGCAAGTGTTTCAGCGTTAAGTGAAATTACTAAAATAGAAAAAGTTATATCGGTGTGTAATGGATTAAGCATATTACGATGGATAGATGAATTGCCGATAGATACTAATACTACTGTATGGTGGATGGGTGCTTCAAACACCGCAATGGATTTTCAGCGACAGATTATACAAGAAATTACAAAGCCTGATTTTAATTCAATCACATGGAGCTATGAAACATTTTATAAAAACTGGCTGAATACTAATACAAAAGTACCAACTAATTGGAAAGATATATTAGAGAATGAACTTGAAACCTCATTAGTGTTTGACCAAAGTTATCTTACACCAGGAAATTTGAATAAACTCGCAACTATGAAACATAAGTTTATTCCGTTTTCATATAAGCCATTTAATGTTTTTCAAACTTTGCCTCTTGCATTACTGTCAGAGCATCAAGAGTATTCGGATCCGAATCATGTAACTGAAACACTCGTAGATTTTGATGATTTGTTTATTTCCCCATTTTATCAAATGAATATGCAAGCATCTATGGTAGAAAAAGACGGATTTAGTCCTCAACGGCACATACCAGAAGTACAGTATCAAAAATTTATAAATTTTTTGAAAGAACATAGTGTACTACAAGGGTTAAGTATATTTCTTTATGCTTATTGGCCTGCTAGTGAAACTTCTGTAAACAAACAAATGTACTAATATGGAAATTAAAATAACAGAATTAGATAAACTTGATTCTGGCATTTTTTATGACGATGATAATATTCATTGTATTAAAAGTCATTGTCTTCATAGTTTTAAAGATCGATTCCAAAAATTACATGAAACATATGAACAATTTAAATGGGAAGATATAACCGCTATATCTCCTGAAGAACCTATAATTAATAATTGGGAGTACCCCCAAAATAAACTGTTTACAGGTAGGCAACATCAAAGTCCAGTTATAGGATATGATCTTGATTGGTATGAACTTGAAACCGACGATGGCGATCCGTCAGGATTAAAAGTATCTCGCGAAAAAATATATTTTTATCATTATACATATACCGAATATGGGCACCAGTTACGTTGGGCTAATTATTGGTACAATATGATGATATGGCTTGAACCAATTATTGAAAAATTATTAGTATCTTTTGATATACCTTCTAATGTTGATGTTAAACGACAATTAAATCTAATACGATATGCTTGTGCAGATGCAACTGATGAAACATTAGCACAACATAGGGCTGTTAGTAGTGATCGGTTTGGAACTGATCATGTTGACGAAACATTATTTGGATTACATTTAGGAGAATCTCATCCAGAAATTCATGCAAAGCCACACAATGAGCATGAAGATCATGAAGATCAAAGTACGTATGTAAAAGTTAATTTAGACAAAGAAAAAATATTATTCTTATGTGGCGAATGGTCAAGTTCTATAAAAAAAGTTAAAGCAACTAACCATAGATTATTTTATAATAATGATTATTCTGCTCCAGTACGGTACTCACTTATTTTAGATCTTACTTATAGTGTACAAGATGATGAGGACGAACGAGAACATCCTATGCTACAGGGTGAACGACCAAAGTATTAATGCAATTATTAGATAAAGTAAACATAATATATACAGAATATATTCCTGGAACTGCTGGAGACTTCTTCAGCCAATACACAGCAGGTTGTTCTGATAAGATTATAGGATTTAATAAGATTTTAGACTCACCTAATCTTGAATATATTGTTGGAGATAAGGACGGGCTTTCTACCTGTAAAGGTGTAAATTTTCCAGATAAGGATTTAGTTGATTATGCCTTAAACACAAATCTTGTAGATTTAAAAAGTTTGTTTGCTACTTTTTTATTATGGAATGTTCGTTATAAGACTAATATAAAGGAAGATGATTTTCTTCCTTACATTAATAGTAAGACAATTTATTTTACAAATCATCCTAGGCAAACGTGGCCTACAGAAACACGATGCAAGGTGTTTGAAAAAAAATTAAAGCCTAATGATATTACTATTACATATGGAACAACATTACAAAAAATAATATTAGTACCAAGTAACTTTCATAGTTTTCTTTTTATGTGTACATGGAGAGTATTTCAAAATAAAAAACATTGGAATGGTGATTATGAGTCTGTTAAACAAATATGCAAAAATAATTGTGAATCATTATTACGTGAATTATACGAGTGGGTTAATGGTATTAATTTTAAAGTTACGTATGTTGATCCTATACAGACTAACAACATACGGAGTATTACAAAAGAATTAAAATTTTTATTTGGAAATACGGATAAGATTTTAGCAAGTAAAATTATCAAATATTATACCGAAAAACGTATTAACCCATCATTAGAATTGATAAAACCATACAAAGAAGTGGTGCAAGAGTTATGGAATAGTAGTGTATATGTTAATAATATGTTGCCGCTATTGAAGATTATATGTTAAATAATAGTACTGCCACAAAAGTAAATCAATTCTACTTGAAAAACTAGCACAAACCTGGAATAAAAGTTAAATGAGTTTAAATAAAAGTAGTTACGACTTCACAAAGATCCCTTTTAATGATCTAGTAAGAGTAGGACAACGTAATATGTTGTATCGAGACTTATTTACAGTCTCGTGGTTACTTGGAAGATTTTGTAACTATGAATGTTCATATTGTTGGACCCATGGAAGGAGTAGCAAACATGATCATAGATCAACTGAGATGTGTCTACGGACCATCGACCGTATCAAAGAACAAGCACGAGAGCGCAATTTTAATAGTTTTCATTTTAGCCTCTCTGGGGGTGAGCCTACATTGCATCCTGGTTACCTCGATATACTACGCCACCTTAATGATGACGTAGGCAATACAAACTATACCAGTGTACATATGACTTCAAATTGTTCACCGGGCATGAAGTGGTTTGGAGAATATGTTAAAGCAGTAAAAGATTTTCACAGAGCAAGTATTACATGCAGTTATCATAGAGAGTACATTAAAAATCCTAAAAAGCAACAACAGTTAGCAGATAAGTTAGTGCTTTGTCAAGAACATGATGTACAAGTTACAATTAATTGTGTTATGGTTCCTGAGTGGTTTTGGTTAATAATGGATGAAGTAAACCTGTTCCATGAACGTGGCATTAATGTAACATTAAAACCACAAAGCGATCCTAATGCTAATTTTGTCGTATCAGGATATGATGATAAAATGCTTGACATGTTACATAATGGTATGCCTCAACGAGGGTTTACTGAAGCAAAAAATAAGCATGTTACTCGACCTGAGCCGACATTTGTCAAACGTCCCGATCCAATTTACTGGGAAGAAAATAATGATGTACCGCAACATTTTCAAGTAGAATTTAGAGATAAAGATAAAAAATATTGGTTTATGGATCAAGCCGAACGATTTAATGCCTTTGAATTTAATAAGTTTAAAGGGTGGGAATGTAGTAGTGGATATAGAAGTATCATAATACGTGAACCTGATGGTAGTATAAAACGTTCATATAGTTGTGACGATGAGCCATTAGGATATATCTACAATGATTTTAAGTTATTCGACGGACCAAAAGATTGCATCAGTAAAACATGTGTAAGTTCTGCAGATAGTAAAATACCAAAAAGGAAACCTGGAACACAGATGCCGTTATGGCCAGGAGATAAAACTTATGAGCTTTGAGTTGTTTAATACCTTAACGGCGTATGGTGATCAATTTCGATTGCAATTAAAAGTAGATTCTACTTTTGTTCTTGAAGAATTGGAAAAATATAACGAAATGTGGACACGATATAATCCACGAAAAAAGAATAATAATAGGTGGGGACTAAGTCTAACAAATCTAGATGGTAATTTAGGCGCAGGACCGGATTTGGACAGTTTACGAGAATACAATAGAGAACATAATACAACAATTACTGAAAGAGATTTTATAATACCGACACCTTTATATAGTGTTTTTGAAAATTTATGTAATCCTATTAAACCATCTTTAATACGATCGCATGTTTTACAATTAAGACCAGGCGGTTTCTTCCCTACACACATTGATAATTATACAACTGACATAGAATCATTTAGGTTATTAATACCATTAGAGAATATGAATCCAAGGCATAGTTGGTTTATGCTAGAAGATAAAATATTGACCTGGGAATACGGAAGCGTATATTTTTTAAACACTTGCAAACAACATACATTGTTTAATGCAGGTAAAGATAATATGACAATGGTTGTATTTAATGTACTGTTAGATAAAGAAACAGTTGAGTACATATTAAATTTAACAAATATGTACTAATAGAAAGGAAAAATAGTGAAATATAAGAAACATACCTTTCCCTGGGATCACTGGACCATGGAGGATGTACTACCAACGGATATAGCTAGACGATGTTTTAATGCATGTACTACTGATCGTGCCGCACCATATCCATACGGAAGGAGAGCTTCTCAGGAATATAATAAACGTAAATGGGTTACTAGCTCGACCTGGCACAAGATGTTAGATAAGCAATTTCTTAAACCCACTCTTTTACCTTTTATAAAAACTGAATGTAAAGATTACATTACTATAGATAAAACAGATAAATGGCGAGCCGAATGGGTAGCCGATCCTCCTGGTTTTCATCTCGCAACACATCCTGATATACCAGAAAAGAAACTATCAGTAATGATATATCTAGGAAATAAAACTACAGAAGGCACCTCATTGTATGGTGCTGGAAAAGATAAAGGTAAAAAAACACATATACCTAGCGGATTTAATGTTGGTATGCTTTTCTTTCCTAATAAAAAAACCTTACATGGTGTTCCGGAAGAGAGAGCTGTTAATAACTATCGATACGCATTTTTAATTAATATTGTTGATAAAACATTTAAAGAAGAACCCTCCTGGCCCGTAACTTTTTAATGGAATTTATAGACAACGAAAAAGCATTTTTAGTAGACAAAAAAACCCACGATGCTTTGTGGGTATACAATACAGATTCGTTTTCTGAATTTGGCAACCAAGGTGGATGGTTGTATGCAATTAGAGAACAATGTAAAATAAAACAACCGCCTATACTCAAAGGTAACTGGGCATATGTTTATATTTGTAAGGATTTTTGGCTAGCCGCTGTTGATCACTATGCTACTATAAATTTATTTTTTAATGATAAAATTATTACACATAATTGGAAATCAATTGAAGGTTATGATGATCCTGTTGGCATTGAGCAAAGGCATATTTTACAAAGAATGTTAGTTGGGTCACGTACAACTGCAAAAGGCGTTAAACGAATACCGCCAGGGCATTATGCTATAAACGGAGAAATACATGAATATTGTAATTTTAGAGATCTTAAATTCCCTGAATCAAAACAAGTAGTAAAATCATTTGAAACAATTTGTAATCATGCAAATGGTGTAACCCTTTATAGTGGTGGAACTGATAGCTATATGTTAGCATGTGAAGCACAAGATAAAAATAGTTATTTGAATATAACAAGTGATACTATAAAATATAATGTTACAGTTCTAAATCCTAATATAATAATTAACGAAATCAAAGTAAAACCTGAATCAAGCTGGACTGATAATCTATATACCGAATCAACGATGAATTATAAACTACAAGCTCTTAAAGGTAGTAATATAGACCAACTTGTATTAACTGGCGAAACCGGTAACGCTCCATTAATGTCAACTCATTTAGTTCATGCATTTATAAATCAACCTAAACTTTCACAACAACTCATTGTTGATAGTGTAATTAGATTGCTTAGAAATGATACACATATATGGAATGTTGGCCCGCAAGAAGATACATTAAGTGATGATTATTCAGAAGGTTATAAAGAAATTAGCAATTATTTTCTAAAAAAACTTCAAGATAAACGCTATGCAATGTTAACAAAATTAGTTACTGTATATGCTGAAGAACATACTAATTATAGATTATACCCTTATAGTCAACATTTAAAAACTAAATGGTACCATCCATTCTCTACTGCTTTATGGGCATCGTGCTATGCACAAAATCATATGGTAGCAAATCCAAAAAAGCATTTGTTTTATATTGTAGCCCTTAGAAAAAAGTTTCCATTAACACCATGGAGTGTTCCTAAAGCAGGAATGAGTATCCCAGTAAAAGAAAAACATGTTCGAACTAAGACTTAATAATTTTATAGTTTTTAGAGACTATAAATTATATGATTTAATTGTACCTAAATTACAAGAATCGTATTGTGATTTTCACGCTATTACAGTTGATGGTAAACGCCCACATGACAAAGAAATACGAGAGCATATGTGGACATATTTAAATATGAAAATTGAAACAAATATAGTTTTAATTGGTATGTCTGATTATGCATTTCCTAGTAATCGAATGATAAGTTTTGATTGGCTATTATTTAATGATCTTGTTAAGCCAGATAAAATTGCACATGATCAAAAATTTGAAAAAATGAATATTAGTATACCAAGGTTAGCAACATTATGTGCATGGTGGTTTAACTATAAAAAATTTAAAACAATACGTTACAAAAATTTCGAAGTAGATAATGCTATAAATTTTTTAGAGCCGGGCACCTTTACTAAACACTTGATATACCCATTAACCAAAGATAAAATAAGTTATAAAGCCAAAATATTATTTGATACAAAGTTAAATTACGAAGTTACTTATATATTTGAACCTGCTTGTACTGATAAACAAGCATTTGAAGGGTTTAACGAAGACGTTCCGTTAGTAGCATGTAAGGCAATAGTAGGAAAAGATAAACAAATTGGTTATTGTGCAGGGTATGTAAAGGATAAATTCTTAGTTATACATTATTGTAGGTTAGCAAAACGGTATCAAGGGCTAGGAATTCAAGATAGAATGGAAATGATTTTATTTAAACAAGCAGAGGAAGACGGAGCTACTAGGATTCTATAGAAAACGGAACATGTTCTCTAATTATTTTGTTTGTTTTTTCTGTAGGCTCGCCTGTTATTTGTAATAACGGTCTATCTTCCCAACTCATATTAAATGTCGAATGAGGAAGTGTTAACCAATCAAACCACCAAGCATCTCCGGAACGCCATCTATGAAAGAAATCATTTCCAAATATTACTCCTTGGCCTGGTTCCCAATCTCTAAGAAACACAAGAAACCTTACTGTCGTACTAGTTGTATTACTTTTTAAAACACGTTCTTTAGTTGGCTTTCCTGGTAAATTATCTATATGCCAAAGTAAATTATCTGTTGGATATTGTACATTATATTTCCAAGTGTAATCTTTTAACTCGAAATATTCAAACGCCCTTTTCATGTTTGGAAAATTATCTAGTGAGATTTCTTTTTCACGTTTAGGCCATACTACGGATCTAAACATCTGCTGATCTGGATTGCCATGTAAGTCTCGAAGTTCTTTATCTTCGACTACATTTCCTTTGGAGGGTTTATTTGAGGCATGTCCATAATTTTGTTTATTATATAGAGCATCTTTTACATACTTGTTCGCTTCCGGCCATTCTTTACTGAAGTCAAAATGAAATGTACCTACTCGTTTAAAGTATCCATTGGGACTATCTACCCGCTGTTTCTCGAAGTGATACACTTTCTTTTCCTTTATATATTGCGGCACTAACGGTTATCTCATCTATTTCATATGGCATGTTTCCCTGATCAAAATAATTAATCATTTCAGGCCAATTACGAGTAAGCCAAGTATCAGTATTAATACCGTTCTCCCATTTTATGTTATGCTTTTTTGTAAAATCAGCAATACATCGTATTTCTACATTTATTTGACGCCACATGTTTTCCTCTGTGCCATACCATTTATATGTAGGATATTGAATATGCCATCCGCCAGCTTCGAACCACCAATCAAAACATATTTGCGGAGGACGAACTACCATCATTATATCAACTTCTGGTAAGTTTTCAACAATCCAATCTAATTGATATGCAAACCAATGGCACCTACAGAAACGTATACAGTTATCAGCATCAGCATCTAAATAAGATCTGTCAATTTCTGCAAATATTTCTTTTCGTGTTAACAAGTGTAATTGATCAAAACGTTCTCCCAGTTCGTGAAATGGTCCAAAAAAGGCATGAGCATGATTGCTTTCATTTTCGGGATTATCTATACGCCACGGTGTCCTGTCAGAACTGTCGACTATTGAAGTCGTCTGACTTAACCACTTAGATAAACCGGCCCACTTAGAACCTGGCGGGCCAGTTATAAAAACATACTTAATCATTTTTTTTCCTCCACCACCAAACTATAGTTAGCGGAAATTTGTTGTTTAATGCTTCTTGTCTTGTTTTATACATCCACCACGGAGAATGTGCCATTTCGTCTTTTGGCTTTTTATACATATCTACGTGGGCCTTGAACTCGTCATGAAGCCCTAAGATAATTTCGTGAGTCCACGGAAAACTATTAAAGCCCTTATCTACTAGTTCATTTTCATCCTGCCGCAGACCATCAGGAAGTGTATGTGGCCTAGCACGACAAATAATGTAACCACCTGGTTTACACCAACTAATACAACTCTTTAATTGATCGCGGATAGTTTTTTTATCCCCAAAGTTGATGCTACCGAGAGCTAGAACAGCATCAGCTGAGTTTCTGCCGAAAATATTTTTTCGTGCTACTTCTTCAAACGACAATCTTAGATCAACGTTATCATAAGGAGAAGGATCAAATCCAATTACATTAGGTACACAACCTTTGTAAGGATTTGATCCGCAACCTGCGTCAATTATTAAACTTGGCTTTAAAGCATTTAACTTTTTAATCAAGTTTTCACTTGATAGCTCATGTGTTAACCACGCATCGTGGTCGTATGGGCGTTCAGTAAAATGCTTTATTACCTTATTGTAATAGTTCTTCTTTAACACTTGCTTTGTATCCTAATCCGTCATTAACAAAACGTACTGCAACTTCCAGTACCTCTTTATTAACTCCGCCAAGCACTTGCTTTAACACAATTTCTGCATCCTTACCAATATAAGCATCATAATCGCCTAATGTAGCAAGTCTCTCTTCCTGAAATGCAGGATCGTCCCAGGTAGCCTGGGTAATCTTAACCATGTCGTCAGTATACGGGCTGTTCTTATTAATAAACAAGCTCTTTTGTATACCATCCCTCCATAGTACTGTTAACTTGTAAGCATCATAAACAATACCTGCAGGTTTACGTCCATGTAGGTCTTCGAATACATCATCAAAACACATTCCTTTAAGTGATCGATTATTATCATCAATCCAGACAGGAGTCTTTGAGTCCCTTGCCCAGTCTATTTGACAATGGTGAAGCCAAAGTTTAACTTTGTCTAAGTTATCTTGATAAACTGCATTACCACTCCAATGTTGCCATGTTTCTCGCCCAACGGATAATTCACCATTAACAAGAGCTTGCTGACGACCGGATTTCATGCCACGTACAATAGTAACTTTTTTATCCCAGCACGCCATAAACTTATCCATGTTGTCAGTAAACGGACACACTAGTAAAGCGGCCGCCCAGTGATCTGGTTCTGAACCACCACCATTATTAAGTGCTGATACTTGCTTATCCGTATCCATATTATAATTCTTATTAACAGGAACAAGCATATTTCCTGGATGAATCATAATCGGGGTATATTCCCGAAAGTTATATCCGCCTACATCTTCAAGTAATGTTGCTGTGGCATTACCACCATGACTTACCATCATATGCGTAGGGTCGTGTCG
>Ga0302132_10001247_pt1 | contig 14534 bp, 13 predicted proteins | sample CB9_321_MG_FD_203113 | JGI IMG/M metagenome (GOLD analysis project Ga0302132, IMG submission 203113) | Marine microbial communities from Western Arctic Ocean, Canada - CB9_32.1 | ecosystem: Environmental > Aquatic > Marine > Oceanic | place: Canada: Western Arctic Ocean | collected 2017-09-19
CGGCCACGACTAAATCACCCTCATTTTCCCTGTCTGTATCATCTACAACAATCACTGGAAGGCCGCTCTTTATGTCTTCTAAGGCACTATCTATTGTGGCAAGTGACATGATGTTAATCTCCTGAATCTCGTTGGTTCCTACTATGATAGTTTACCAAAGATTCTTTATTATGTCTATAATATTCAACGAATTTATTTATTATGAAGAATATATTATAAATAAAACAAAGGGCAAATATACGAATAGACCAGGAAGTCTTACTGGTATTGATTCCGGGCCGTTTGGAGCGTCTGCTTTCTGACCGAATACAGAATGAGGGGCTGGGCTTAGATAGTAAGAAGGGCGTCTTAAGGCTTTCAGATTAGACCTAGGGTGCCATAATATTTACAGCTTATTACCGTAAAAGTTAGGTGATATAAAACTAACTGAATCTAAGCTTGTGATTCTTATTATCTAGAGCTAAAACTCGGTTACAGATAAATTCGTATTAATCATAAAATCTTTAAACGTCAGCGGAGGTTGATTCCCAAATAGCATCTCGCTCAATGCATATCAGCACTTGGATAGGGCTAGGTGGATGCCGTCGCTGAATATTTACTAAAGATGCGTTAGCAACCAAGACTCGAATGGACTGTTATTGGTCAACCGGTTGTGCAGTCATTAATTCGCGTAACTTCGATTTGCGGTACGTGAATATTCGTTCTATATCTTTTCGTACAAGCAGTCTGTCAACTAGATAACCGCCAGGGACCTTGTAATCCACGCTATCTCTTACAAAAGTACCTGTTCCTGATTCAATAAATTCGTGGGTGTGCGCCCAGTAACGGTACGGTCCTTTTTTCTGTACATCAATGAAGTTGTTAGGCGGGTTCCATTCAGTAATCTCTGATTTCCAGGTAATGGGGATACCGTGGAGCCGCAAACGATAGTCAATAATCGTACCTCGTCCGATGCTCAAACGTTCGGTCGGCAGCATCTTAAATTTCAGCCACGGAGGCGTGATTTGCTCTAAGTTAGCAGGGTCAGAGAAGAATGCGAACACTTTGTCAATTGGAGCATCGACCCACATTTCGGTCTGGTATCTTCTCATCCCGTTGCGTTTGATTTCCCTATCAGAAAGGAGGTTCTGTAATGCTAGCTTTAGGGCCGGGTACCTATAAACGTATCCAGTTTCGGTATTGATCGCCCGGCGACTAGCCGTTAACTCCCACGAGACCTCTCCCAGGAGAGCTCGAAGAATAGGTTTCGGTACTCTGAGTATTTGAGGCCGATGCAGTACTCGAGCCAACTCTTTTGCAAACTGAAGTTGAGTGACTGATTCCGGAGCCACTGCATTAATGGGTCCATTCGCGATATGTCCCTTTAGGGCGTAATCAATCAGACCTACCACGTCTTCTATGTGAATCCACGGCCACCATTGAGATCCGTCTCCTATTTTTGTTCCAAGACCTAGACTCCAAGGGAGCAGCAGCTCTTTTAGGGCTCCGCCCTGGCTGCTCAGAACCAAACCCAATCTAAGAGGGATGACGGATATACCTGCATTCGTAAGAGGATGCGAGGCATTTTCCCAAGCTTCTGAAACGTCTGCAAGAAAACCTTCACCCCGGATTGAGGAATCGGTCAATTCTTCGTCACCACGGTCGCCGTAATAACCCACTGCACTTGCCATAATAACTTTTAGTGGAGGGTTATTCATGGTTGTTAAAGCTGTCACAAGGCTCTTGGTGCTGTCCACTCGGCTCTGAAGTATTTGAAGCTTTTTGCTTTGTGTCCACCGACCTTTTATTGGCTCCCCGATCAAATGGACTATGGCGTCCGAAGCATTAAGACTTTCTAGCGGGAAGGAATCAGAATTATAATCCCACTGATATATGTCAACATCTGGCGGGAAAACCGTGGTTGCCTTTGAACTGTTCCGGGTAAGAACAGCTACCGAATCCCCATTGGCAACCAGCTTGGCCACCAAGTTTCTGCCGATAAGGCCAGTGGCTCCTGTGACTACAATCCTCATATATCCTTTCTTATTTGGACAACCTACAACTCTAACTGGTCATTGGGCTTAGTATTTAAATTAAACGTGGTTACGCAACATGAGCTCTTGTGGATATGGGTTCAGATAAGTCTGTTGCTTGACCCATTCAGGAACCGGATGTCGGTTTAAGTGATGACGCAAAAGAGTAATCGGTACAACCAGGGGTATCAGCTCTAGGCGATATTGGTCAATCACTTCAATCATTTCGTGTTTGTCGTGGCTATCTAAGTAGTTCTTCAGGTATCCCATAATGTGCTGGAGTACATTGGCATGTTTACGGCTAGTAGAGATTTTGCTCAACGTTTCCATAAATAATCGGCCATACTGAGGGATTAAATCGTGCATAGCAGCGCGACCCGATTCGGAGACGAGTTGCCCTAACTGCTTTTGAGCACGAGGGTCATGCGCCATTATTGACAGTTTATGAGATGCGTGGAATTTGACTAAATCACTAGCCTTTGGATTACTAGAAATTAGTCCACCAAAGCGCTGGTATGCAAATACTTTACCGATAAAATTCTCTCTAAGCTTTGGATCACGTAACCGTCCTTCTTCTTCTACTGGCAACATCGGAAACCGGTTAACTAATTGTCCTGCGAATAGTCCTCTTCCGTTCCTCGATGCAGGTCCATCACCTTTATAAACCCTAGTCCTAAAAAGGCCACAACTAGGAGAATCTTTCTTGAGAATATACCCGTGAAGACCCGCGTCTTTAAGTTCCTCTAGGCGACCTGAGGACCATTTAATCATTACTTCGGTGTAATCAGTCCCAGACTTTGGAGCAACCAACCTTGGGTTTTCGGATTCTCCCACCAATCTTATGTTTTCTCTAGGTATTCCCATGCCAACTTCTACTTCCGGACAAACGGGTACCCACTGCACGTAGTGTCCGAGAGTACTTAGTAATAAATCATCTCTGACATGTCCTCCGTTGTAGCGTACTTCTTGCCCTAAAAGACAAGAGCTTACTCCCAATCTAATCGGTCCTGGTGCCTGGAAAGGCAGTGTTTTTGAGGTCATAATTTACTCTTTGTTGCCAAGTTCGTCTGTCTAAATATCATTTACGATCTCTTTGTGATAGCAGTTGTCCTAGCTCCACTCCAAGACCATCCGCCAATTTGACTATCGCGCCTAACGTTAAGTTCTGCTTGCCATGTTCCACTGCGCTAATATAAGTGCGGTCGAGATCAGCGGAGTCAGCCAGTTGCTGCTGGTTCCAACCGAGGCCTTTGCGGATTTCTTGTACTTTTCGGCCCATGTTTTGGAGGTGATCATTTAGCGATACCGGTTCTTTGGCTATACCAATTAAACGGCGTCCCTCAAGAACCGCGCCAGTAAGGTTTTGTGCAACGGCATCTGCTCCCATCTTAATGGCTAAGTCAGGAGTATCTCCTAAAACCGTTCCTCCCAGTAGTATTTTAGGAGGGTTAGCTAGCGTAGCCAGAGATCCGACTGTCCATTCCAATCTTGGTAAGTTATCTGAATTTGTTATAGATATAGCCACCAGGTCGACACTGCGCCGACGTACAAGTTCCACCAGATCAGGGCCTGGAGTAGATTCGCCTAGAAAGTCAACATCCCAGCCGTCAGCCAAGAAAAAATCTGCAACCATTCTCGCCCCAATAAAATGCGAATCGCCTTCGACGGTGGTAACAGCTACTCTGAACCCTAGTTTTGAGCGCGGGAAAATCTGGGACCGTAGTCTATCCATCTGGTCTAAAGTTATCTGAGTGGCCAAATGTTCTTCAGCTACGTTGACCTTACCATCATGCCATGCCTGGCCTAGGTCGATCTGGGTAGGGACTAGTATGCTCAGATATATATCGAACATACCGAATCCTTGTTTTAACCCTTCTTCAACTACAAGCCCTGCGTATGCCGCTTCTCCAATCAATACTGCATCTAAATATCGCTGTTTCAGCCGCGATAGGGAATAATCAGATTCAATCAAAAGACACTCCAGTTAACACCATTCATAATATCGAAAATATTATACATTTATTTGCCTATTTGACTTATATTATATTCTATTTCTATCCCTAAAAGATAAATGCAAGCTTATCAGTGGAACTTTGCAAGTTATTATGTCTAACAAAACAGACAGTTCATCGGTGCGTTTAAAATTTGCGAGACTGCCTGGCGATGCTTCGAATCATGCCTGCGAAAATTAGTGTGTGCAGCGGATACAGTAAATACCAATACAACATGCCGGGCAGGCCAATTGGATAGAATACAGCGGTCTGTGTAACTAATGAACCACCTTCGGTCTCTTCTACGACAAATTCGAGCCAAGCGCGTCCAGGAACCTTCATCTCAGCTTCTAGGAGAAGCTTCTCGCCGGGTTCATATGCCACGACCCTCCACCAGTCAACGGTGTCCCCGATTCTCAGTGATTCGGGGTCTCGGCGTCCTCGTCGAATTCCAACTCCGCCTACCATTAGGTCAATCAACCCACGTGCTCTCCAAAGCCAGTTGCCAAAATACCAACCAGTCTTTCCGCCGATGCGCCGGATTGGTTTGAAGGCTTGGGACGGAGGAACATTAACTTTTATCTTTCGTGAGTCCAAAACCCTGGAACCAAGCCTTACACCGCTGAGCTGTCCAGGCGTGCCAGAAGATGACTGTGCGTCTGACCAGCGGGTCTGAGCAAATTCCTGGTCTTCGTTTTGCAGGGCATCTGCGATAGCCTTCGATACTCCCATAGGACTGAATCCAAAAATCGTCGGGTCAACAGGGTTTTGGACTACGGTGGGTAAACGAATACTGTCAATCAATTTTCGACCAACTCTGGCATATACTGGAGTGACTAACCCCAGCCAAAGACTAGATAGGCGTGGTGATAAAACTGGCACAGGCACCATTAGCCGTTTGAGGCCTCGTTGCCTGGCATACTCTTCCATGAGACCTCGGTAAGAAATGACATCGTGTCCGCCGATTTCAAATATTTGGTCACCTTCAACGTTGCTGGACATGGCTTCAGCCAAGTAAACAAGGACATCTCTCAGCGCAATCGGTTGCGCTTCTGTCGAAACCCAGCGAGGAATGATCATCACCGGAAGCCTTTCTACTAGACTCCTAACTAATTCGAATGATAGGCTTCCCGATCCTATGATTATGGAAGCTTGGAACTCAAGCACCTGTATATCAGAGGCCCTTAAGATTTCCCCAACTTCTCTGCGGCTCCTCATATGGGGTGAAGCAAGATACTTTTCGGAACAAAGGCCCCCTAGATAGATGATTCGGGAAACTCCAGCTCTTTCAGCAGCTTCGCAGAAATTTCTTGCAGCCTGTCTATCCTCGTCCTCGAACTCTCCTTTGGTGCCCATTGAGTGGACCAAATAGTACGCAGTGTGTACGCCTTCCATCGCAGGCAACAGGCTTTCTAGGTTCAATAGATCGCCTTTTACTACCTCTGTGTTCGAACCGACCCGCTCTTGAAGGTACTCTGGCCGGCGGGCTAAACAACGCACGTTGTAACCTTTTCCCTCGAGATCTCGCAGGAGCCTCCCACCGACGTAACCTGTAGCACCGGTGAGGAGGATCTGAGGGTGTACCTCAGTTGTGTTAACTTGTGACAACGGTATCTTCTTTGGCACGGATTACTTTTCGTATCCAGGATAGGCTGTATCTAATAGATACTTCATGTCACTAATGTTGGACTCTTCTCTCATCACTCCCTTTACTTCACAGAGGGCTTTAATACCATAGTAAAGTGCTTGGGCTTGAATGAACTTACCTCTTGGGGATGCGGCAAATTCTACTTGCAAGGATTGGACATATGTTACTGGGGTGGTTGTACCTTCCATTGGAGCTTCCTCTTTCTTATTATTTGGTATTCCCCATTCTGACTTAGCGTTGTATTTCATCAAACCTCTTCCCCCAAAAATCTCTTGCATTTCTGAATAGTTGGTATCGAAATCCTATACACCCTCTATGGAAACCTTACTGTTTGATGCTGATTCGATCGCATCCTTAATCTGTCCGCACTGTACGCAAGAAAAGAACGACCCATACTGGTCCTGACGGAACACTAGGTCTCCGTGGCATTTTGGCCAATCTTTGAGACGTATCATCCGAAACATGTTTCCTTAATGCTTTTTTATTAAACGAAGTTACTTATATATGTTTTATATGAAGTTCTAGACCTCAACTATCTGATTGCATCGGGTCAGAGTTTGAGTGACTCTGAGACTTAGATGAGCTAAACCCGACTTCCGTAAATAAGTACTGACAGAGTACATTCGTTATTCAGTGGCCCGGCTAGAACCCGAGCCATCCTGCCTCCATTGCGGGTGAGCGCAATTATCACCGTGCTATCGAAGTCCGGACTATTGGCCAGTGCTGGCCTGCCGGCGGGGTTATCCTTTTCCGTTGCCACTGGCCAATAGTCCGGCGGGTTGAGCCTTCCGGTAACGGTGGGTGTAATCTGCGGAGTACAGATGAGAAACAGCGCCTCCGGCGTCTAACCCAGGGTCGACGGCATCGCCCACTATAATTAGGGCCTGCAGGGTAATCTTGGCTGCCCGCACCTTGGCGGCTATGTCTTTTAGTGTGCCCCGAATCACTAGTTGATCTGACCAACCGACACGGTAAACCACGGCCACTGGAGTGTCTTCCGTGTACGCCCCGGACGTGAGCTCGCGGACAACCTTGGTCATCCGGGTGATGCTCAGGAATATGACCATTGTGCAGCCGTGGACTGCCAGGTCTTTGAGCTGCTGGCCAGGGGGCATGGCGACCCGGCCTTCCATACGGGTTAGAATCACTGTCTGGGATTTCTCAGGGACTGTGAGTTCTGATTTGAGTACTGCGGCGGCGGCAAAGGCCGCGCTAACGCCAGGAATAATCTCAAAATCAGCTCCGGCAGCATCCAGGATGCGCATCTGTTCTAGTATGGCCCCGTAAATTGAGGGATCGCCGCTTTGCACCCGGGCAACTATCTTGCCTTCGCGGACTGCGTTTAGTTCAAGTTCCATAATCTGATCCAGGTTTAGCTCGCTGCTGCCGATGACCTGAGCGCCTTCTTTTGCGAACTCGACAATTTGTGGAGGAACCAGAGAGTCGGCGAATATTACGAGATCAGAGGACTCGATTATGCGTTTCGCTTTTAGTGTTAGCAGCTCAGGGTCACCTGGACCTGCACCGATTATGTATACCTTGCCTTTTGATTCAGTCATGATTTAGTCCTTAGGTTGAGTTATTTTAGGGAGGCCAGGCTGGTACAGGAACCGCGCCACACATGAGACTCGATTGGCCTCAGCCTCAGTCGGCCTTCACACAACCCACCCTGTACCAGTCAGGCCTGCCTAAAATTTATTTACCTTTCGTGTGATTTAGCCCTTAGGTTGAGTTATTTCTCACTATCAGCAAGGAGGGCTAGTCTAGATCCTTGTCTTATATTTGAGTAACGTCTCTAATCACCTTTAACTTATATTTAGGTTCAATAAATCGCCTTTTACTCCCTACGTGCCCGGGCCAGCAGACCCTTGAAGGTACTCTGGCCGGCGGGCTAAACAACGCACGTTGTGACCTTTACCCTCAAGAGTTCGCAGGAGCCTCCCACCTACGTAACCCGTAGCACCGGTAATCAGGATCTTAGGGTTTGTCTCAGTTTTTTTAGCTAGTGACAACTTGACTTTCTTTGATATGGGTGTCCTTTATGGAAACCTTACTGTTTGATGCTGTTTTGACCGAATCCGTAATGAGTCCGCACTGGACGCAAGAAAAGAACGATCCATACTGGTCTTGACGAAACAGTAGGTCTCCCCGGCATTTGGGGCAATCTTTGAAACGTATCATCCGAAACAGACCTCCTTAATAAATTCTTTTATTAAATATTGTTCATTATATACGGCATTAATTTTTAATAGCATAGATTATTATCTACATGATGGCAAGTTCAAATTCGCTCTCCTAGGATAAGGCTAGTAAGCTTGGAGTGGCCCTATTTGGGTAGGTTACGGAACGGTAGTCAGAGTACCGAAGCGGACTCAATTGTTATGGTTTTGGCATGTGGTCGATCGGGTGGCATACCTACCATCTAATTTGCTACCAGGTTGTTTTGGCACTAAATCAAAAGGTACTTATATGCGTTTGATATGAAGTTCTAGACCAGATACATTTAATTACATTCGGTAATCGTTTGAGGGACTCAGGGACTTAAATGAGCTAAACCAGACTTGCCGTAAATGAGCACTGGAAGATCGGTGTGTTCTTGCAAAACCTTCATTGTGTAACCCTTGATTCGGTCAATCAGTCCAGGTTTTACAAGGCTGTCCGGTATCACGATCAAGTCGATATTCTCCCGTTCAGCCCATTCAGCTAGATGGCCAAACCCGTGACCTGTGGGTAATATGCCACCGCTTTCTTTGCCTAAATCTTTGAGGGCATCTAATTGTTCGGCTAAATAGCGGCGGCCGAACCTCGTTAACTCCTTCGTAGTCAATGCTCTTTTCATTTCTTTCTCGTGGACTTCGGAAGGATATGGTGAGACAAGATAGGATGCCGCCGACAAGTCATAGAGCAATATAGAGGCACATTTCTTGGAAGCGAATTCCGCAATATCTCTCCTCATGATCCCAAGTTCAGGCTGTTTACCGTCATCGGTTACCATCATCATGCGTCTAATGGGAAACTTAAGCTCTTTAGCAAGTTGATCCATTGACATATCAGGTGTCGGTCCATGTCTGCGCCGCACTCGTTCTAATAGAGCTATAGCCGCATCTACGACCCTCCCGTCAGTCGATACGAATCCTTGGAACTCCTTTCCGTCTGCCGAGATACCGCCTTTACCAAACATATCTGGTGGAGAGGTTTCCCATCCTATGAAAAGGATGGGCGTCGGGGAAAGAGTGACCAGGTACCACTGGTTCTCAAATGCCTTTACATCGAGGTCAAGATCTACCCATTGTTCTGTTGTGTCGGCCAATGCTTGCGTCTGTCCACCGTGCCCGAACCCTACTACGCGAACGCCGGCGGCTTGAAGCTTACTATATCGGTTGAGTTCTTTCGAAAGCTTTTCGCCGCGTTGAAAACCCACATAAAGGGTAGAACTTGTATTCGCGGATAAAGATTCATTTTCAATTTCCCTAGTGATCCGCAACATCTCCTCACCGGATTTGAGAAACCGGAAGCCCTCGATCGGAGAGGATGTGTCCCGTCTCAATTCTTCATCTAATCTGATTATGAAACCTTCGACACCTGAAGGGTCTTGTGCCGTGACGTCCGATTCTAAAACAGTCCATTCCATGATTTTCTCCTATCCAATGAAGCCAAGCTTTTAAAATGTCGATTTTTGCTTATTAGTCTAAGGCGCCCAGACTACGGTACCTACGTAGTTCGCTGCAGTCTGAGCGCCCTTGATGCGTCAATTAACTTATATTTGGGTGATGGCGGTGGTTGCTATCACCCCTGCAGCAGCAACTACGACGTAGATGGCTCGGGACAATAGATTTACCTTGCCGAAGCTGTTCCCACCTGCGATGAAAGCAACTAGGTCGAATTTGAACAGCCCAACCAACCCCCAGTTCAAGGCGCCAACCACTGCCAAGATAATCCCTATAATTTGAACGGTCTCCATGTTCGTAACCTCTCCTATTTGGTTTATATCTATGGAACTGACTCTCTTCTCGCTCCGAGTCATAGTTGAGCCAGCTGGACCAAGGCTTGTCTTTGGGTATGTAGCGAACTTCACCTTGCTCCGTAACAGCCAAAGTGTTGACTATTAACCACTGATTGCCTACAATCTTAGACTATATACAACATCAATGTCAACTATATGCTACACAAGAGCTAAACAACCAGAACTGGGCTTATATCTAGAGCCTAGATAAGAAAGAGGGAAAACCGGAGGATTTTAGGGCGAACTTCCAAAAATCATACCGGGAGACCGGTTGATATTAGGAAGGTAAGATGTCACGGGCGTATTTAACTATCGGACTAATCTGGAGGTAGACCCATGCGTAATCAAATGGCGGGATCAGCTGAGGATCAAAAAAAGGTTCTAAAAAAAGGGAGTACTACTGTGGGCGGCCTTCGCAGGTTTAATGCAGTAATGGCTTTATTCCATTTGGCCCAAGGGGTGATTCTGTTATCACTCAGTTCTGACTTTAGCCTTCCAGTCATGTCATATTTCTTGGAAATGGACACGGTAACTAACAAGCTAAATCCGATACCAGAGGTGCTCTTTAATTTACGTCTGGCACCTTTGATAGCCGGTTTTTTGATTGTCACGGCCATTGCCCATGCCACGGTATCCTCACCGTGGGTGTTCCAGTGGTATTCCAGGAATCTTAGGACGGGCGCTAACTATGCCAGATGGATGGAATATTCACTCAGTTCCTCTGTAATGATGGTTGTTATAGCCATGCTTGTAGGAATTTACGATGTCGCCAGTCTCATTCTGATGTTCTCCCTCAACGCTAGCATGATCCTATTTGGATGGCTCATGGAACTTCACAATCATGCCGAGAAAGATGTTAACTGGACATCTTTTTGGTTCGGAACGTTTGCTGGAATCATCCCCTGGGTGGTGATTGGGATTTATCTGTACGGGGCTGGTAATGGTGATGGAGGCCCCCCAGGCTTCGTTTATGGGATATTTGGCTCTATATTCGTGTTCTTTAACGTTTTTGCTATCAACATGGTTCTTCAATATAAAAAAATCGGACCCTGGCGCGACTATCTTTTTGGTGAACGGGTTTACATTTTGTTGAGCTTAAGCTCTAAATCCGTCCTTGCATGGCAGGTGTTTGCAGGGACTTTACGGCCGGTCTGAACCTTGGAGATTTGATGGTGTTAGAAGGAACCGGCTTAAGGATGTAGCCAGGGTTCAGGGTCAGACCAGGATTAAATGCAACAGAATTGGGCAATAGTATGACGACTCCAAATCCGTTGTGCCTCGTGACTATCGAGGTAAGTGAGTTCGACTCAACCGCATTCCTGCCAGACAGTTTATAGGCATGAAATCATCTGATTTCAGCCCATAAAAAAGCCCCCAACCATTAAGATTGAGGGTCTCTTTGTGACCTTCTGCCCCCTATCTATCCCCCATGCTTGCCGTCCTTGCACGGTCAGCACATCGGCCACGGAGTTGGCCAATTCATCTGCATGTCGGGTATAGCGCTTAGTTGTTGCCAAATGGCGGCATATCTCCCATCGGCCCCGTAAATCCGCCACTATCGGGGTCATCTCCAATTCCTGATAGGTCGATACCATTCAGAAGCCCGCGGGGATTAAGGTCTACGTTTTCCACCACCGGAGGGCCATAGGAGTTGGCCAAGGATGCTGGTACAGCGAATTCGCGAATCCCCAAGGAGACTTCATCATCAGAAACGAAGGCCAACTCATGCTCACTAATGGCGTCTTCTGGGATATCAATTGCACGCATAAAGCCTTTTGCCAAGAAAACTTGGAATATTCGCGTTCTTCCTAGGAATGACAGCTGGACTGATTCTGGTCCAGGGAAGCACAGCCGCACCTTCATTTGCCGACCACGACCCGACTGAATCCCACGACTCCATGCTCTCCGAGCACGGCGAAGCGTCCCATCTAGACATCTACTCAGCGTACCCCGAGGAACTTTCCCACAGAGACACCTTCGCCACACTTGTGGAGCGTAAGGAGGGTGATCTCACGGTCTCCGTGGCTTTGATCATGGACAAAGTACCGGGTGTGGCTTCTAGGTATGTTACGAGAGATCTGCCGTCTCTCTTAGAGAATCACTCCCCGTTCTGGCAGATCAAGAGAGAGCTCTCCCCTGGTCTGCCAGAACGGGGAGTGCCCGGGCCAGAAGACAAAAAAGAGGCGTTTCCGGGCTCAATTGAGCCTGGAAACGCCTTTTTAAATGCTTCTGGTGGAGACGGGGGGAAGTAAGGCCTACCTACCAAGAAAGGAGTATTCTAATCCCGTATTCATGACCGATTGGAGCTTTTATATAGCGGAATATTTTGTTAATTTTTATGTTGTTGTATCATCTGTGTGCAGGCGTGGAATCTTGACAAAACAGAATTTGACTTGTTACCGTGGGCGAGTGTTTTCGGAAGCTAATGTAGGCGCTCGAGTGGGCGCTTTTTTTGTTTAAACGTCTGGTTTGTTGGATTATCCAGCACTATTGATAAGGCTTAATTTTCGTTCCACAACTATTTCGCCAAGGAACTTTAAGGAGCTTATCTGTGACTGGATTATTAACAAGTGACCTATGATAAAACGTGAACTCTGAACCAGATTTCGTAACAGAACCTCAAATCGGCACCGGCAGATTCCAATATAAATGGGTCTTGTTGTTAGTAGTCGCTAGTGGGGGCTTCTTATCGATCATGAATATGGGCATGGTCAATATTGGAGCACCTGACATGATTGACGATTTTCAGACCAGTGCCAGCCTAATCGTTTGGGTAAACCTCGCTTTCGTAATGGGCACCACCGTTCCACTTCTACCATTATCTCGCATTTCAGACGTGTTCGGCAGAAAGCGTATGTACCTGGCGGGAGCCCTTGTAGTTCCAGTAGGCCTTACGCTATCCGCATTCTCACAGGACTTATCCCAGCTGATTGTTGCCAGAGTCGCTACTGGAATTGGAGCTGCAATGATTCTAGCTAATGACAATGCACTCGTGACCCAAACGTTTCCAACCTCAGAACGAGGGAAAGTCCAAGGCATGATGAACATGGCATTCGGGCTCGGGATTGGACTCAGTTTCTTTCTAGGCGGGATTCTAGTTGATATTTTTGATTGGAGGGCGCTTTTCTGGGCTCGGATACCCGCGCAATTATTGCTGGCATTCGCTATCTGGCGATTCGTGAGAAGTGATTCAAAGGATGCATCACGAGACACAACAGGGTACAGCGTAGACTTTGCTGGTGTGTTGTTACTAGCGGCAGTCATGGTAGGCAGTTTATTAGCTATCAACCAAGCTGGAAGACTTGGTCTATCATCTCCGCTTGTAATCATCGTTATAGGAGTCGTGGCACTCGCGTTGCTTTTGCTCATAATCGTGGAGAAGCGGTCTAATTTCCCTGTAATCCAATTGAATCTTTTCAGGAATCGGGTATTCTCATCTGGTGTAACCGCACAATTCTTCGGACAGATGGCCCATGGAGGGTGGAATTTTCTAGCCCCGTTCTTATTGATTACTGGCATGGGGTATTCCGCGTCTATTGCAGGGTTGATTGTCCTCCCGTTTCACACAATACGACTTGTACTATCACCGATTAGCGGTGCCTTGTCAGATAAATTTGGAACAAGATCGACTTCTTTTATAGGTCACATCACATTGTTGATGGGACTCGTTATTCTTACAAAACTGGGGGCTGATGCTCCAATTTGGCAGTACATAGTGATAATTACCATTGGAGGAGCTGGCCTATCGATTTTCCTGCCCGCCAACAACAGCGCCATCATGGGATCCGTGCCACGGGACTCACTAAGTATCGCCTCAGGTTTTTTGGCAACCAGTAGATCAATAGGAAATTCTGTGGGAATGGCATTGGCCGCAGCGATATACGCAAGCACGCTAGGGTCGAGCAGAGTTTCTGAGACCATAACTGCGCCTATCGAAGCCGTGAACGCGGTTAGTCAAGGAATCACAGTGGTTGCAATAGTATCTGCAATCGGCCTTGTGGCCATTCTTCTGAGAGGCCGCGGATGAGTACAGTTCGGCGGGACTTTAACATAGTTTAGTTGCTTGCCTTCTGTAACTAGACGAATTGTTCGACATGCATCCATCCCAGAATCGGCTTACAAGACGATACGGATCATGTCTTCCGAGGCGTACTCCATACGGGTCCTGGTCCGAATCTGTCGGATGAAAGTCTTGGTTTCGTGGGTCGGGGTCTCTGCTACTTGAGCTTGACCGCTGTTGTCTTGGGACACTTCTGGCTCCTTCTTCAGTAGCGTAAATCTACACCCTGCACCAGTAGTCCAAACACTCCATCTCCCTCATGTTTTTATCCACTTATAAGTTTCCCATTATCGCTGAACGCCTACAATACAACACTGTTATTATTGGCCGGAACTAATCCTAAAGTTGTGAGTGAACGGCTAGGCCACAGCAAAATCGCCATCACCATAGGATATTTGCAGTCACGTGTTGCCGGGCCTACAAGAGGCCGCTGCATTAGCAGTAGATAAGCAAATAGGGATCAGCAATTCTTCGTAGCCGATTAAGCCCTGAAAATGGTCACGAACTCTTTAAGACTTGATGGCATTAGATGGGACGAAGTTAAGGACTTATCCAGGATGCAGAATCAGAACGGGATTAAACACACCAGGATGGGACAAAGGGAAACAGGCGTGTTCCAACTTCAAACCCGTTATGGTCCGAGCTTTGAGTACATTATTCGAATCTAGGCACAAACCCTTGACAAAACAGCTTCCTGCATGCTAAGATAGTGGAGCGCTTTCAGAAAAGTTTCTGAGGGCGCTATTTTTTTGCCCTACGCCAAAGACGATAAAAACCTTCTTGTTTCTACGAAGTAAATTAGACAACATCAAAACCCGTG
>Ga0302132_10001249_pt1 | contig 14528 bp, 15 predicted proteins | sample CB9_321_MG_FD_203113 | JGI IMG/M metagenome (GOLD analysis project Ga0302132, IMG submission 203113) | Marine microbial communities from Western Arctic Ocean, Canada - CB9_32.1 | ecosystem: Environmental > Aquatic > Marine > Oceanic | place: Canada: Western Arctic Ocean | collected 2017-09-19
ATTCAAGATGATTTCCTTAAATTTAAAACTAATAATCGATATGATTTGGTTATAGGAAACCCCCCCTTTTATGTTATCAAAAAAGAAAAGTGTCCAAATGAATATTTAAAGTATATTGTTGGTCGTCCAAATATTTTCATACTTTTTATAATCAAAGCATTCGAATTATTAAAAGAAAATGGAATTCTAGCATTTGTTCTTCCAATGAATTTCTTGAATTGCGTTTATTATCAAACAATACGCCGTGAAATATATGATAATTTTAAAATCATTAATATTCTTACTTTTAATGAAGCCAAATTTATTGAAACCCAACAACAAACTTGTGCTATTATCATTCAAAAATCAAAATATAACTGGTTTAATCATAACTTTACTCTCGAAAAATTTACCACATTTAATACACCCACGACAATTAAAGAATTAAGAATCTTATTGGATTTTTCGACATCATTATCTCAAATGAATTTTAAAGTAAAAGTTGGAAATGTAGTTTGGAATCAGGTAAAAGATAAGTTAACAGATGATAACACATTTAGTAGATTAATATACAGTTCTGAAATTAAAGACAATAAACTCGTTATAAAAAAATTTAAAAATCCTGAAAAAAAAAATTATATAACACAAGATGGATATAATAAACCTTTATTGGTAGTTAATCGTGGATATGGAATGGGACAGTATTGTTTTAATTATTGTTTGATTGATATACCCAATAAATATCGAATAGAAAATCATTTAATATGTATTATTCCAAAAAAAGATATTTCAAAAGATGAATTAATTAAAGCATATAATAAAATTATAAAAAGTTTTGAAGATCCGCGAACAAAAAAATTTGTTGATATTTATTTCGCGAATAACGCAATAAATACATCCGAATTACAGTATGTTTTACCTATTTATTTATACCCAAAGACTTAATTTGAAAAGCGGGAAATGCTATACCATTTCCATTTTTCCAACGCAGAAGAATATCCAATTTACACCCCGACTTGATGTGCGCTACTATTGTGTTATTATTTTTTATTTTTTCATCAACCGAGATAATATCATAATCATTAGAATCCACCGATTTTAATGTCATTTTATTATTTTTCCACATCAAATATTGTTTTTTATGTTGAGATTTTTTCAAATATTCCGATAATTTCGGAGCATTTAATTTTGCCACCATTAAATAATTACGAATACTTTCGTGGGTGATACTTTTACACTGTTTTGTTTTTTCAATATCCCCGACTTCACCCGTGTATCGACTCGATCCTTTCGCACCTTTATAATATTTTTCTTGAATATTATGAATACATTTTGGTTTATTATTATGAATCTGTTTCAAATAATCTACCAAAGTTGGTTTCGGCTCATTAAACAATTCACATATTAATCCCAGATAATTATTGTAAAAGAATTCTTCATATGGAATACCATCCATATATTGTGAAAGTTTCATCGGGCTTGAGAATTGCGGGCAATCTTCTACCGAACTGGCGTTGTATTTAAATTCGATTTTTTCTGTTTTTGTAATATTTCCATTCTGAAGAAATTTTATTTCGAAATCATAATTGAATTTTCGCCCACCTTTGTGAGATACTTGGATTTCATCAGTCTGTTCTGGGGTTAGTTTTCCCATTACGCGCTCACATTCTAAATTAAGTGTTTTCCATTTATCGGATCGCGCAATCCAATCCTTCGGAATATTGCCTTTCAAAGCTAATTCAACCGCAAATTCACGTTTAGAATTGTTGGAATCATTCTTACCGCGCCCCGACTCCGGTGTAAAGAAAGCGTTTATATCATTCATAGATACTAGAATTTTTGTCATTGTTTTTATATCAATTTTCTTGATAGGAAACAGATGTTGCAGTTTTTGAAATAATTGTGACATGTTGGTGTTGATATATACAAAAAAAATAAAAATCAATCAATTTTTTGTGAATTTAACGGTTTTTATGAATTTAACGGTTAATTCTACCCAAAAAAAAAAATTGATCACTTTTTTTTTCTTTTTGATTAAAACACCCGCTCTCAACACAGAAAGCAACAAAAACCCAAAAAATCCCAAAAACTCAAACCCAAACTCAAACCCAAACTCTCAAGATGACGACCATCTACACAGCTTACCAGCGCTGCTGCCAGAACCAGCTCACGGATATTATCCAGGCTCTCGGCAAGCAGTTCAACTTCGACCCGGTCGCGGCGGTCAACTTCATTAACGACACGCAGGTCGATGAGTCGATCCGCATGGAGCGCCCGAAGATCGTCAAGCGCAAGCCGAAGATCTCCGACGAGGTGAAGGCGGCGAAGAAGGCGGAGAAGCTCGCCGCCAAGGAGGCGAAGGCGATCGAGAAGCTCGCCGCCAAGGAGGCGAAGACGCAGGAGAAGCTCGCCGCCAAGGAGGCGCTCAAGGCGGAGAAGCTCGCCGCCAAGGAGGCGCTCAAGGCCGAGAAGCTCGTGGCCAAGGCGGCGGCGGCGCAGGAGAAGCTCGCCGCCAAGGAGGCGCTCAAGGCGGAGAAGCTCGCCGCCAAGGAGGCGCTCAAGACCGAGAAGCTCGCGGCCAAGGCGGCGGCGGCGCAGGAGAAGCTCGACGCCAAGGAGGCGAAGGCGCTCCTCGCCCTCGAGACCAAGGAGGCGAAGGCGCAGGAGAAGCTCGACGCCAAGGAGGCGACCGCGGCGACGAAGAAGGCCGAGCGCGACGCCGCCAAGGAGGCGAAGGCGGTCGAGAAGCTGATCAAGCAGATCAACGAGATCAACGCCGAGGCGGACACCGCGCTTCTCAACAGCACCGCGCTCAAGGCTCTTCTCAAGGAGGAGAAGAAGACCATCCGCGACGCGGCGAAGGCGGTGAAGAAGGCGGAGAAGCTCGCCGCCAAGGCCGAGGTCAAGGTGCGCGCCGCCGATGTCACCAGCATCCTCGACCAGATCATCGCCGAGGCTTCCTCGGAGGACTCTGAGACGGAGTCTTCCGAGGAGATGGATGTGGAGCCGCCAGTGACCCTCAAGTCGCAGCTCGAGGACCAGATCGCCGCTCTCAACATCGAGGACAGCGATTCCGATGGTGAGGAGAGCATCGCCTCGCTGGTGATCGACTCGGATTAAATTTCTCACAAATGTACAGTGTAAAAAGTATATATGATGTCAAAAAATAAAAAAAAACAAAAAAAAGAAATAAATTAAGACCTTCGGGTCTTTTTTATTTAAAATTATAACAATATATACATACAATGACAGAACCAAAAATATATTTCAAAAATCCAAATTCAATAATGTGTCAGATCCTTCGATCGCAAAAAGAAGTTTTGGAATTTTTAAAAACCGATTACACTAGAAGATGTCTCATTAATGATTGGAGTAATTATCACTATTTTTGTAAAGGTGAACCACCTTATAATCAAGAAAATCTAAATTTCGCAATAAAAGTAGCTTTATATGAAGCTTGTTCGGGGCAATCTCTTCGGCGCACATGCCCTACACCATGTATGATATGTAAGGGAAAATGCGTGGGACATTAAAATTGAAATAAATTTCAAAATTCAACCGTAATCAAAAAATGGTACCCCCACCGCTTAAATTGCGACGAGAATGGACATCCAATAAACTGGGATCTCTAGTTCGATCCAGAAATATCGATTTTGGTAGAAAACTTATTCAAAATATTATTTTTACATGCAATCCAAAGCCTATTAATGAAATAATAACTGAAGTAAATATTAATGCCTTGAACCGTGGATATACCCATTCTTTTGGAAGTAGACCTCACCGCTCTACTGTAGGTGTCAAAAATGGTATTATTATGGAACAAAGATATTATTTTAATTCAGGCCATATTGAATGGATTCCGATTTTTGGTCTATAATCATATCATATTCGGGTTTTAAAAAGCTTATAGTATGATAATAATTTTTTAATGGATACAGCATTCGTTCAATATCCTTTACTGAGTTTTTTTCGCGAAAATTTAAAGTACACGCAATTGTTATTGTATTGCCACCTTCATACAATTCTTTTATTTTTGAAATGATTTTTGGATTTTGTATAATCGTCTCCAAACAAATATAAATATTCATTACATACATATATTAATGTTCTTTATACCCGAACTTTGGGAAATTATAAAATCTTTTTTAATTCGCCCCCCTTCTGAAAAATCATTGCCACCCTATAATTGGATTTTTATTAAAAACTTTATGTTGCAAGGATACTGGATGAAAAAATACGATATGGTTGTGAAAGAAATTCCTAGGTGGGAGGAATTTTATCTTACACAAACATGTGAAGAAAGCAAAAACCCTTTTTATGTTATTTCGACCGCGACTTATCCTATACAATTCAAAAAAGAATTTCAAAGATCACATCGCCCAAGTCAATCTAATATTAAATATGATTCCTTCAAGATTGAAGATTTTAGTAGAACAACAAATACAATCGTCGTATATTCAATATATAATAGACACGTATTGAACGATAATTGGACGATTAATAATAAAAATAAATAAAGCTTTCATTTTATTATTATTAAATGGGCAAAACAATATGCTTATGCATGATAGTTAAAAATGAAATAAAAATTTTAAAAGATTGTTTTGATTCCATAGTTGATTATTTAGATTATTGGGTCATTTGCGATACAGGATCTACAGATGGAACTCAGAAATTTATCGAAAATTATTTTAAAGAAAAAAATATTCAAGGAGAACTTCACCAAGATGTTTGGGTTAATTTTGGTTATAATCGTTCAAAATATCTTGAAAAAGCTTATAATAAGGCTGACTATTTATTGCTTTTAGATGCTGATTTTATAGTTGATATTAAAAATAAAAATTTTAAAACCGAACTTTCAAATGTGGACGCATATTATATCCTTCAAAACACTGGCTCTATTAATTATCATAATTTAAAATTGGTTTCTGGAAAAATTAAATGGAAATATGTTGGCGTTACACACGAATATATAACCTCAAATGAGACTCATTCAAAGCAAAATTTTGATTTTATAAATATAATACATACCAGTTTGGGCAATAATAGAAAAAATAAATTTACAAGAGATATTGCTTTATTGGAAAAAGGTGTAAAAGATGAGCCCAATAATGAACGATATTGTTTTTATTTGGCAGAAAGTTATAAAAATAATGGGAATAATGAACAGGCGATAATTTGGTATAAAAAACGTGTAGAAATGGGACAATTCGCAGAAGAGGTATATTATTCGCTATATTCAATTGGCATTTGTAAAGAGAGGTGTGGTTATAATTTTGAGAAAGAAATATTATTTGATTATTTAAAAGCTTTTAATTATAGACCAACTCGATTAGAAGCATTGTACCAAATTCTATATTACTATAGAACAAAGGAAGAATATACAAAAGCATTTGGATATGGGATAATGGGTTATAAAGTCAAATACCCAAATGATTTGCTATTTATAGAAAAAAATATATATAAATATAAATTTATTGATGAACTTTCTATATCCGCATATTATGTTGGATTTTATCAATTATCATATGATTTAACGTCTCTGCTTCTCGCCGAAAAAAAATATCCAGAACGTTATCACGCACGTTTATGTCAAAATTTAAAATTTTCTGAAAATAAAATTTCCTAACCAATAATGACTATTTCGGATGATTTCTTCGATTTATTCATTCCATAACTCCAACTTGTCTCAATAATTTTAAAATCTTTATAAAGTTTTTTGATATAATCGCAATTATTATATGTCATAAACCAATTTTGTTTTGTTGATAAACATTTATATAACTTATCATGGTCAAAATTATCATGCATGTCTCCATTCTTTCCATATAACTTTGATTTTTTCTTCAAATAATAAGGCGGATCTAAGAATAGTAGATTATCGGTTTTATTATTTTTATCAATAAATTCTTCAAAGTCAAGATTATAAATTTCGAAATGAGAGAGATTTAATTTTTTAATTCTATCAATCGAGGACGTAGTAAATCTTTTTGTTGATGCTTCTAATGAAAATCCACCCGATAATGTAGCTCCGCTGAAAGAACACCGATTGATTATGAAATACATTATAGCTTGGAGTAATTTATCATTTTCATTCATTATTTTTTTTCTATGTTCAGTAAAAATTTCTTTGTCAACATTTCCGATTTTTTTATATAATTCATCACATAAATCTTTTTTATTTGATTTACAAATGTTCCAAAAATTATATAATGGTTGAAATTTATCATTCGCAATAATTTTTAAATGATAATTATTCTGTATATAAAATTCGAATGAACCACCTCCAAAGAATGGTGAAACAATATTTTGGAAACTATTGGTGTTGAAGTGTTCTTTCAAAATAATATCGAGGGGTTTACAAGCTCGCGTTTTACCGCCCGGATACCTTAATGGAGATTTATTTTTCAGCATTTTCGTTATATATGCTACTATATTTATAAATCAATTTTTAATAAACTTGAAAAATTGAAAAAAATTTAGAAGATATAGACAAATCAAACCCGACATTCATGAATACCCGCATGTTAAATGTTAAACAACCATGGGCTTGGGCACTAGTCGAAGGATATAAAAACGTCGAAAATCGGAATCATCATTTGACAATTCCTCTACCGACTTGGGTCATCATTGTTGCTTCTAAATCCAAACCTACACACAAAGCGCTCAAAGATTTGCGCGGGCGATTAAAAAAAGGGACTAAAGTGCCAGCAACCTTCCCTCTGGGAAGCATTGTTGGTCTCGTGCGCTTCGTGTCATCAACTGACACACACAAGAGCATTTGGTATAACGGAGGAACGGACAAGGCGTGGGAAGTCGGTGAGGCGTTGCGGTTCTCACCAATCGAGAACATCAAAGGGTGTCAGACTCCGAATCGCTTGTTGGCAACACACCCGCAGAAAAAAAAGATCATACAGGCGCTGCGAGTCCGATTGAACTCAATTGCGCGCGACCAATTTATAAAACTACTCGATCAATTAAAGGATTTAATGAAAATGAAAGGTGAACATTTTCGCGCTCGAGCTTATCAAAAAGCTATGGAAACTTTGATGATCAATCCAATTACTCCAATGAAAAATTTGCCAAATATTGGCGACGGAATTCTAAAAAAATTTAAACAATTTCAAGAAACCGGGAAAATCAAAATGTTAGAAGACGCAAAGAAAAATCCAATGCTTGTATTTACAAAGATTTATGGCGTCGGATTCAAAAAAGCCCAAGCTTTGGTTAATGATTATCAAATCACAACAATTTCTGAACTTCGAAAAAAACAAGACGAAGTTCTCAATAAAGTTCAGAAAAAGGGATTGAAACATTTTGAAGATACACAATTAAGAATAAAACGTGCCGAAATTGATGAATATAAGGTTTTACTAGAACAGATTTTTAAACAGATGAAACCGGGATCAAGTTTTAACATAGTTGGTTCATATCGCCGCGGCAACGTAACATCGGGTGATATTGATATTATTATTACCAATAATGAAAACAACGCAGCAATTTTTGGTGAATTTTTGAATGCTTTGAAAAAAAATGGAATTATAACTGAAACTTTTTCCAAAGGAAAAATAAAAAGCTTAACAATGGGACAAATTAAAAATTATCCTGCTCGAAGATTAGACTTTATGTATAGCCCCCCAAATGAATATGCATTTGCTATTTTATATTTTACAGGCAGTAAAGCATTTAACGTTTTAATGCGATCACGTGCTTTAAGTTTGGGATATACACTAAATGAACATGGATTTCATAAAATGAATGGTAAAAAAAAGGGGGAAAAATTAAATATTCTATTCCATTCAGAAGAATCAATCTTTAAATTTCTTGGAATGGTGTATAAAACGCCGCGCCAAAGAATTGATGGTCGCGCAGTTCAAGAATCATAAAAATTTTTTAATTTAAAGAGATATATTCTTATTAAATTATAATGACTGAAGTACCACATTTAATTTACTGGAAAATTGCCGCACGCGGACAAACATCACTTCTTATGTTGCACGCAGGAAATATCCCATATGTTTTAGATGATGCTACCGCCAATGCGTGGCCTGAAGCAAAAAATGAACAACCTTTTGGTCAGTTGCCCGTTCTTCTTCATAGGGGAAACCGAGTCGCGCAATCAGGAACTATTACAAGATATTGTGCAATTTTAGCAAACTTATGGCCAAGATCAGGTAAAGCTTGGTTGAAAGCTGATATGTTAGTCGAACATTGTAATGATATTTATACACTTATGTCCAAAGCGAAATATTCGGGTGACGTTAATGCGCAGAGAGAAGCTTGGACTGAACTCGCAAATAACAAATATCCCCAACATCTTGCTTGGCTCGTTAAAATGCTGGGAACAGATGATTATTTTGGCGGAGAAAAGCCTAATGGCGGCGATGTCGCAGTCTTTTCTATTTTAAATATGGCAGAAAGAGCCGGAATTCAGTGTCCCCTGAGTAAATTCCCAACCCTCGTGGCTCATAGCAAACGCGTTATGAATATGGGAACTATTTGCGATTATCTGGCAGAAAACTGGCCAACATATTTGAATGTTCCACCAGCGGAGGAAAACCAGGTGGTCGACGCATAATAATTTATAAACATAACAGTTAAAAATAAAAAAAAATTGATTGCTTTTTTTTTCTTTTTGATATAAACACACCCAAACACCCAAAAACACACACAAACAAACACAAACTCTCACAAACTCTCACAAACTCTATCACAAACTCTTAAAAATGGCTTCCACCACCACCGTGAAATCCATCCAGGAGGTGATCGCGTTCCTCTCCATCAAATATGGCTTCAACGCCGACGAGGCGATGGCGTGCCTGAAGATCGAGGAGCCGAAGGTCATCCACTTCCACGCCAAGAAGCCGAAAACGGCGTGCTGCTGGGCGCCCAAGAACATGAAGAAGGTCTTCTCGCAGCTGCGCAAGGAGCTCAAGGTGACCAAGAAAGAGCTCGACGACGCGGCGAAGATCATCGTCAAGCAGCTCAAGGCGGTCATGAAAGCGGCGACCAAGCAGGCGAAGATCGACGCGAAGACGGCGACCAAGCAGGCGAAGATCGACGCGAAGACGGCGACCAAGCAGGCGAACATCGCCGGCAAGGAGGCGGCCAAAGCGCAGAAGCTCGCCGCCGCGGAGGCGAAGAAGGCGGAGAAGCTCGCCGCCAAGGAGGCGCTCAAGGCCGGGAAGCTCGCCTCCAAGGAGGCGCTCAAGGCGGAGAAGCTCGCCGCCAAGGAGGCGAAGCAGGAGGAGAAGCTCCGCGTGAAGACGGAGAAGCTCGCCACCAAGGAGGCGCTCAAGGCGGAGAAGCTCGTCGCCAAGGAGGCGCTCAAGGCGGAGAAGCTCGTCGCCAAGGGGGCGCTCAAGGCGGAGAAGCTCGCCGCCAAGGCGGAGAAGCTCGCCGCCAAGGAGGCGAAAAAGTCGGCTGCCGCCGAGAAGAAGCGCATCGCGCGCGCGGACCGCGAGTCCAAGAAAGCTGAGACCAAATGGAACAAGATGAAAGCCAAGGAGTGGAATGCGACGGCGAAAACCCTCCGCAAAAAGGCGAACAAAGCCGACAAAGCCGCCGCCAAGGCGCTGGTCACGGTGGTCTCGGACAGCGAGTAAGCTCAATGTAAAGTGTAAAAAGTATATACGATGTCAAAAAAAACAAAAAAACAAAAAACAAAAAAAACAAAAAAATTAAGACCTTCTGGTCTTTTTATTTTTTTTGTTTCTTCTTCCCCCCTTGTTTAAATGATTTTGCTCGTTTTTCAGCTGCTTCTGCCATAAGTTCTCGTTTTGTTTTTTTTGTACTTAAATAAATAGCTATCGCTAATCGACGATCAGTTTCTATGTTATTCATATAACTTAAAAAAGAAATAAAAATATATATTAATGACCGATATTAATACAAACAAATTATTAGATGCTCTTGAAGAAGAATCAAATCAATCTATTATGAATTTAACAAGTGTCAAAATAAGTAAGCAAAAAAATGATATGTTACAACAATTGGGACTTCCCAGAGATAAGCTCAAACTTATTCATAAAAAATTAAAAAACTATAGATATTGTAGCGATCTTAAAGATTTACAATATGGATTTTATATTCGTTGGGTTCCGTTAAAAGACTTGAATAATTTATATCTTACAAATGGTGCTATCTTTTGTAATACTAAAATTGTCAACAATATGATACATGTTATATGTAAAAATAATCGCAATCGAGTATTTCAGTTTAAATTTGATGAAAGTCTTATTTTTCAAAAAATATCAAATCAGGAAGCCGTTATTTTAAAGGTATTGGATTATATAGCTCAATAGTTTTTATATTGTATTTATATATGCCGCCAACAATACCAAGCTATCCACCCGTGGTGGAAGATGTGTCTGGATGTGAAAGTGTCGCACAAGTTGATATAGCCCAATTATATGCTAAACTCTCTTCACCCGAATTAAAAGATGAGGATGCTCATATCATTAATATCGTTACAAAACAACCTCTGACAATTGGGCAATTTAAACAAATGTTTTATTCCAGAGGAGATGATGAATTCTCAATAGCAAATTGTTATCAAAATCCTAAAAATATTGCTAGCATATATAATAGCCCCTGGGGAATTTCCGATCCTTCTTCAATTTATTTATATAATTATAATCGATTGGGAGGTAGAGATAATAAGCCAGAAGGAACATTTATGGCATATGCTTATGAAAGTGATAGACAAAAGACGTTTTTAGCACAAGTTGATGTACTGGCAAATATGGAAAATGATTTATGTGAAAAAAAAGATGAATGGACAATGTGTTCTAGAGCCGGAATTTTTGATTCTGTGTTTAATTTAACATTCGCAAGAGAAAAATATAGTAGCCCATGCTTACAAACTCATTGTGCACGAAGTTGGAGTGAAATGGAAGATGCTTTAAATGAAGATCTTTTATGTAAAAACACCCATTTAACGGTTGGTGATCATATCGATTTTTTTATAAATATTAAACTTGATAATTGCAATGAATCTATAAAACCCACCATTATACGCATTCGATATATAGTTAAAGTTACAGATGGGTGGGTTGATTTTGTAAATTGGTCTGCTTTGTCTCATTTTTATCACGAGAATACCAAGATTCCAATTGGAAATACAAAAACATTGTTAACACAACTTTCGACTCCCCTGTTTACAAATTGTGAATTTAAATGGAATGAAGGAAGGACAGATGTAAGTGGAGTGGGTATGGTGTGGGAGCGTTGGTGGAAAGATTTAGATATCAGTAAAAATCAATATCCGGGTGGTTTTTTAATGAGAGATACTTCCAATGCACCATATGTTACTGAAAATTTTGATAATAGTGGAATTGATCACATTGCTTTGTCCAGCATTCAACCAAACGGAACTCAAGCGTTCACTAATTGGATATCATATTATTTTAAACCCGGAAGGAGTTATTTATTTGAAAGAAATGTTAATGGATTTCCAAATAATTATATGAAAATTCGAACAAATTCTGATCCTGTTTATCTGGTTGATGGTAGTGCTGCGGTATCACAATTGCGGTATGTTGATTGGTTAGAAGGAGCTGGAACTTATGAAGTTGCTCCCAATTTATTAGTTCGGGGAACTGACGCATCATATTGTTTAAATATACATGATTTAACAAATACTACATGTGGGGGTGTTCCCGGAATACCATATGATTCTCCAGAAGGAGGGTCTGCGCAATATCATAACGCATCACAAATCGAACTTTCCCCAGATTTTATGAATCGTCAACAAACACAGAGATGGGATTCAACGCGCCCACATAATATGAATTATCCGAAAAATTAGCAATATTATAATATTTTTTAATATTATAATGTCTGTACCAGACTCTAGTTCGGCGATAATTCAATGGACGCACGTAATTGGCAATGATACTTGGATACAAGTGAATGATCCGAGCGGAATTCTAGGCACTTGGCAAGCCGAGCCGCAGGCGACAATTGGAAACGCAAAAGTTGCTTGGCAACACTTCGACTATGCACCCCATTTTTACGAGACCGAGTGGTCCCCGGCCACCTCGATGAGCGGCATCATGAACGCAAATAAAGCCGCGCTGTTTCCGTGGCAAACGGCTCCAGTTGGCGGTTATGTTGGCGATATAGTGACAAGATATTCGATTGTTGCTCATTATTCTGCGACAAATCAGGAGGATTATAGCAAACGCATGCCATGGAGTTGGGAATTTCAAGGTTCTAATAATGCTATTTGGCATGAGGGAGATGAGGATTGGGATCTATTAGACACAAGACGAAATATTGATTGGGATGCGGCAATATTGCTGTGGCACGCTGATCGTCAATCTGCTGCTTTTCATTTCGAATTTGCGAATGTGAAAACATACCGTTGGTATCGCATTAAGTGGACAGAGGGCAAGGACTACGCTCGTATAGTTCAACTGATGATTTGGGAAAAGACGACCACAAGGTCGCCTCCGCCTGCGGAGGCATTTACAGTAAGCCCAACAACGTTAACTGTAAGTGAATCTGCCCCCGCGAACGCTGTCAGTTCTACCGCCACGTTTACTGTTGTCTTGGATGTTAGACCGGCAACTCAGATTACTATTGGTATAACTTCTGCGGATACAGGTGAAGCAACCGTATCACCATCATCACTTACGTTTACTAGTAACAATTTCAGCACATCCCAAACAGTTACAGTAACTGGCATTGATGATGCTTTAATAGATGGTGATCAAACAACAGCTGTAACGGTTTCGGTGACAGGCGAAGCTCAGCAACCCGGTGGCTATATGCCAGATCCGAGCGACCCCTATCCGTGGGTCCACGGCAAGTGGCTCGCCCTCGCTGATCAAATCGTAAATGTCATAACTACAGACGATGATGTCCTTGCCGATTTTATATTCAATAAAACCACCGCAACTGTAAGTGAATCTGGCACAACCGATACAATTACGATTTCTTTAAGCAAGGAACCAAAAACTAATGTCGTTTTAAACGTGGTTTCAGCAGATACAGGTGAAGTAACCGTATCGCCTGCCACTCTAACATTTACTAGCGCCAATTGGAATACAGCTCAAACACTGACAGTAACTGGAGTTCAAGATAATATAGAAGATGGTACTCAAACAACATCAATAACAATTTCCGTAAATGCTGCTTTGAGCGATGATCAGTTTGATCCCTTAGTACGATCGATAACTGTTACCACTACACCTCATAACCTACAACTTGGGAACCCGGTTCAGCGTATGGGTGGAGTCGGCGGACAGTACCCGCGTTCTGGCGGATTTCCACATTTATACAGAACTGATGTAAGCGGCGCGCCCATCGATGCTAGCGCAGTTCGGAGTGTTGCACGGTGTGATGTAGCTGAACTACAAGCAGAAATTACACCTTCTGTTGCCGAAGAACAAGAACACCATTTAGTAAATATTGCGGCTAAACGAGCGCTTACAGTAACAGAATTCAAACAAATGTTCTATGCTAGAGGGGATGATAAATTTTCCCTTGCCAACGTATACGAATGCCAAAATCTTCAATCAAATATTTTAGCCAGTGTGTGGGGAAAACGGGTTTCTTACGCCAAACAAGGTCCTGGAACTCCAACCCAACATTTTTTGGGCTTTCACGCATCTATCAGCGGTACATCGTCAATTACTAACGGTCTTCCCGGCGAATCATTTGTAATATATGATGCTTTTGGAAAAGGTGTAAGATTTGTATGGGTAAACCCATTTTTGGCTCATGAATTTCCCTTGTGGGAATCCAACGTTGAAAATGGTGAACTTCTTGAGCCTGCCCGTTATACTGATAATGGATATCAACCAGCTAAAATTGCGATTCTCAGTAATACGGGCGCAGGCGCTGATGGACCCGGTGGCGCTGGCTATACGATTGAAGAAAACATATCATTAAATGTTAGACACGCAATTGATAGAGCTGCTGGATATCATAGTAGTGTTGGCGCCTTTCCTGAGTCGCATCCATATCCCCAAGCAGATCTTGTTGGGGTTGGAACTTGGGCTATGAAAGCGCAAAGAAGACACGCGAGTAATGGTACCGCGACAAATGTTGGTGTTTTGGTTACATCGAGGGTAAATAGCAGTAATCCGGTTCAAAGAGTTGATATTTCAGACCAACGCCGCCCCCAAGGTCCGCTCGGAACGGCGGGTGAGCAAAGATCCACCTACGGTATTCCATGGGGAACACACGCCGCGAATGTTGGCGACGATGGCAATGGCGGTGCCACCACTGTATATGGCCGCCAAACAACGCCATACAATGATTCTCGAGTTATGAATTACAACAAACTTGGTGGTCGTCCAAACGATCCTTCTGGCGTGGATCTTGCTTACGGATATGCCACTGATCTTCAGCGCAATTTTTACGCACAATTTGAAGTTATGGGTAATTTAGAAAGAGATTTATGTGTTAAACGTGATTGCTGGACTCTATGTTCTCGTTTGAATATTGAGGATCAGCTATATGGTCTTTCTTTTGTTGCCGAAACTTGCGATGATGTGTGCATGAAAGTAACTTGTTCGCGTAAATGGGGCGAAGTTGAA
>Ga0302132_10001250_pt1 | contig 14524 bp, 16 predicted proteins | sample CB9_321_MG_FD_203113 | JGI IMG/M metagenome (GOLD analysis project Ga0302132, IMG submission 203113) | Marine microbial communities from Western Arctic Ocean, Canada - CB9_32.1 | ecosystem: Environmental > Aquatic > Marine > Oceanic | place: Canada: Western Arctic Ocean | collected 2017-09-19
AGGGACTTCATCATAATTTACCATAGGCTCGTCTGCGGGGATGAATTCGGTCACATCAATAGGTTCTGTTTCCCACTCTTCCTGTGCTTGCCTGTTAATCTTGCGCTGTGAATCTCCTTCCATAATCTCATTCATTGATAATCCTTGATTCTGTGCTAAGTCTGCAACATCCACGATGGCGAAAGCATCTGTATTCACACCCTTTACTTCAGCAAATGTTGTAGGCACTCCTGCATTCGGATTTCCAAGTTCCATATTTTGATAATCGGTTCGGACATTCAAATCAAGATGTCCTCCAAGACCCTTTGCCTCATTGACTTGATTATGGACAGCAATACCTTCTTGTTTAGCCCACATATCAACAGCATTTTGTTGAGCATCAAGGGCGGCGGTTAAATCATTATTTACAATATCATATTCCTTCTCTTGCGGAACCATCGCCCCCTCCGTAGCAAAGAAATTGCCCCAATCTTTTGAATTAAATGAATTCAAATCCAATGGTTCGGGTTCGGGTTCGGAAGGAGTTTCCACAACAGGTTCTTCAATTACGGATTCCCCTACTGTAAATAATTCATCTTCGTCATCTTCAAAAAGTGACGCATCGGCTATCCCTTGTGACTCTCTAATTTGCTCAAGATACGCAAGGTCGGTGGACTCTAATTCTGCCCGCCTTCCCGAAATAAATTCAGCCGCACCTTTCACAATCGGGGCAACATCACGAATGATTTCAAAAGCGTTAGCGGCAGACTCAACCTTTGGTGATGCCGTCATTGTTTCACCGACACCATATTTGTCAAGAAGTGCAAGAAGTGGCACAAGCATTTTCTCGGCCATTTCGGGGTCAAGATTTAGTTTTCGGGCGAATTCTCCGATGTCGTCATCGCCCGTCAATAACTCCACGATATTTTTACCCTTCTTTTCCTCTTTCTTTTCTTCTTTGGGAATAATTCTTTCCTTTTGAATCAAATCGGAATAATCGGAACGAGCCTCCGGGCGAAAATGGTCTTCAAACGACCCTTGACGGTAGCCATCTGCATTTTCATCATCCATAAGGCTCACTTGTTGTCCCTTGTATCTAATCGTTCTCTCAATTCCCCAATCCATTTATTGTGAAATTCAATATCTTTCTTGTCAATCTCTAAATCTTGAAGTCCTTGCACACAAGAGTCCACCAATTCTGCATATCTCATAACGGTCATTCGGTGTGCTGTTGTATTGGAACTACCTGCGGATTTAACGAAATCACAAAAATGGCTCGTAATTCTTCGCAAATCTCGTTCTCGCTTCTTTGGGGATGCGTGAAGAATTTCAAAAAGAAACCGATGAGATAATAATTTTTCCATATCGCCGTGCGAATACTTATCTATTGCCTTGAACAAACTTTTGTAGGAATTTTCCAATCGTTTTGTTGGTGTAATATCCACCCGATTTACCAAAGAATTGAATTGGGTGTGGGCGAGGGCATCTTTTGTAGTGGATAACAGCATCCGATAAGATGCAAGTAAATTGCTGTCTATTTCCATAATTCATCACTTCAATACTGTGGCCCATGATTTCCATTGAAGTTAGACAAAAACGAAGCATCCAAATTCAATCTGTTATCAAAGGCTTTTACGGCTTGTTCGGCTTTCTTTTCTTTTACCCTTTCTTCACTTTCTTTTTTCAATGTCTTTTCTGTTTCTGCAAGTGATGTTTCAAGTGCGCCAAAGCGTTCTTCTATCTCGGTTATTTGTTTGCGATAATAAGTAGCAGTAGCCGCCACACCGCCAAGCCCACCTACAACAAGACCTGCGGCAAATCCTGTGCCACCCGATAACAAACCTCCCTTTGTTTCACTTTCTTTCGTGGATATGGCTTCGGAATATCCTTCGGAAGACATTCCTCGCTTCTTGACTTCTTGAACGAGTGCTTTGATGTCCTTTGTAAAGGCTTCAAATTCTTCTGCCCCTGCAACCTTCTTGTTAGCGACTTGCTCAAAGACACCCCATAACTCATCATCGGATAAATCGGAAGTGTCCATATTTTTCTTAACGGCGATACTTGATTCCCCACTAAATTCTTCTGCGGCAAAAACCAATAAATCGGAGATATTCGGGCTATTTCTCCCATTATCGTGCGACATCTCATCATTAGCGACAATGTATTCATTGACCTTCCTCATACCACGAATGCCCTTTCCACGCTGAAATAGAAGGTATTTACCTTCGCCATTACCTTCGCAAGTTTGATAAAATGTATTCAAATCGGGACACTTCTCCCATTCGGCAACATTAGCCGTTCCCGACTTGGCCGCACCCTTCCGGTAACAACGGACAAAGAACATAGATATTGATTGGCGGTCTTGTTATCTAAAGCATAGGGCGATTTTCAAGACCAAACAGAAGAAATCGCTTCATATACCTTATCTAAATTGTCGGGATTCAATTCTTCAAGGGCAGTAATAGTGGCCGCAATTTGGGCCATTTTCAATTTGAGAACCTTTTCGGGAAGGCTCCAAGAATCGGCCTTCGTTGGCAAATCTTTATTCCGAGAATTTTTAAGGTATCTGTCCCATCCGAGTAAATCAAGCCGCCACTTCTTACCTGCTCGGCGTTCATTAGATTGTGCGTGTCCAAACATCGGTCTGTTCCGAAGAATCCCTACTACTTCCCTGCTTGTGTATCGGCGAGGATAATTTGATACGACAAACTCGGAAATCTGTGTTGAGAATCCGTAACCATCATGGTCAAGCATATAATCCACAATGATGAATACCAATGTTTCGGTCATATCAAGAGGACGAGAGGCCACCTTAGCCGCCTCATTCTTCCGAATCTTCTGCATTTTCATCAACCGCCCTCGCATCTATTTCAGCACGGATAGCCGCCGCCTTTTCACGGTGCGCTGTTTCTTGCTCGGTTTCTTCGGGAAGTCCGAGAGCCTCACGAACCATCACATCCATTTGAACTTGGAAACGGTCTTTTGCCTCCTTCTTATCCATCCCATCTTCTTTAATCCATTTTTTGATAAGTGGAACTCGCTGTTCTTCAAATTCAAGAACTGCCAACATAATTTTAATTTCTTCGGAAGGTTCGGGTGCTTCTATTGGTGGATTATCAAATAAGCATTCCACCTCAACAGAAAGGGCTTCGGGACTCAATGTAGGTGCGGGGACGAATTCATCAAGGTCGTCATCGGCATAAGTATGTGTCCCACCTACCTTACCAATATAGGCTTCGGCATCTGCCCTCGTTACATAAATTCCGAGTCGGGGCCAATATCTCATATTATCCATTGTGGGCATAATGAGTCTATTGGGGCAACTTGTATCTAAATCTTGGGAATGGAATACACCTTTTTATTATTCATCATAGCCTTTACTACTTTCATTCCATCAAGCGTTTCACCATCTCCTTCAATCACCCAAACCGTATTTTCTTGCATGGCTTGAAATTCAAGAATTTTCGCAAACTCCTTTTGTTCCATTTCACTCAACATATTTTATCCACTCTCCGGCTTTTTCACCATCTTTCCATTCCCACAATTGCGCCGTAGGCAATCCTGTTTTCAATCTTGTAACATCGCCCCATAATCGCCATTCATCTTCTAATCCAAAATCAACCATTACTCGGCGGTAATCCAAAACCTGTGGGTCATCCATCTCAACAGGGCGAGGCGGAAGCACATCTTGATAGGAAATCATAGCGTGTATCCCGAAACTGCTTGCAGAAAGGCGGTAATAGACATCATACTGTGGAAAATCTTGAGATAACTTGGCTAACCCGTCTTGAACAATAATGTCTTCAAGACCCCGATTATCCCAATCAAAGGTTAGACGCATCATTCTTCTTCTTTGTCCGACTCACTATTTGAATAATGACTTATCAATAAGTCTTGAATAGAGCCATTCCAACGCCAAAGAACCCATCGGGCGAAATAGATAACAGCCGTGGATTCAATTACGAATAGAATCGTAAGAATAGAAATCCATGTAGTCAAAAATTCCATAAATCAAATCATCCCCTTAGAACCCCAAACAAGGGTTGATAATTTTTCAAGAGCAAGTAATCCCATCGGTTCAAAGGGAACGAGAGTTATTCCTACTAACCTAACTTGATGCTCCGCCGCCAACTCCCTATATTTTACCAAATATGGTTGTTGTATTTGAAATCTGCGATAGGTCATGGCGGCGGCAGGGTTTTCATCTGTTGTTTCCCATACCTCTTCGCCAAAATCGGGAACGATATTATTTACAAGAAGGTGTTTGACAGGTAATTCTATCGTATTCAAGAATTTTATTGTCCGAGCGCACTCTTGATAACCTGCTTCCGAAGGGATGGAAACAATGTTAATTGAAGATTCGTCATTTCGCAATAATGCTTTGAATTCTTCAATCCTTTCGCAAATTGCTTCTAATTCCACTACTACTTTTGCGGTTTCGGATTTTTTACGGAAAAGAAATCCCTTGAGATTTTCTATTTTCGCCTTCATACGGAGAATACGGAGAATAAATGCTTTGATAGAATCGGGAGAAGTTAGCATTTTGAGAGTGTGGCCGGTAGGTGCTGTATCAAAAACTACTACATCATAACTTGTATCATTCATAAGATTGTAAATCATTTCCATACCGAAATACTCTTCCATGCCCGGAAATCCTGCCATTTCGCCCAATAATTCGGGGTCAAATCCGGGTATGTTTTTTGTCATAGACATTAAACCATCATTCATGCGGTCAAGAAACTCTTTTGCTTGCTTTTCAGCGTTTATGTTCATCGCCCAAAGGTTCTTGTCAATCTCGGTTGGAGAAAAGCCTACTTTTTGCCCGATGACCTCATCGGTTGAGTGGGCGGGGTCGGAGGAAACGAGAATTGTTCGCTTTCCTTGCTTAGAATGATGGAGGGCTGTCGTAGCGGCCATTGTGGACTTACCTACACCACCCTTGCCTGTGAACAGAATGAGCATAAGGGATAATAAGGGTGTTCGCTATCTAATTCTTCCGTTGTGGTGGAAATTCCCATTTATCATTCCATTCAAGTTTTGCTTGCTTCTGCATACGGCGTTTTGTGAACCATTTGCGTAGGCTTTGAACTCCAAATCTCATGCCAACCATAACCATCAACCACCACATACATTCTGCGAAGAAAATAATAGGCAATAAATCCCCTTTCACTTCAACCATACAATTCCAAGATTCTTCAAATGTTTTTTCAGCACACAAGTCCATAATCATTCCCACGCAGAAGTGAAAGATTCTTCAAATGGCGTTTCTTCATCCATCATTTCATAGCCCCTTATTACAACCTTTATTGGCTCAATAGGCTCCCCTACAAGATTATGGAGTGCGGCACAGGAAGCCATAAATTTGAGGGGATAGTCAGCCCTTGGCTCCATTTCAGTAATTTGCATAATGAATCCCTGTTTTCCAATAGGGCCATCATAGACAATTTCCGAACCAAAGATAACGGAGATTGAACAAAGGTGCGATAGGGGACTTGCAGAAGAATTAACTTCAATATCTCTCAAAATAAAATCGGGAGGAAGTGTTATCTCCATCGGTGTGCAAAAGTTATCTAAGCACATTGGGAGTTCGTATTCAGTTTTAATTTCACACCGCATTTATACTACTATGGATGTTCCGATTATCTAAGATTGACTATCAAATGCTCATTAAAAGTCCTAAAAACGGAAATAAGGTTCCGGGTAGTGTTGTATGACGGCCCCGATGCACTAATCCATTTAACCTATGAGGGCAAAAGCGGCTACGGCGGCAATTCCGCCCCACAACAACCAATTTGTTTCTTCTTCTTCTTCTGCGGGTTCATCAGCAATACAAGTTCCTGCCGTATCTTCGGTATATCCTGTAATACAATCGCCACAAGTGTCATCAGTATTTACTGCTCTATTTTCGCTTGCACAATCGTTAGTGTCGGTGTCTTCGCTTCCACCCGTTCCACTTGTGGGCATATATTTTGTTCCATCGGGGCCAATAATGTATATGGTTTTCCTATAAGGTAAGTCCCTTGAGTGGATTGTTCCCCCATAACCATTACCAACAAAGCCACCTACAAAAACTTGATAGCCGGGAATCGCTCGGATTCTCATAACTGTGCCGTAGTGGTCAGTTTTAATTTCTGTTGAGGGGTCATAATCCGTGCGTGTCTTATATGTTCCATCATGTCCTGTAATTTGAATTATGTCATCTTCGGGGAATGACACACCTGTTGCAGAACTCCCGATTGTAAATGACTCAATATAGGCATGACCGTTCTCGTAAATTTCTTTGAGTGAAGGAATCGTTGCTGTTGCCGCAAATGTTTTATTTTCCGCACCATATCCTGTGACTACCACGCCTCCGACTCCACTTGTAGGGGAGGACATAGGTGATTGGGGGCCAACAGGGACTCTTACAATCGTTTCCGAAGGTAATCCCGAAGTGTATTTTGGATTGGCCGTCATTGTTCCATCGGGGTTATTGGTCAAATCCCACCCATTTTCCCATGCGGCAAGAGTTTGAGTGGTTGCGCCATCCATAGATTGCCACATTTCGCCACTTGAAAGGAAAGAAGGATTTGAACCTGAATAATTGATAGTGAAGTTTGAACCCAAGTCCTTCCAAAAACCCATGCGGTTCTCAAAGTCCTCAAACATAAGGAATTCTTGTTGCTCTTACTATCTAATATCAATTCTCAAATACTTCATCGTAATAATTCTTAGAGAATGGTGCATATCCACCTTTTCTTTGTTTTTCAACGGCCTGTTCTTCGGGCGTGGGCGGGCGAGATTGAGGAAGATACTCTTTCATAAATTCTTGAACCTCTTTGTCTTCATAATCCGGTGTTAATACTTCGGATAAATCAAGACCATAGGCTGAAACCTGCTTCTTCCGTTTTCTAACCCTTCCCTGTCTTTCAGCATCTTGCATCATTTGACTAAATTCATTTTGTTGCTCTCGCATCCAAAGTTCTATCTCTTCTTGCTTGATATTCAAATCGCCGGAATTGATAATCTTTCTTTTGAACCATTCAACAGACTCAATTGTGACTTTCATACCTCTTTCTCTCAATTTCGTTGCTATTAACGCATCTGCACCATCAAAGAGGATGTAATCAACCCAAACCTTCGCTTCCCTGCCTGTGGTTCCTGTAATACGATAAAAATAGGAATCGGAGGCATTGATATAAAAATCGTAAGATACTGTGACTCCGCCGCAATCATCAGTTGTTGCCGTTGATGCACCAAGAATAGGTTTGATACCAAAACGACACTTTGCATCATCATCAAAGATACCAAAACAAACGAACCCATCAAGAGCATTTGTCATGGAATTAGGAATGTAAAGTCCTGCATTTGCCGTAGTGGATAATGGGAAATTATTCTCGCTAAAATTTACTGTTTGGTCTAAGAACCCGACATTGTTAGCGTCTGTGGAAAAGTCTGCTGAAACTGAAATTACACCTGCGCCTGTGGTGTCGGAAGATATGAAAAGCCATTGGTCACGGTCATTATCCCAACCCGCATTCACTATTTTTCGTGTAGTGGAGGTGGGAGAATCCAAATGATTTGTATTCAAATTCGCCCCTTCTGCTAAGATAATTCCTGTCGTATCGCCCGTTGGGAGAACTCCCGAAATTGTCGCCGCCCCCGAATCAAACATAATTGTGATTGGCCCTGTTCCGGTTTTGAAACCCACGAACCCATATCCATTTCTTGAAATAGTCCCTTGAACCACCCCTATTCCTGTCGCTTCGGGGTCATTTGTTAAACCATAGCGTTGATAATTTGATACATAACCAATGTAGTCTTTTGCATCATCATCATAAATTGAATCATCAGTTGGTGTAAATTCCCCTGTTTGGGAGTTAAAAGTCCCATATTTGGCTAAATCTTCTTCGGCAATACTAAATGTTCTTTGTTGAACTGCTTTGTTATACCACTTATTCGGCAAGTCTATTGAGGTTGCAGTAGTAAATGCTCCCCCTTCTGTTGCATAAGGGTATATGACACAAGTGGGAAAGATGGGTGAGTCTTGAGTGTAGTAAATCTCGGCATAATCGGTTCCGCTATGTGATACATCATTGACTCCAATAAATGTCAAAGGTTGGTCTGTGCCGAATGTTGTTTCCTCATACGGAATTGATACTAAAGCCGCTACTGCGCCGGAAAAGGTATAGGATGGAACCGCACCCTCTCTCCACCATGACGGCTCGCCTACTGTTAAGGAAGTAGCGAGGGCAGGGTGGGCTACAAGATATGGAGGGAGGTAATCATACGGGGGTGTCCCATCTTGCATTCGTATCCATGATTTAGGATATTCAAATGCACCTCCAATTAACATCGGCCCCGTATCATCAATTGAACCATCATCATTTGTGTCTGCGGCTAAATCTCCGACTATGAAAAAAGTTGAACCCACATCGTCAAGGGCGGAAAATGGTTGTTGGGATGAACAAGTAATGTCTAAAAATCTGCGAGGAAATTGATTGAATGTAATTATTCGTCTGTCATCCGGTGATGTAGGGCCACCAAAGGGATTAGACCCATCGGGTAATTGTCCAACCTCCCAATCAGCATACTCATAAGGAACCCCTGTGGTTAATTCATCACCTGCTATGGCTTCGTCTAAATCCCGAAGGTGTCCGAAGCGACCTTGTATATCAGTATTGTCGGCATGACCCGCTTGTGATGCCTTCCAAGTGACCTGTATTACATTATTGTGGGAGTAATTGTATAGGGCATATTTTGAACCTTCGGGAGTCAAATTGTCTATATTACCAAAAGTAAATAATTCCGCAAGATATAAATTTCCCACATAATCGCTCGCTGTTGGGACACCCTCAACGGTTGCATCAATTCTTTGAAATCCACAAGTGATAATACGAATTGAAGGGTCGTCTTGATTTACCGCAACATCGTCAATAGATTTGTAAATATCTATTCCTTGTAATCCTACTGATGAATCGGCGGCAATAGCGACAGCATCTCCAACAGCACCCGGATTTACTTCAATAGGCATACGCATAGGTAAAAATCCAAAATTTTGGAGTTGGGGAATGCCATTGACATCCATAATGTTGAATCCATTATTGTTGTTAATTGAATAGCCCCTCATAGACATGATAAATCCATCCCATGCGTAGCCGTGTGACCCTGCACCGAATAAATCACGGATGTAGGCTTTGTAAGACCCCACATAAATATAGATACCATTTGCGAAAAGACCATCACGAATGATATATTCTCCGGTAGGGTAAATTTGCTGACAATTCCCTAATGAATCCTTAAACCTTGCATCTCCAATTATTCCAAACATCCCTATACCCCCTGTGGCTGATGAGATAATCGCATCTCCTAATTTTTCAACATTGAGAAGATTATCCACATCAAGATTATATGCAAGACCCATAATAATCACCATTCATATTGTGTATGTGATACTCCATGATGAAACAGGTGTTGTGGGAAATAATTCAACGGGTGTAACCATCGCATTTGCGATATAGTAGGTAATATCCCAATCCGTGCCGGGAGGCACTTCAATGTCCCAATCGGAAGCGAATGCGGGGCCGAAACCCGTTGAGATGGGATAGGGGGCGGCTGAACCCGATAGGCCCGCACCACCCTTCCCATCGGGGTCGGTAAAGAAGGTTGTGACTCCAATAGCGAAATTGAGATACCCTGCGGGAACCCAATCGTTGCCTGTCCCCCAAATTCCGGGTGTTGAGCCAAAGTATTTAATGACAATATATTCAGTAGGTTTCGTCCGTAGGCTTGATTTTAGGGTTGCGTCACCAATACCCGATATGAAGATAGATTGCGGCTTTGTCAATGCGTCCAATCGCTTAGGGGGTAATTGTCCCAAATCTTGAACAGACCATTGGTAGCCCTGTCTTCGCACCGACATAATTACTTATGGGTGGTGTTGCTATCTAAACGATTTGCTCATCACGATTCCAAGATGTCGGGGATTCCATCGGCATCGTCATCATCGTCTTCATGGTCGGCCAATCCGTCATTATCGTGGTCAAATTGTCCGGTGAGGTCGTTACCATCATTTGCTTCAAAGTAGTCGGAAAGGCCATCGTTGTCATCGTCTGTGTCGGTGGCATCCCAAATGCCATCATTGTCGTGGTCGTATCGGTATGCACCCCATGAGCCGTCAAATTCGTTCACATCAAGAATGTCGTCATTATCGTCATCTGTGTCCACCGAATCATTGAGTCCGTCATTGTCGTGGTCACGGCTTGCATCGCTACCATTTGCATAGAAATCTTGGTAGTTATCAATACCGTCATTATCAATGTCCATATCAAAGCGGTCTTCAATGCCGTCATTGTCGTGGTCGTAAATGTTGGTGTTGGGGTCGCCATCATTGACTTCTTCTCGGTCAAGAATGCCATCACCATCGTCATCATCGTCTGTATCATCGGGGATGCCGTCATTGTCGTGGTCTAATGGGGAATCATCAATTGAGTCGGGAATGCCATCATTATCGTCATCCGTGTCCAAATCATCGGGGATTCCATCACCATCATTGTCGTTATTGCCGTTCAAATCTTGATTATCCAATTGCTGTCCTTGCTGTTGGTCGCTTTGCTGTCCTTGCTGTCCCTGTTGCCCATTTTGGGTTTGACCTTGTTGTTGTTGATTTTGACCATTTTGGTTTTCTCCGCCTTGATTTTGGCCTTCCTGTTGTCCTTGCTGACCGCCTTGTTCGCCGCCTTGTTGCTGTTGACCCTGCCCATTATCTTGTTGTTGCCCTTGCTGTCCTTGTTGTCCTTGTTGGCCTTGTTGACCGTTTTGGCCCTGCTGACCGGACTGTTGGCCCTGCTGTCCTTGCTGTCCTTGTTGGCCCTGTTGCCCCTGCTGACCTTGACCTTGACTTTGCCCTTGACCTTGTGATTGGCCTTGACCTTGACCCTGCTGTTGGCCTTGCCCCTGTCCTTGACCTTGACCTTGACCTTGACCTTGACCCGAACCCTGTCCCTGTCCTTGCCCCTGTCCTTGCCCTTGTCCCTGTCCTTGACCCTGCCCTTGTCCCTGTCCTTGTCCTTGTCCTTGACCTTGACCTTGCCCCTGTCCTTGACCCTGCCCTTGTCCTTGCCCTTGACCTTGACCTTGACCTTCTCCTTCGCCTTGTCCGTTATCTTCGGATTCGCCACCACCATTAGTGCCGCCATCTCCCGAACCCGCTTGAGGGTCTTGATAATCGGGGTCGTAAGCATCGGGAATACCATCACCATCGGAATCGGAGTATTCACCATCATTAGGGTCGTTAGGGAATGGGTCGCTTCCATCGGGGCGACCATCGCCATCTGTATCAGCAGAATTTGGATTCGTGCCTCTTGCGTATTCCTGTGCGTTAGTTAGACCATCACCATCGGGGTCTGCATTAGCATCGCCACCATCAGTAGGGTCTAATCCGTGAGCCACTTCCCATCCATCGGGTAAGCCGTCACCATCACTATCAGCCTTTGTCATATCCGTTCCATGACTTTGTTCTTCAGCGTTGGTTAAACCATCGCCATCCCAATCTGCCCCGCCATCGGAGGGGTCTAACGGGTCTGTTCCATCTGCACTTACAATACCCGCAGACATAGCGAGCATAAGGGCGGTCAATATCGTAATTAAGGTTTTCTTGAATCTATTTTCGTTTTGCATTTTCGTTCACAATTTTGGTTTTTAAGGAACCCAATGTTCCTTCTGCATATACCCATTGTATTTCGTGCTATCTATACTTTCGCATAATTTGTGCGGGGAATATGACGCATCCCTCTTGGTTTTACCACCTTTAGGTGTGGGTTACGGACAATACCATTCACCATCAAATTTTGGGGGGTCGCTATTTGGTGAGAATCCGGCACTTATTCCTGTCATATTCTCAATTTCTGCAAGAATAGATTTGAACATTTTTTGCATATCTTTAAGGGCGTTTTCATCTAATTCAGCAATTATGGATTCAATAGGTGGCAATTGAAAAGGGGATAAAAATTCTCTTTTGGCTTCAAATGATACCACTTGATTTTCAAGGTCATTACCAAAAACCCCTTCCACTACGCCATCTAAAGATACAGTAAAATGAATGAAATCCAACCCTAATTGTTCTTCAAGGGCTTCAATGATTTCGGGTGGTGGGAAATCATGGGGCATCATATACACCTCTTGTTTTCTTGACTATCTATGGCTTCTCACTAATCAAAGCAGGGCTGATACATCTTGTGGAATGTATTTTCCGCTTTCCCTATCGTAGTGCATGAGGATAAGTGATTCAACCCCTGCCTTTTCTGCCGCAAGCAGGGTTGCTGTAAGGAGAGTGGTCAAACCCGTCACATAAAGATGTAGGCTCGGTATCTTAGAAAAGAAGGCTGATGCAACGGTAAAATGAGAAAGAAAATCCATAGGATTCTCAACCGTTCCAAAGATGAAACCATCAAGTGCTTCGCCTTCGTTAGTCTTGATTTCGTGTCTTCCTTCGCAAAGTCCGATGTGCATAACAGACTCTTGTTCCTACGGGTATAAATAGGTTGTGATTATTCTTCTTCCTCTATGAAACGACCACCGAAAGGGTCAAGGCGTGGGTTGGGTAGCATATCCCAAGAATTAAGCATAGATTGTTCCACACCAACATTCTCAATGAATGAGGGGTCGTGTAGCATTTCACAGGCTTTGATATAATCGCCATCAGCAAGAACGGCTTTGAAAATTTCTTCTTGAGTATCGTCAAATTCCACTTGATATACGAGAGCATGACGCTGACGATTAGCCCCTGCTCGCATAACTAAGAATCCCAATTGTTTTTCATTCCCTTCCATCGGAAGGAAGGATTCAATACCATGACAGTCTGCAATTCCAATAAATGTATTCATAATATCACTTCATAGACACGGAAATTCTTCGTAGTAATCAATTTCATTCATTACTTCGTAATAGCCACAATCGTTACAAATACAAATTTCTCTCAAATACCGGCCATTAGAACCCTCTTGGATATTCTTTATTTCTGTGGATAGGTGAGAGCAACAAGTAGGGCATCCTTTCCCTTCCGTTGAGTCGCATTCGGGGCAAGACTTGATTTCCGCCATGTATTGCCCTGCGCTTAACAGGTATTTATACCCTTCGTTCACGGATTTGTTGCATCCACGAAGTCTGTATTGTCCCTACCTGTGGGGTCAGTAATAATTGTTTGTTTAATTTTTGTCTTCTTGTATTCATTATGCTGAACAACCTCAACATCAAACAGGTTATAGTAGTTTCCGATGCGTGGGAATGTAGCCGATAGTGGATGGAACACTACCCAACAATTTCCTTGAGGGTCAATAAGTTGAATACTTCTTCCTTTAGGTCGCTGATGGTATGGAACCCCTGCCGAATACATAGGGAATCCATCGGGGTGAGAAATCCATGTAACCCAACCTTCAACAAGTGGAATAAGCCCTCCCACATTACCTTGATAGGTGGAAGTTTGGATAGAGTCATAGGCTTTGCGCTTGGCTTCTGCTTGAGTAATACGAACACCCATAGATGTTGGGGTTGCCGTAGGTGTGGGTGCAACAGGCGTAGGTATGTGTGGGGTTGCAGGGGTGGGTGCAGGAGGGGTTGGCTGTCCGATTACTTGAGGGCGGAACTTCTCAAGAACCTTCTCAAATTGTAGGTTTGTCAAAAAGGCTACTCTTACATTGTTACCGGAAAGTTGGAACAACGAGTGAGCGTGATTGAAACGAGCAGGGTCATTAATACTATTCCATCCCATGAAATCAAGGAATTCATCAACGGGTGCATCATACGGTATTTTCTTTTGATGTGAGCGAGGCCATTCGTTTCGCTGTGAATTCCAAATCGTATTAACTGCGTTATTGTATTTATTTGTGGCCTCTCGTTCTGCCTTGTCCTTTGCATCTATCTTTTTCTTGGCATCCATCCATACAGGGAATCCGGCCCATTCCGTAGGAGTTAAAAAGACTGTTTGGAATTTGTAACTAAATGCTTTCGCAATATCCCCTCTATTTCCATAAGAAGAAGAATAGCGAGATACTGTGCCACCATAAATCATCGTGATATAATCAACAAGATATGATTCATCATTTTTGTCAAAAGCATACCATTTAGAATCGGGGTATTTAGCACTCAAAACATCGCTACCAATCTTTTGAAATTGTTTGGACAGGGCTTTTTTGTCTGCCTTCTTTCGGCGTTCAAAATCTGCAAACATAAACATTCGCCATAATTCGGTGAAATCCACAGTTTTTGTTGCACTCAATGTTTTTTCCCCTACATATCCAAGTTCAATTGTTTGTTGAAGCCTAATCTGCATATCTGCATATTTCCCACTCGGTTTCAAATTTGTAATCCAATCCATCATACGATTAAGTGTTTTCTTGACATATTTGGAATCAGTTGCAGGTGGAAAAATTGGAACAATTTTGAGTTCCCACGCACCACGAATCCTTTGTTCAATATATGCTGTTGATGGAATAGGTTCTTCTATTTCCATTACATCACCCGTTGCAGGGTCAATTACAAGGCTACCATCCATTTCATTAACGACAGA
>Ga0302132_10001251_pt1 | contig 14520 bp, 7 predicted proteins | sample CB9_321_MG_FD_203113 | JGI IMG/M metagenome (GOLD analysis project Ga0302132, IMG submission 203113) | Marine microbial communities from Western Arctic Ocean, Canada - CB9_32.1 | ecosystem: Environmental > Aquatic > Marine > Oceanic | place: Canada: Western Arctic Ocean | collected 2017-09-19
TAAAAAAGAGATAAGCGACGGCATTGGAGACCTTGTAAAAGGCACCGCTAGCGTTGCATACTGCTCCGAAGCAACCATACGCAAGGGTGACCTAAAAGCCGCAAGCGAAACTATCTCTGATCCAGACATCCTAAGCAAAATCCTCGCTGAAAACAAAGATCAGGTAGACCTCTATTATTTAGAATCAGTACTTGTATCAACAGGCTGGAATAAAAATGATGATGTGTTTATGGCTGAAGCTACTTGGGAAGCTAGAAATACACCCGAAGACAAACAGTTCAACTTCATGCACGACGAAAATGATATCATCGGGCATATTACTGGAAGCTATGTGTTAACCAAAGACGGAAAAGCTGTAGCAGATGACGATAAAGCTAGACCGGACGAGTTCGACATTGTAACTCAAGCAGTTCTCTACAACAGTTGGATGGGTGACGATAATAGAGAACGAATGGAAAAAATCATTTCCGAGATAGAAGAGGGAAAATGGTACGTTTCTATGGAATGCCTGTTCGCGGGCTTTGACTATGCGTTAATAGATCCGAATGGAAACGCAAAAATATTAGCAAGAGACGAGCAATCTTCATTTCTAACTAAACACCTTCGCTCCTACGGGGGAACAGGTGAATATGAAGACTATAAGATTGGCCGTGCCTTGTCTAACATATCCTTTTCGGGTAAAGGGCTAGTTGCGAAGCCAGCTAATTCAAGAAGCATCATCTTGAATAGTAAAAGTTCCGCAAGCGTAAATTTTAATTTAAACGAATCTGATCCTCAATTTTCAATAGGAGATATTAATATGTCAGATCAAACACTGTTAGAAAAACAGTTGGCCGAAATTCAGACCCAGCTTACGGAAGCTAAGTCTGAAAACGTAGCCATTAAGGCTGAGATCGAAGAAGCAAAAGATAAAGAATTTGCTTTACAGGTCGAAGCGTACGAAGCAACAGAAGAAAAAGGTAAAGCAACGATTGGTGAACTTAATGAATTGATTAAGTCCACTCAAGCTCGTGTCGCTGAACTTGAAGATACTCTTGCTACATCTCAGACTGAGCTTGCAGAAGCCGTTAAAGAGGTAGACGAAATGCACAAAAAAGAAATAGCATCTCGTCGAACAGCGGCACTCATTGAAGCCGGTGTTAGTGAAGAAGACGTGGAAGGCTCTCTTGCGAACTTTGACGCTTTAGAAGATGAAGCTTTTGAATCTATTGTCGCTCTTATGAAAAAGAAGGCTGAAATGCCCCCTTGGATGAAGAAGGACGAAGACAAAGAAGATAAAAAAGATAAAAAAGATAAAAAAGACAAAGATGTTAAAGCAGAAGAAGCCGAAACTGAAGAAGAAGAGGTTACTGCTGAAATCTTTGAAGAAGTGGAAACAACAGAGGCTACACTTGTTGAAGCCGATGAATACGATAAAGTAGACGCAACACGAGCCAGTGTTGCCGATTGGCTTTCAACTCACGTCCTTTCTAACAAATAATCATAAGGAGAAATAGTTATGGCTCTTAAAGCAGATAGATATGAAGAATCTACAGACATCAGCCACTTTTACAACGAGGGCACAGCCACTCGTGGTGGTGTTGTTATTCTTGATGCAGCGGCGATAGCCGGTGCTTCTGGTGCAGCTATGGATCAAGGTGAAAATCTTGTTAAATATGCGGCAGCGGCAGTAACCGACATTCCGGTAGGCATCCTTTTAAACGATGTTGTAAACAAAGACTTGACCAGAACTCACTTGAATCAGTTCAAGGATGAAGTTCAAAAAGGTGGCAAGGTTAGTCTTTTGACCCGTGGGTGGATTGTTACTAGTAACGTTACTGGTACTCCTACCGCTGGTAAATTGGCTTATGCCGACGAAACGGGTGGAACGGCAGGGAATATTTCTGCCAACAATGCTACCACAGCAGTGGCATCTGGTAACTTGGCTATTGGTCGTTGGATGTCTAGTAAAGACGCTGATGGTTATGCCAAACTGTACGTTAACCTACCTAACCATGGCGGCGGCGGACCAGTTTCCGCTTAACCTGAACCTCTAACTAAAGGAGACATCATAATGTCATACACAGAAAGACCTAGTGACGAATTCATCGGACTTCTTAAGAAGTCTGGTGATAGCGACCAAAATGTCGCATATGCCGCACAGCGAGAATTCGCTAAAGCATTAGAATTGCCCTTACGTAAGGGTGTTCTTGTTGGAAATATTCTTGGAGATATTTTCGAAACTATTAATGTCGAGCCGGGAGCCTCTACCGAGTATCCTCTCGATCTAATTTCTCCGGGCCTTGAGGGTGAGCACGTAGCTTATACCAATCCGGGTCACGGTCGGGTTCCAGAAAGAGCCGTAGAAAGTGACTACGTAACGATTCCAACTTACAGCATTACAAGTTCGATTGACTTCTTACTTCGTTATGCTCGTGAAGCACGTTGGGACATCGTAGCTCGTGCTATGCAGGCTCTTGAAGCTGGCTTTACCAAGAAAATGAACGACGACGGATGGCACACACTTTTGGCTGCTGGCGTTGATCGTAATATCTTGGTTTACGACGGAGATGCAACCGCTGGTATGTTCAGCAAGAGACTGGTTTCTCTCATGCAAACGACTATGCGTCGTAATGCTGGTGGGAACACTGGCTCCGCTAATCGCGGTCGCCTGACAGACCTTTACGTTTCTCCAGAAGCTCTGGAAGATGTTCGTAACTGGGGTCTGGACCAAGTCGACGAAGTAACTCGTCGAGAAATTTACACTGCGAGTGAAGGTGGTGCCCCAATCACCCGTATCTTTGGTGTAAACCTTCATGACCTTGACGAACTCGGAGAGAGTCAGGAATACCAAACGTTCTTCACGGACGGTCTTGGTGGTTCTGTACAAACATCTGACCTTGAGTTGGTTGTTGGTGTTGATCAAGGTTCTAATGATAGCTTTATCATGCCTATTAAGCAAGCTATGACGGTCTTCGAAGACCCCGCTATGCATCGTCAACAGCGTGCTGGCTATTACGGCTGGGCTGAACTTGGATTTGGTGTTTTGGATAATAGAAGAGTCATCTTAGGATCATTCTAATATCCCCCTACATCTAAAGCGAGAAAGAGTCATTCTCATAATTATGGGAATGGCTCTTTTTTTGTGTATAATAGGATATAACTACAGTCTTAATCAAGGACTTTTCAGGAGATTTTATAAATGGCTTCTTTATCAGACTATTTAGAATCTGGTCTTTTGCACCATCTTTTTAGGGGGGAAAGCTTCCCTAAACCAGCGAACATAGCCGTAGCTCTATGTTCAAGCGTGCCATTGGAATCAGATACTGGATCAACTATTTCAGAGATTCCAAGCGGTATTGATGGAAACACAACTGGCTACGCTAGAATTAACTTAGGTGACCCCTCTTCACTTGGAAATGCTAAGTGGAGTTATAGCTCAGACGACTTTGCCGCTGGTAGCGGTATTATAAAAAATGCTTCTTCTTTCATGTTTGATGAAGGAGATGGAAGTGCGGCGTTGGTCGATTGGGGTTGGGTATCAGGCATAGCTATTGTAGATTCCGGAGAATTTGGAACCGGCAATATGTTAATGTATGCAGCGTTAGAAAACCCTAGAATCATCTACGTCGGAGATACAGTGAAGTTCGATACTTCAACTTTACAAATCAGCTTTAGTTAATTTTATAGGCTAAAAAATGATATTGACCAAATCTGATTATATAGCGAAGATAAACTCCTTGCTAGAGGATAACTCTACGCAATTAATATCTCCGCTTGATATTAGAATTTCTCTTAGAGACTTAGTAGATTCAGTTCATCTGTTTACAGATGGAAATGAAATAACAAGCTCTAACTTTGCTACACCAGACACCAGAAGTACTATAGCTGGTGAGTTGGCGTTGAGCAAGCTGCAATACACTGGAAGAACCAGCGTAGATAACTCGGCCTTTGGATATTATGCTTTAGGTGCAAACTATCAAGGAGCACAAAACACTGCGGCAGGCTCCCACTCTCTAGGTTGCAATCTCCACGGTACCTACAATACAGCTGTAGGGTTTAGCTCCCTAGCTGGAAACACGACTGGTTCTGGTAACTCATCCCTAGGGTCCCTAGCTTTTATGTCAGGAAGAACTGGCTCATTCAACATCGCCATAGGTCACGGTGCGGGTAGCCACGTAGGTACAGACGCTAGTTATACGTTTTATCTAGGTATTGACCCTATCGACTCTGATTCCACCTGCGATGAGCTGGTAGGGTCTGGCTCAACCCCTCTAATGTTTGGGGACTTACAAAATAATAGACTCGCAATAGCCATTGAGTCCCTACATAATTACGGCAGTCTTCAGGTTTCCGGAGATATAGCAGCATCTCATAGTGGATTTTACAATGTTGGGAATGCTCAATTTCCATTCGCCTCTGTAAATGAGTCAATTCACTTTTCTGGTGATAAAGTTGGTGTTGCAACGAGTACTCCTTCTGGAGATCAGGGTTTAATGACTGTTGCTGGGAATATTGTTCCCTCAAAAAATGCTACGTACTCTCTAGGGTGGTCAGATGGTACTTCTGGTGGTGAGAAATTGCTCTGGGATGGCTATTTTAACGATATCCTAGTAAGCGGTAACGCCGTTATAAATGACTTACAGTATCATACCATAAACGAATGCTTGTACGATTGTAAAACCCTGCACTTAGCAACTAGCGGCCTTTGTGACGACTCTGTACTTGGATTCCATAACGATAGTGTATGTGGATATTTAAGTGACGAATCGCTAGACGGTGCAGGTTTTGAAGTTCATTCTAGCGGTTACGATTATACTAGGGACTATAAGTTTATATTTAGAAATTCAGACCCAAATATAAAATGTTTAGAAATAGACGATCATTTCTCTAGATCTAGATGGCAATCAAATCTAAGCATAGAAATTGACAGCGGATGCCATTTCCAAGGAAATAGAGTATTAGGTGATCAAGGTCTCTCTTTAGTTAAGCAAAGCGGTTGTTATGGCCTATTCACAAGGAGTGAACACCCTTCTGGCGATAAAACATATCTTTCTAGAGAAGATCATGTTGGTGCATATCCGACTGTTAAGGATGTAAACTTTATAGCCAATTCGGGCACTCACCTAGCAGTCGACGGTAACCCGTCTGGATATGACTACTCTGTCATGTATGGAACGGTTGATTCAGGCGTTAAGATCGCTCACGAGTTCGCGAGTAGGATAAAAACAGTTTCCGGCAAGCGGGGTTTCAGTATTGTTTACCACGATGAGATTGATGTATAAAGAGGAATATGATGACAAAAGATAGATTATCAATACATATAGACAACGGTCAGACTCAAGTCTTCGAGGCCGTTACCGTCTTAAGAAATGGCGGCGAGCCAACACAGTCTGGTCTTGTAGGTATAACAAATAAACATCACGCCGAATCCTCAGACCCGATTCTTCCGCAGACTATCTTCAATGTTCAGGCTACTGGAGATTTAGAGGCTAGATTTTCAAGCCTCAATTACGGCGGTAGAACTAAAGTAGAACTTCTTGGAAATGGAAACGAGCCCGTCTCGGGGATGGTCATATCCTACCAAGCCCAAGGAATGTCCTACGAACTTGCTAGACTTGGAGTGAATACCAGCGATCCTAACATGGGTAAAGAAACAAGCTTTCTGGTTCACCAATACGGAACCGTAGCTATTGGAGACATCAGATCAAGGAGTAATGACGGTCTTTCTGACGTAGATCTTGTTAACGTTGATGCAAGATCAGCTCTGATAATATCTGCTAGCGGAGACGCGAGTAGAAGCGGAACAATAGCACTTAGAGAGCAGGCTAACGTTCCAGACGCATCCACAAGCTTTGGTAAAATTTATGTAAAACCCTATGGACAAAGCCCACAGACCCAATCATTATACTTCTCAGATGACGCTGGGAATGAATACAATTTAACTGGGAGTAGTTCAGACTCTAATCAAGGGTATCTACATGGTGATCAATATGGAAATACTTTTGGAGGTTTGTACACACCGAGAGACAGGTCGGAGAATAGCAAGCAAACAAGAAACACTTATGTTGGATATGGTATTGATGTCGTCGATCCCTCACAAGAGAAATCAGACAACACATTTGTAGGTTATCATGCGGGAAGCGGATTTGCTGCTGGAGAACAGAACACAGTACTAGGAAGTCACTCCTTCACTCGGTCAACACCAAGTACCGGAAACGTTGTAATAGGTTATAACAACATAACCCTCACAGACGATCTGTCCACAAGTACGGACCCTGTAAATAAGACAATAATAATAGGAAATAGTCTGTTCCTAGACACTTATCCAGAGGATTACACACTAGCCATAGGTCAGGACGGAACCCCGCTAGTAACAGGTCTCTTAAAAGGAGCCTCTAGAAAATTTTCAATAATCTCTTCGGAATCTGAAGATACGAGATTCACCCTAGAAAAGGGAACTTTTGATTATAATCTGGGGCACACCTTTGATAATGATAGGTATACAGTCACGTTTGGTAGTCAAGATACGGTTTCTGCCGCTCAAACTAGATCAATGATGTCAATGAGGTTTTCTAACTCTCTTGGGCATAGTCAGACTTTAGTAGATTACGATCCAAGTGGTACTATTCCGATAAGCCCGACTTGGGCATCCCCCGCCTTTAAAAGACCCACTGTATCTGTCAGCGGAGACTTAAGAGTACTAGGAAATGTAAGATTTAGTGATGGAACATCCCTCGGCACAACTGTGGATGTTAAAACTTATTATGGTCTAGAAAATTCTGGTATCAAGAGACGGTTAATTGGCACTAGTTATTATCTAGGGTTAGACTACAGCGAGATGTTACTCGCTTCTGAACTGACTACCCCAATTTCACCATCGAATTCTTTTGTTGCAGTAGACGTTGCTGGCGGTATTGGTAGAATGGACCTACTGTCCCTAGGTGCTTATATTACAAGTGGTGCCGCAGTATTCTCTGACAACTGCAATGCCGTATTTACAAATGCTGATAATAATATAGAAGCTGGCACTAATTCTCATTCTGTATTTATTGGATGTGACGTTGCTACGAACGCGACGGGCTGGAAACACGGCATCTTTATTGGGACTAATGCAGGTCTTGATTCGACCACAACCAACGGTGGGCTTTCTAGCGACACTGCTTGCACATACATTGGTTATCAGGCTGGCCACACAGCCTCTAACACCGATAACGCAATCTTCATAGGTAGCTCTGCTGGTAAAAACGCAGACTCCTCAACAAAGTCTATTTTTATAGGTCCGGGTGCTGGAGAGAATAGCACTAATCCTAACTCTATTGGTATTGGTGCTCACTCACTAGGCGGAGAGATTTCTGCATCTGAGGGTGGTTCGAGGAATATCGAGATAGTAGCCGGTCTTGACGATAATCAAAGATTACTTTACACTAGCGGCAACCTGTCTGATACTATCAACATACAAAACGCCATAGCCGGTAATACAAAAACCCCAAGTATCTCTATCGGTAAAGCCACCCTGACGCCAGACGCCGTACTTGAGGTTATAAGAGACACTACCGACACGAGCTATTCCCTTGGCCATACAGATGCTAATATTCAAAAATGGATAAATAACAGCTCTGGTGTAGCTAGAGTGAATGAGTCTGGATCTTACATAAGAAGAGAAGGGTGTGATTCTTGGTTTGGAAACCACGAAGGGTTTATGATTGACTATGTGTACGCCCCATCGGCTTTTACTTCTCCAACCAGTGGACTAATGAGAGTTAGAAGTTATGACAACGGAATGGGCGAAGATAAAGTTATATACGTAACAAATAGAGACACCAGAATGGACATCCACGGAGATGGAGCAACGGGCGGCACAGCCTACGTGGTCACAATGATGGTCAACGGTGAAAATAGGCCAGTTTATGTAAGCTGCTCTGGCGAATAAGGAACTACTATGACTAATTGCTGCCACTGTTCTGGAGTCACCCCTCCTCCGTCGCCGGAGAAAGGGGCGTGTTGTTGGGGTTATGATATCTCTACCAGACAGTGTCAAGATAGCGTAGAGGTAAACGACTGCCTCGCCAGAGAAGGTGCGATTCACTACCCTAGTACACTTTGTTCAGCGATTGACTGCAACGTCGCACCTCCCACTTGTTTTATTGGTGACTCGCCAGTTTTAATGGCCGATGGCTCTTATAAGAGAATATCAGAAGTATCTGTTGGTGAAAAAGTTAAATCTATTGATAACCAAATAAATACGGTTACACATATAGAGAAAACTATTCTAGGAAATAGAAAACTAGCATCAGTCAACAGTTCAGATTTCTTTTTTAGCTATGATCATCCCATTCTTACTCAAGATGGATTTAAATCTCTAGACGTAGAACTCTCAAGAAAGCTATATTCAGATATAGACTTTGTGGGTAATCTTGAAATTGGAGATACTATCTTCACGGAAGCTGGCGAAAAAACCGTAGATGATATAAAAACAGAAGACTCTGAATCCAATTACGATACCCCTCTTTATGATTTAACGTTAGACGGTAATCATATTTACTACGTAAATGGCATAGCTTTTCATAATTGTTCGTATGGCAGCTGGTGCTGTCCGGGTACTGTTACAGGAGGGGGTGGTGACTATTCTAGCCCATCCCAAAATGACCGCCGTCAGTGGCCGCGGCATCATTGGAGCCCTTCCAGAAAATGGACAATCCCTCTTTCCGAATACATGATCGTGAGCCTCATCACACCCGGCAACAACATCGTATGTAATGATAAGTGGCTTCGTGTGTCCAATTGGGACGGCTGCCCAGATGGCTCTACTACAACCACAACAACTGCCGACCCAGACGCCACAACGACCACAACCACCACAACGACCACGCTACCCCCAGAAGGTGACAAAGGATGTTGTTTTGAGCAGCTTGGTGTCACGATGTGTGAAGATATGGCTAAAGAAGTCTGTGAGGGTTTTACTTGGCAGAAGTCTCGTGGTGTTGTCTTACAGAAAACGTGTAGCGAATATGATAACCCATGCGGCCTAGGTACTTGCTGCACCGAAACCTGTGAAGAAGATGAAGACGGGATTCAGGGATTAACATACACCCAGAAGTGCCCCATCAACGAGAACGATTGCTTTAGTACTCTGCCGTCGTCGTCAAATTCAAAGGAGGCAAATGACGACTGTACGGTCGGTGGTGATCCCGGAGCTTGGTTGGACGAGAACCCGGGTGGTTCCCCTTGCTATTGGGAATGGCTTTCTTGGGGGCACAATTGTACAAGAGCGGATCGCAGAATCGGGCTTTGCGATCCTCGACAATACGGCAACGCTAAGGATGAGGATGGCAATTATCTCGAACCTATACCGGGCTGGGTACTTAGCAACTTCGGATTTCAGGGTCAGTCTAGCGACAAGTGCGGGTGTAGAGACTGTGACGGTGATGGAGACGTAGATTGGCCTTATGGGAATAAAGCGGCGAGAGAAAGAGTTGCCGAAGGCGGCGACCCACCCTACCCGTGTGAATGTAAAAAACCAACCGAGAAAATAATTAAAAACTGGTACAAGCACAAAGAATACCCTGAGCTTTACCCGTACCCTCCGTTAGTTGCCGACAAGCAGAATGGCCACTGGCACTACCGCGACGACGATCCGTACGGGGAGCGGCGTTTTTGGCACTATGATTACGTAAAACGTTATTACATAGGGCCTTGCGGTAAAGAAATCCCCGACATTGTAGATGATGACGGAGAATTTGTTAGCGAGGCCCCATGTCAGGGTATTTGTCCTTATTATTGGGTAGAAGCTGACGATGGGTTATCAGGAGAGTGGGTACTATCGAGCGACGAAAACACCTGCTCTGACTGTCCGGGTAGCTGCCAGTGTAGATGTCTCCCTCCCTCTCGTTGGCCTAGGGACCGCGTCACTGGGAAATATAGCCTAGGAACCTGTGCCAGCTCTAGTCTCTCAAAGATTTGGGTACCCGGGGACGAGTGTGATGCGGAGGCTTGCTCTGATACATTCGAAGCTTATCGTGAAGAAGGTACGTTGCCAGAGGGTGCCAGCTTCGAGGGAGTTGAAGAGTTGGAGTGTGGCCCTACCACCACCACTACGACAACCGCCGGTCCATGTCCGGGTAAATGTTCTTATTCTTGGCGACTTGCTGGAGACGGTCTACCTGACAGGTGGGAGCTAACTAGTGACGACTGCGAGTGTACTTGTAGCCCTCCAAGCGATGACGGAGAGGTTCAAGATGAGTTTGCTTACGGAAACTGTTCCAACCCAACTACAACAACTACAACCACAGCAGATCCTTGCTCGACATCGTATTGCCAATACCGGTGCATTGATGGGGCGTGGGTGGCAGAGGACGCACGCATTACCAATCCCCTCGCACCATCCTACGGTTGTGAATCTTGCGGAGGTTGTGCCTGTCCCCCAGAAGATATATATGAGTCCAACCCCTGTGATGAAGGAAGAGGTTTAGGTCCGGTCAGTTGTGCCAAAGCCGGAGACTCACGCTGTCCAGCAGCAACAACAACTACAACGGCAGCACCTACAACTACAACAACAACAACTACAACGGCGGCACCTACAACAACCACAACGGCAGCACCTACAACCACAACTACAACGGCAGCACCTCTAGACCTAGGGGCTTGCTGTCACCTTCTCGATGACGGGAGCAACGACACGGTGTGCACCTTCAACACCAAAGAAGAGTGTGATATTATTTCCGGTAAATGGGATGGAACAGCGACCGAATGTGGACCTTGCCCTGACGAACCATTAGGTTCTTGTTGTGCAAGAAGTTTCACGAATTATGACGGTTGGCCCGACGCTTCCCAAGGGACCATCTACAGTGACTGGGGTTGCACTGAGGATAGAACAGAATGTGATTGCGTAGGTGACTTCTCGGGCGATTGCCCCAAACAATGTTGGGAGATGGTTAACGGTGCTGGTTGCCAAACGGTATGGGAAGAAGGAGTCAATTGTAGTGATAACAGCACTTGCGGAGGTGGCAGTGCGGACATATGCGAAGGAGAATGTAGATGGATGCATGACCAATCGGGAGGAGGATGGACCCTGTATTTCAGCAACTGCTCAGGAGACTGTCAGTGTCCTGATGCCCCAGAGGACACTGATCCGGGCGACCACGTCCATAGTACCCCTCATATTGTCATGAAGGCCTGCGTAAAGGGTGACCTTAATCCGGATCTCGATGGCGATACGGGTAGTGGCGATACGGGTGGCGATACGGGTGGCGATACGGGTGGTGGCGATCCGGGCGACGATACGGGAGACGATGACGACGGCCTTATCATTTCATAGCGTTTGAGAATTTACTAGAATTTGATCAATTTACCATATCTGGACGAAACGGAACTTAAACAAAAAAAGTGTATAATATGACGTAACTTAGGAATTTTTAGGAGAACTAAGATGGAACAAACTTTAACTATTGGAATGGCACATTACAACGATTATCACGGTGTGTACTTTACAATTCAGGACATTAGAAAAGAACTAATTTTTAATAGAAGATATGATCTTCTGCAAAAAATACAGTTTCTAGTTGTTGAAAACAACCCCGACAGCACGCATGCCAAAATGGTAAAAGATCTTAGAGGTAAAGTGCAAAACCTCACAGTGGTGGATTATACGGACAGAATAGGGACTTCCGCTGCTAGAGATAAAATTATAGAAGAGGCAAGAACTAATTTTGTGCTAGTGATGGATTGTCATGTGCTACTATGCCCAGTCATAGAAATCCTAGACAAGCTATTTAGTTTTCTAGAGTGCAATTCAAAGTCGGACGATCTATACACGGGCCCGCTAGTTTACGACAACTTGGCGGGAGTCTCTACACACTTCAATGATACTTGGGGGGATCATATGTGGGGACAATGGGGTTCTGCTTGGGGGTGCGTTTGCGAGAGTGACAATTTCGCCGTTAAGAATGAAGACGGCAAGGTTGCCTTTTTCTCCCTAGAAAAACAAGAGAAACTAGATAAATGTGTATATTGTAGTAGAGAGTTCCCTAAAGGTATTGACTTCAATGGTCATGAAGGCCCACTAGGTAAAGAGGGGTATTCAAAGATTGGTCTCAATAGCAGTGAGCGTCCATTTCCAATTTTTGCTCAAGGTTTGGGGTTATTTCTCACTAGAAAAGTGTCTTGGCTTAAATTTAATGAGCATGTAAGAGGCTTTGGTGGAGAGGAATGCTATATACATGAGAAGTATAGAGCAAATGGTCGACAAGCCATAAACCTCCCCTTTTTAAAGTGGTTACATAGATTTGGAAGGCCGGAGGGCGTTGAGTATGAACTCACAGCAGAGAACAAACTAAGAAACTATATACTAGAGTTTCTAGAATTGGGGAAAGATTTAGAACCAATATACAAGCACTTTGTGGAAGAAAGCGGTTTCAGTATAGAAAAGTTTAACTCGACAGTTCGAGAATGTAGAGCTCTATATCAAGATACTGATTCGACGATAGACGCAGAAGTATTAAGAGAGATAGAAACCCTAAAATTAAAGCTAAAGCAACTAACTAAAACATCAAAACGCAAGAATACAAAATCTAAAACCACCAATTAGAGAAATAAATTATGTCACTCGTTTTATCAGATAGAGTAAAAGAAACCTCAACAACGTCGGGCACCGGGACGATAGTCTTGGGCGGTGCTGTTGGGGGTTTTGTATCTTTTTCTTCCGGAGTTGGAGAGGGCAATAAGACATATTACGTTATAGAGAATGATACCAGATGGGAGATAGGCATTGGAACCTTCTCGTCTGGCTCTCTCTCAAGAGATACCGTCTTGTCTAGTTCTGGCGGTGGCTCTAAAGCTGATTTAAGCGGGCTGTCTTTTGTATTCGTAGCACTGCCAGCATCAAAAACCGTCATAAAAGGTGAGGGCGACTTTGATTTAGAGGCAGACCTAGTTACAGCCGACAATATAACGGTAAAAAAATATGCACTACTAAACAATGTAGCCTCTAGTGGGGAAATTATAAGTAGTGGATTCTTAACTTTATCTAGAACAAATGCGGGCAACTTTTTTCACGCCTATGTAGACGATAGTAATGACAAAACCATTTCGTTATATAGCGATGCATCAAGTGCTCCCGAGTGGAAGCTTGGCTTAAAGGCCGACCCGAGCAATCAAACTGACCCTCCAACATACGCATACATTCACGGTGAGGATGGTAACATTGGTCTTTATGCGAATAGTCTTAATACATTATCATTGAGCCACGGTGCTGGGTTTACCCTTACAAACAAGGGTAGCACTATAATCACATCCGCCAGCACTACCGGGACAGTAGTAAACGCCCAAGCCGCCGCCTACCCAGTCTTAACGTTAAAGGGGGCCACGTCACACTCTGCAAACCTGCAAGAATGGCAAAGCGTTATAGGTACAGTATTATCCAGCGTCAGTAGCGATGGCTCTTTAACTGTAAAAGGGTCTGACGTTCTCTCTAGTATAGACGCCAATACTGTAAGCGGTGTCGCTATTAGTGGATGGGCTGAGGCTTATGTTGATGCCCAAGACCACTCTGCCACAAGTGTTAGCGGCTCTTTGCAACCTCAGATTACACAAAACGCAGAGGATATTGTCACCGTCTCTGGCTTAACCTCTGCTGGTATAGACGCACTACCGCACGTCTCGGGTGAGTACTTCCTGCAATTAATAGATGACAATTCTGTGAGCGGCGTAGCTATGAGTGGCTATACAAACGACGCGGTGTCTTCAGGCATCTCAGCTTCTGGTAATGCAAATCGTGATTTTACAGTGGATGTTAGCGGTGCATTACAACCCCAGATTACACAGTATACTGATCAGATTTTAGCTAACTCCGCAAGTGGCTACGTTATTTCCGGCGTTGCGATAGATGCGTCAGGGTGGAATAAACACTTCACCGAACAGCTAGACCGTCTTCCACACGCATCTGGATATTACTTTCTTCAATTAATAGATGACAATTCTGCAAGCGGTACGTCAAATTTAGACGCTAACTTGTCCACCAGTGGTTATTTTGATCAAGTTCTGGGTTCAGGTTCTTACCTTGGTATTATACCAACGGCGGTAAGTGGCTATATTGATTACGCCCTAGGGTCAGGCATTGGCGATATTCGCATTAACTCTGCTAGCGGCGTAGCTATTAGCGGCTATTTTGATCAAGTTCTGGGTTCAGGTTCTTTTCTTGGTGCTATACCAACGGCTGTAAGCGGTTATATTGATTATGCCCTAGGGTCAGGCATTGGCGATATTCGCATTAACTCTGCTAGTGGAGTAGTAATTTCAGGTATCGCAGAGGCGGTCATGGCCTCTGGACAAGTGATAACAGCCAATACCACCGCACTTAATGCTTCCGGCCAAAAGAACAAAGACAACTACGACTACGGGTTCTCGACTAGCGGTGTGGCAGCCATAGCTTCCGGACAGGCAAATAGCGACCTGATAACAGCCAATACCACCGCACTTAATGCTTCCGGCCAAAAGAACAAAGACAACTACGACTACGGTTTTGCTACCAGCGGCATAACCTAC
>Ga0302132_10001252_pt1 | contig 14506 bp, 12 predicted proteins | sample CB9_321_MG_FD_203113 | JGI IMG/M metagenome (GOLD analysis project Ga0302132, IMG submission 203113) | Marine microbial communities from Western Arctic Ocean, Canada - CB9_32.1 | ecosystem: Environmental > Aquatic > Marine > Oceanic | place: Canada: Western Arctic Ocean | collected 2017-09-19
TTATTGCCAGAATCACCTCTTTCGATGATTATTCCAGCATCATTAGCTTCGCTACCAGTTAAACCACTAGTTAACTCAATCAAACTCTTAGAAATTGCAACAGCACCTGTTAGGGTTATAGCACTGCCACCGCTGTTAGCATTAAGAGTAAGACCCCCAGAGGCACTCCTTACTTCTCCATTACCAAAAATAAGGTTATTAGTTCCCCCACTCTCAGTTCTAAGGAAGAGTCTCGCATCACCACCAGCTTGGTCAGCTACCCACATCTGCACCATATCTGCTATAGAAGAGGTGGGGGCTGTACCTGTACCTATACCCAGAACCTTAACGGCATTCGTACCGAAACTTGAAATATTAAATCCGAAATTCTCACTTGCATCAATACGGAGAACCTCAACATTATTCTGGGCAATGGTAATCATGTCATCAGTCTCAGTACCAATACTGAGTCCTGTACTGCCAGAACCACCGGCATAAACATATGTGCGATTTGCCTTGGTTATGCCAAAAAGATTACCGCTTACACTGGCACCGAATGTCTCCACACGACCAAAAGAATTGGCTCCTTGGTCATTCTGGACCTCTACCCGTCCAGAACCTGAAGCCCCTGTGGACTCAACAAGAGTGGAAGCAGTACCTGCGGCTTTGACATGAAGAGTGGTTGACGGAGTAGCTGTGCCTATCCCAACACGAGCTACATCCGCATCAATTCTCATCATTTCTGTAGAACTTCCACCATCGTTAACGGTAAAGATGATGTCCATATCTGACTCATCATGCTTTATCAGTAGATGCTGGTCAGCCCCGTAAACTATGGAAGCTTTCTCGTTTCCTGCTTCATGGAAGAGGAAACCAGCCGCAGTATCAGCATCCTTCTCCAAAACCATGTAAGTGTTAACAGTTCCGTTATCCAGATGCAGAATCCCATCAGCAGAAGTAGTACCAATACCAACCTTAGCTGGATTAGGAATACTAATTATTCCTGCTCCATTGGGGTCAAGGACTATGTTTCCATTAGAATCAGTAGAAGCAAACGTATTACCATCTAACTGAAGATTATCTACTCTTAAATCAGTTACGACAGCGTTTGTTCCTATCGTAACCCCATCTATAGCACCCGCATTTATATCTACAGTGGCTAAAGTAGCAATACCAGTAACATTGAGTGTGCCACTCATGGTCACACCCTCTGAACTGTTTGTAGTAACAAAAGCTAAAATTCCCGCCTTATCAGTAGCATCAAAACTGAGAGCAGAAGTATCATTATCTAATAAATCCCAATCCTGAGCAGCAGCGGTAGAGATGTCTCCACCAATCACCAATGCCCCAGTAGTAACGGTTCCTGTAGAAGAAATTGCTCCTGACCCTACATCAATAGATGTAAAACCAGAAGTTATAGAACCCGCATTTAATGCTCCAACAGTTGTAATCTGTCCTTGAGAAACATCTACACTTAGGCTATGAGCTATGTTCTCTCCACTGGTAGAACCAGAAGAGGTAAGTCCCGTTCCTGCAGTGATGGTAGATACGTAGTTACCCGTTGTATGTGTAGCTAATGTAATTAAATTATTTAAGGAACTTGCCCCTGTACCTCCATCAGCTACAGCTACATCTGTTCCACCAGCACGATAAACAAGACTTCCTTCAACATTAATATCCCCTGCACCTTGTCTTGTTAAAGTTGTATCGGCATTTCCTATTGAGACTCCAGTAAATAGAGGACTATCACCTGTGCCTACTCCTATGGAGGTTCTAAGAGTTGCACCACTTTCAGCAACAGGGTCAGTAGTTCCGTCTCCAACTATCATCTCACTGTCTGCAAGTACAGCCATCGCAGTAACAGCACCAGTCCCTGACCCTACTAAAATTCCTCCGTCTGTTAACGATGTCGCTCCAGTTCCTCCTCTGGCAACAGTTAATGTTCCACTTGTTCCAGAAGTGATACTAATGTTTGCACCACCTGCATCATTAGAATGGTCATGATTTGCTTCTGCAAAACTAGCAATAGTAGGAGTAGTTAACGTAAGAGTTCCTGTAGAACTGATAGTAGTATTCTCTTTAAACTGAAAAACCCCCGCACTGTATCCAAGACGACGGGTTCCACCAAGAGAAACATCTAAAGTATCAGCCGTACTTCTATACAGACCAGTATCTGTATCTCCTGTAAAAGTAAGTGCAGGAGCGGAAGCAGTGCCATCTATACCATGAACAGCTTTAGAGAGGGTGATGACCCCTGCGGGGTTAAAAATGAGGTTTCCTGAACCTGTAGTAACTGTTAGGGCACCAGTAGTACTTTGGATATCGCCACCACGGATATCCAAATCAGCAGCAAGAATTAAGCCACCATCAGCCTCAAAGTCTGTGGCAGCACTGCCTACGTCAGTAATCTGCCTGTTTCCTGCTGAAAGAGACAGAAGTCGAGATAATCTTTGATAATCAGCGGGCATTTAAAGTGTCTCCCAATTTAACTCTTCAAGTAAGTTAAACGTATATAACTACTGCTCCTAAACTGGGCTGTGCTTGCATGACTTGCATTATTAGTCTGATGTACCAAACGTATTCTCAACTGATTAGCACCTGTAGAAATAGTGGATAACCATTTCCCAGACCCCGCCCTTATTCTCTCAGATGCAGTTGCGGTTATATCGGTGCCTTGATTAGTAAAATCATCAGTAACATCCACCCAGCTACTACCCCCATCCCCAGAAATCTGAACCTTACTGGTACTGATAGAAGCGGCATTAGCTATGGCTGTTTGCCATTCTGCCTCGATGTACATCGAAGAAACCGTAACCGTAGCTTCCGATTCAACAGTTATTTGTTTTGTCAGAGCCGCAGTAACAGAAGTCGCAGTAGTTGAGTGTGCAGATGCTGGATAGTAAGCAGGAGAAGTTCCATCATCAGTAAGTTCAGTAGTACCCGCTTCATCAGCCGTCAGATAAATAATGAGTTCCTGCGCTCTGGGAGTACCCTGTATAAGAGCAGTGTCAGGAGCATCTATGCTGGAAATCAAAACCACAGGGTCAAACGAAGTGGATTGACTTAAAGTAGCAGAAGCCGCTGTCGTATAAGCATTACTCAGATTGCTGTTAAGAGTAAGCTGAGTACTGCTGTCCAGTACTGAAACAAGTTTTGTCTCACCCACAGCACTGTTGTTATCAAAGATGTTTACCTCTGAACCAACAGTATAAATACTCGTATCGGCTACAACCACAACTGCCTGTCCACTCGCAGCATCGCTAGTCAAAGCAGAAGTAGGGGTTCCCCTGATGACAACTCCAGTAAAAGTGACTTTTAATAAGTCACCAGTATTGAATGAAGCATCAGGAGGAGTGTAATTAACGTATACGACACCTGCCGCTTCTTCTGAAGCGGCAGAGGTTACTATCGCAGTGGTGGTGGTGCCACGAACCCTGTCAATCGTATGAGTCCCAGGAACAATCTCTGCAGTAGTTACACTCAAATCACCCGTAGGGTCATTGAACTCAAGTCTCCATGAACCAGTAGTGTCTTCCTCTATAGCCGCAGGAAAGGACTTGTTAAGGGTTATACCGCCCCCACCTGTAATAGAACCACTGAGTCTCCAAGTCTCATAGAGAATATCTTGTAGGTTAGCTTCCGTTACGAACTCAACGTCATCTAAACGATAGGTGACCCCGTTCTGAAGATTCCCAAACCCTATTCGGTCTGCAACAGTTTCATCCCACGTACCAGTAGTAGTATCAGCAGTTCCACCAAAATCTATATAGTGGAAAGAAGCAGAATCCGAAGTAATTGACTTGTTCCACTTCCTGAAGATATTGCTAGCACTGTTTCTTACTGTTACATGAATGACACCATCCGTACTGGCAGTCATTCTGAAACGTACGCCCCTAATAGGACCAAATAGGTATGAACCTGAATTAGATTCTGTAGACCAACTTGGCTTAGACCCGCCTGGATACACCCTTCCAAACTTAGAATGAAGAAAGGTTCTGTAGACAGAATCAGTACTAGCATCCGCTGTTACCTCAAGAGATGCGTCTCCTGAGACAGCATCAGCCGCACTGGACAAAGCAACATCAGCAGACCCTCCACCTACACTCCACTCCAGCCTCAAAGCCGCAGTATTGGCATAGGTGGTGGCTTCAAAATCATCTAGTTTTCTGGCAGACAACCGCTGAAAGATGTTATCCAGACCACCTGGAATCTCATCCCCAGATATTGTTCCTTCAGTCCCGTCTCTTCGGGCTAACCAGCCTAAACTTGTAGTAGTTACCATTTAGAATCCCATTACGAATCCATACACTCTTGGTGTCTGTCCATTCGTAGCATTAATCAAAGAAATTCTTTGTTTAGTAATCTTTTTCCCTGTAATTGTATCACCTGCTTTGACCAGAATTGAAGACCGTGTAGCGTCTCTATCAAAGTCAATGTAGGCATCTGCAGTTATAACTGTTAGGTTAAACTGATGAATCTCCTCAATCTCAGGTTCTCTCACAGATACAGAAGCATTAGTGGTGCCTAAGAACCTAGAAAACCTGTTGCTGGATGGGTCAACGAAAGTAGTTACAGAGGCATCAGCAGAATTCTCGTCTCTACCGTTCTCAAAAGCCATCACCACTCCCCAGTTTGGCTCTACCTGAATATCATCTACAAAAAAGGTAGTATTATGCTGAGCAACGGTTGTCACGTAAAGACGAAGAGAGGTCACTGGCTGACCTCTTACCCTGAAAACCAGTGTACTTCTTGCCCATGCTGTACCAAGCGTAACCGACGTTCCACTTGTAAAAGTAGCTCCACTATCAATGCTAGCACGAACATATACAGCGTCACCCGACCCAGAAGCACGACGGAAGTATGCAGACATGGCATAAGACCCTGGCTCTGTTGCCCCAAGGTCGTAATAAGCACCTTCCCCAGCAGCAGCGTTAGCGGGTACACAACGTAAAGATGCAGCACCTGTTTGCTGCTGAGATGTCTGTCTGGTAATAGTACTACCAGCGGCAGTCCACCCACTAGTATTTACTTCTATACCTGGATTAGTAACCAGATTCATAGTAGGAAGGGTGGTAGCGTTAACAGCTACTATGTCATTAGACGCATCGTCCGATGCTGTGTAGTCAATAGGGACAATGGACACCATCGTAGCCACAGACTCTCTAACAGTTCTTTTAATCGTCTCACCGTAACGAGTCTCAAATCCCTTGGGAATAGGCATTTTTTACATCCTCCTACATCAAAATCAGTATATTAAACTCTGATTAACTAAAGACATTATCCTGCTTCTAAGACCGTTACTCTAGCTGCTAATCCGTTCTTATCTACCCCAGACAGTTCCACGGATTCTTCCGTTTTGTCCGCTGGTCACTACTATGATAGAAATAGTTCCAGTAATCTTTATATCGGTCTCCGTATAACTTTGCCCTGCCCCCATATACAAACTTAAGATAGTGGCATCGCTGTCTCCTGCAGCACCTGTACCAGAAGCAGCACTCCCGTCAAAACGCACATAAAGAGGCTGTACCTCAACAAGTAATGCTACTCTGTTAGCCTCTTCCATGTAATCAGATACAGTAAGAACTATCTCTGCGGTATTACCAGTAGTGGTTCGGGTAAAGCTGACTACTTTGTCATAAACCTGACGAAGCTCTATTTCAGTTCTCAAATTAGTAGTCATCTATTCACTCCTTACACCACCAAATGGAGATGGTTCTGAACCCATGTTATCTTTATTATGCTCTACGGAAGACACAATCTGTGTCCCTTCCTGAATAACTGTATGTTTTTTAGTCTTAAATAAATAAGAAACAACCAAAAGTACCACTAGTCCGCTTACAGCAGCGGTTATAATACCTATATTAAATATACTTATAAGAGCAAAAATAGTAGCAGCCCCTAATAGTACTCCTAACAGGTTCATCTCACTCCTTAAACAAAAAAGGGCAACTGCCATTAATGCAATTACCCGTAAGTAATAAATCAATGGCAATCGAAGCTGACTCGTATTGCCCTTATTAAGTTATTAAAGAGAGGGGCACCTAAGTACCCCTCCCATAGTCTTAAATTAGTATCCTACTATCAATACTCTTACACGAACCCCTGTCAGGTCTACCGCATTCGCAACCTCTATGCTTGGACCATCAGCAGCCCCATTCAAGTCTGAATAGGTCATAATCACAAGGTTGTTAGTGTAGTCGAAAGTGGGACTGTGTCCCAAGTCTGCCGTAGTGTTAGGTGTCGCTGTGTTACTGATAGACATCGCAGCGGTCATCACAATGTCAAAACCCCTCAAACCCACATCAGCGGGAGCAAAGGGTTCACCGTTTGTAGGATAGCTGGCATCAAAATCTAAGTCTGCGGTAACAATTCTCTTGTTACCAAAAACAGTTCTATGAATTTCTGTAATCGTAAGTGCCATCTAAAACTCCTTCTCCTGCTGCTTCCACCTATACCAACCTCTCCAAGGTTTCCCTCAGATACTTGCAACAAGAAAAAAAACTAAATTGTTGTTAAAACTCAAGGAGGGTAGGGGCTTTTACACCCCTACCCACCTACTAGTTAACTTAAGCGTTTAGGTCCGTAATCTTAGCGTGTGCATCTACCCTGAGTGCCCTCAACTCACCAATGGTGTAGAAAAGGCCACGAAGGACGAACGCATTCGCCTGGAAGAAGTCCCTGTTATCGATGTACTGCGTAGGAGCAGCAACAGCGAGTTCCAGATACCTCGTGTCAAGCACGTACACGTTAGAACCAATAGTACCTGCAGTCGTGTACGCCTTAGGCGTATCAGGGTCCACAATGACAGGAATGCCCCTGTAAGTTGCCACTTGGAAACCAGCATGGCTACCTGGGAGGGTACTCTCGTCACCGACCTTGACTACGAACTCGCCCCAGTCCATGTAACGCTGCTGCGCCTGTAGGAGTGAGGAAAGCCTGTCGAACTGGTCATAACCCATCAAAATTACGTCAGGGTCAGCACCATTTATACGAACTTCCCTAATCGCTTGGTCAAGAAGAGTCAGGTTAAGGTTGCGTCCGGTACCGTCGTTATCAAGAACGGTAGCACCGGCATTCCAACCACCAGCCGCACGAGCCGTCTGGTTATAAAGGTCGGCACCAGCAGAAACAGTCCTGCCAGCAATAGTTCGCCCATCCTGCTCTACAATGTCGTCCAGGGAGGTAAATCCAGCCCTACTCTTAACGTAGGCAATGTCGCCTGTAGCCCCAAGGTTGCCACCACCTGAGTAGATAATACCCGTGGCATCAGAGTCGTTACCGTAGAACGTCTTAGCGGTATCACTGTCCTCTTCAGCAAAGGTATCCCCAGGTCGCATCATCCCATAAGCATCAAGAATGGTAGCCGTACCAGAAGCAGCGGCACCACTAGTAATTCGGGTGGTAGCCCTCAAAAGAAGCTCTTGGTTGATTTCCTTGATGTGGTCACGGGCTGCAGCCTCTTGCTCCACAGCAAGGTTGTCACCCATTCCACCTTCTAGACCGCTAGTAATCTGCCCAACTAGGCTCACACCGAATGCCGAAGCAACGATTCTCGGTAGTGAGTCCACACGCTGGTAAGCAGAGGAGTCAATCTGGGGAAGTGCCCCAGTTTCACTAACAGGGCGGCTACGAGATGACAGCACGTTGGCTGTACCCGAACCTGTGTCCTGTGCGCTGGCTCCAGGGCCTCGGTCTGACCTTACCCTCCAACCAGTTGTAGGTCCCCATTGGACCTTTCTAACTATGTTCCAGAATCGCGTCTGGTTGTTCAGTGCGTCCCAAACCTTCCGTCCATAAGTGGCGTTGAAAACGTCACTCGTGTTCAGGTAGGTCTGCTTTGCAAAGTACCCAGGTGGCAGCATTGACTGCCGAAGATTTCTCTCAGCACCAGCAATGAACTCAGAAAGATTAATGTTGTTAGCCATGTTTAATTACCTCCCGATTTGTGATAGTACAAAGTGGAAGGGGCAACATCACCCTGCTGGTCTCGCATCGAATTGACCTTCTTAAACGTGCCTCGGAGGTCATCGGTGTCGTTAGTCTTAAGAATGGTCTCAACAGCATCAACGAACTGACCCTGCTGTACCTCACCAGCACTCATCGCCTCGCTAGAAGCACCAGCAAGGTCTGCAAGACTATCCCCCTCAACCCCGATTGGAGCCGAAGGAGCAGAGGTAGCAGACTTCTGAATCTGATGACCAGAAACCCTGTTGTTCCTCTTAGACTTAGGCTTTACCCTCTTCATTTCACCTGCAGTTGGGGTGAAACCAAAACCCTTCATTCCCGACTTTATGCCAGCCTCAACCGACGTAGGCATGGCCTTCCTTATTTCGTCAAGCTCCTCACGGACATCAGACATTGCTGCCTTCTCCATGTGGCGTGACTCCAAAAGACCTTTGACATCCTTCAGAAGGTTAAGAATGGCACCGTCTGCGGACTTGCCATACATACCGCCTAACTCTTCATCAATGATTTCATCGGCCTCTTCGTCTTCTTCGTTGTCTTCTATATTCTCTTCTAGGTCCTCTTCGTCATCTTCCTCATTATCTTCTAGATTTTCTAGAAAGTCCTCATCCTCCACATTCTTATGCAAATATGGATTCGTACCCTGTTTGGCTGCAGAAGTAGTCTTCCCTGAAGCACCTTCCCTCTCACCGCCCTGACCACCACTAAGGGGGTCCAGCTTATTCACCCAGTCAGCATCTAAGTCCTTATCCACTGACATGGTTGAATCGCCGCCCTTAGAGCCGTCGGCATTGAGGGTGTACTCGTTGGAAATATACTCCCTTAAACCCTTCAGGATAGTGAGAAGCTGTCCTTTGCTTGCGCTACTCATTATTCCTCCTTCAAAGGATATTAAGAAATTCTTCCCGTCCGATACTTAGGTACCAATCTATGGTACCTGTCCGCAGTATTACAAGTATATCCAGTAAAAAATACTATGTAAAGTATTTTGGTAAAAATAAAAATCTAGTTTTTCTGCACTGCCTTTATGACCTGCCAATACTGTTTCATAAGAATCTGGGAATCTTTTCTAGAAATTTTCCCATCATTAACAGTATCTGCACAGGCATCCACGAAATCCATTACCACTGGCATCACTTTTCTGTGCTTATTAACCCTGTCCATCAACATATCATCTGTCTTACTAAACCAATTAAACATAGCACTACACCTCCTAACTCTTCTTTTCTAATCCATCACTGGTCGTAAGTTTGAATCGTACCTCTTTGCTTGGGGAGGACTTGAATAACACTCAGGACACGTCTCGGCATCAGGTTTCTGGATAATATCTGTAATCCACGAATCCTGATTCATGGGTTCCTGACACAGGGTAAGCTCATAAATCTCCAAATCCATTATTTCTTGCCAACACGAACCATGCTCACATCTAATCTCTTTGGTCTCAGGATTGGAGTTTCCAGATAACGAGAACCCTCTCAAATTTCCTTTTATAACCTCTGCCATCGCCCTACGGGAGACCTCAAGGTCAGTCCTGAAAGCAACTATGGCAAAAAGACCTTTTCTATTTACATGAGTTTTCCAGACTTTTCCTTTCGCATCTACAAACTTAGGAATAAGCTTTCCCACTTGAATACCACTATGAAATATATTTACATTGGCAAAATCTGGATTAGCAAGGAACTTCTTTAGTGCCTTATCCAATCCCCCCAAATTTATTCGATGACCTTCTCTGTCTACCACATAAACACTGCCCCAACCCCCCACAACTAAGGTTTTACCCAAATCCATCTTCATAATGGGGTCAGAAACGAGAGACTTGAATCCATCAAAATCATTGGGAGAATCTGCACTTTTAGTTACATATGAAGACAAATCCTTGAAATACGAATCTCCATCACTAGAAAGATTAGTAAACTGCTCAACTGCGGGGTCGAAGTTGGGACTATGGGGTCGTGTCTTGGTAGTAGTGTCCTGTCCATCAGGGATAATAGTACGTTTTCTACTACCATCTGACTCGATATTTTCCCCATCCTCATCAGCTAAGAAACGTTTAGGATTATCATCATTAGCAAGCCAAATACTGACCTCTCCAGAACCTAATGCACGTTGTTCAGGAGGTAATGCAGACGCTCTCTTGTCCTTAGCCCGTTCCTCTACTTCTGCATAGGTATGACGGGTAATGCTATTCTTTGTTTTACCTCTCTCAGGAGTAGCTCCATCATTAGGCAAAGTAGAAACACCTTCTGCAGTGCCTATTACAGTCATATCCTGTTGTTTATGAAGAGGTTTAAGATTAGAGTCGTAGTCCTCTCTGACTCGACCACCCTTGCTCCCTGACTGTGGACGACCCTGATTACCTCCCATTCCACCACCATAGGTAGAATCAGATACAGTACTGTGAGCCATAACTCCACCAGCACCCCCAGCGGGAGGAGAACCATCTCCTGCTGTACCCGCACCACCTGAAGCGTTTTTCTGTACACCCTTCTCAGCCGCTTCATCCTCTGGAAGGTCTATAACAGCACCTGAACTAAATGCTTGAGAAGTAGGAGTCTCTGCGGTAGCCATGGCGTGACGACCAGCGTTGTCTGCTCCTTCCTCGTCTTCATCCCCTGTAGGATTAATTGGGTTCTTTTCTCGTTGTTTTGGACCACCAGCCTCTGAGTATCCCCCACCTGCAGCCCCTATCTGCTTATCTATATAAAGATTTTCTACCTGAGGGTCTGAATCTCTAGTCTGTACGGTCTTTTTCTCTCCCATACGTGTCTTATCTCTAGGAGAGTAGTTATGAACATTATCTACTTCACTCTCAGAAGCATCCGTAACTTGAGCCACACCCTCCTCTTTGGCCTCAAAGGAAGGAATCTCTCCTCCAACCTTCTTACCAAGGTCAGTAAGAATAGCGGCAAAAGACCCAAGGTCCATCTCACGTATCTTTTCAAAAGGTGCCCAAACATGTAAATCGTGTTCGTCTGAAAGGGCGATATTACCCGTGGCACTGACCCAATAGAAGGTAATTTCTCGTTGCTCTTGAACAGGACTACCTACATATAGAGGTCTTGTCATAATCTTCTTAGCCATGACAATATCAAGCCCTGTCTCTTCCTGTACTTCTCGGTAGAGAGCGTCCTCAAGGTCTTCGTCTACCTTTACATGACCTCCAGGTAAATCCCAGAAAGGAGTCCTCACATCCTTTAATAAGAGAACAGAGTTATCACTACCTGGAATTATTGCTTTAACTATCTTGTCAGTATCAGCAGACTCCCGTTCAGGAACAAAAGCCTCTTCCTCTTTATGAGTATGCCACTTATCCTCATCCCCTAAATCATTAGTGGCAGAATCTACGATTTCCTCAACAGGCAAAGAAAGCTGTTTCTTTATTCGTTTCCCACGTTTACTTATTTCACCATCACCAGCCGCCATCACTTGACTGGGAGGTTCGCTGGGAGGAGTATAGCTCGCAGGTTCAGAGCGAGGCGAGTCGTATAGAGGAAGGGATTGCCCCCCTGGAGAAGGAGGAGAAGGAATTTCACCCTCAACAGGAGTGTTTCCTGCTGAGGTATCAAATCCTTCCATAAAGGAACCTACTACTCCTTTGTCACCTGTTACTTCTGCAAGCGAAGGGCCACTATAAGCTGGTGGGTCAGAAGGTGTGGTAGCTGCTGGTGGTGCCGCTGCTAATTTTGATAAAAACTCCTCCGCAACAGAGCCTTTAGAAACAGAATCACCTTCATGGTACTTAAGAACAGTCATTAGATGACCAGATGAGTAATCAAACTTACCTGACAGGTCATCTCCTATAATTCGTCCTAACTCACCAATAAAATGGTGGGAATCTTCAATAGCCGCCACCATTGTTTTTATTTCGTTGACACTAACCTTTTCCTTCCCCACAACTTTCTTTTCTATACCAAGATATATATCAGTGGCTTTCATAGCCCTGAGGATAGCTTCTTTCGCTTCCTCAAATTCATCTTCAAACCACGGGTCATCCTTCTCCTCTTTATAGCTCCCAATAATATTTCCAAACTCTTCAATAGAGGTTGGACACATATCAAAGTTCTTGGTGTTGTACCCATCAAAACTAAGCTGCTTAGAGTCTGTTTTAAGGAGAAGTGACTTATAAATATGAGAAAATTCAGACTTGGTAAAATCTAAATCATCAAGTGAATTAGCTAAAGCATGATGACCAAGACGAGCTAAGGACTCTTTAACATGTTTATTACGTGATATTAGAATCTCACGTAAGGTACTGAACTCTGGGTCCGCATCATTCTTTTCATCCCTGTCTATCTTACTTATCTGGTCGTAAAACATGGCAACGGCATGTTTACCATCTTTACCAGCATAAATAACAGCACCATCTAATTTTACAAAGAAAACATTATTCTTCTCACCAAACTCAAGAGCATGATTAGAAGACTCGTACTCATTATGTACGGTAATCTCTTGAAGAGCTTTGATTACACGATTAAGTGCAATCTCTTCCTGAACACCATTACCTATAAATTCTGTTGTCGTCGCCATTCAATAATATCCTCAGCTACATCATACTTGGTGGGACTAGCTTCTGTAGAAGTCTCCTTCATGTCAACGATACTGCTATTTAAAGCTATAATTCCTTCAAGAATTTTCTTCTTTAAATTTGGAGTGATGGCTATATTATTAAAAGTTACGTTCGGAGGGACTATCTGTCTAAGAGTCCACAGTTCTTCTTCCGTACAAGCTAAATAAGCAAATTTATCTAAATCATTTCTGTTGTTATATAACTCTACATAGGTAGAGGCAACCTTTAAAAGTAGCTGTTTAGAAAAAGTAGCAGGTCTGTTTATAGGAATAGCTGCTACACCCTCCTCACCTAAATCTTCCTGATAGTTCTGAAGATAGTTCTCAATCGCCATAACTTCAGCAAAATTTATTTGAAGATGATAATTGCCTAAATTGTCTAGAGTGAACTCACCCATGTAATTTACCTCACGTTCCCCCAGCTTTCATTTCCAAGTCATCATTACCCACAGTAATAGGATGACCAGAATGAACACGGGATTCAATACGTTTTATAGAGTCTTGTTCTCCAGTAAATGCCGATACTTTATCTAAAAGAGCCTTCCATTTATCGGCCTCTTCAATTTTACGTGTGAGGAGTTCTATGTCATCTTTAAGTCCTTGCTTAGCATCTTCCTCTTCTTTTCTAGTAGCCATTATCTCTGGACTTATAATTTCATCTTCACAACCACAGGGAGAAGGACAGGGATGGTCACATCCACAATCATTACCCTTTATCTCTTCATCTCCAGAAAGACCAAGACCACCCATTGCGGCAGCATCTACATTATCGTGTTGTACCTCTTCGCCTCGTCTACCCTCTCTGACCAAAGCCCCATCCAAATCCTTATCTACTGAATCACCAGTAGTTATACCTGGGTCAAAAGTCTCAGTTGTTAATGGCACATCCACCGCACTTGTAATCGGACCTCCTACAGAAACGTCAGTCGCCACAGGTGTTTCTGTAGAGGTATCAGGCAAGGCACCTGTTGTGTCTAACTCAGCCTGAGTACCTGTAGCGAGTGGTTGAGTTTCGCCTTCAACTTTACCCGCTGAAGTTATGGTCTGGTCGGGAAAGGAGCCTTCTGGCCAGCCTCCCTTAGGTGCAGTAGCTATAGTTGGTATCGCAGGAGTACCACTTGTTCCTTCAGGAGTAACGTCCTCTTGTTTAAAAACTATAGATACTGGCTCCTCATTAGAGTCAATAAACTGCATCCCAGATGCTTTACCCTCAAGATAATCAAGTTGAGAATGACCAGCCTCTATATGAGCCTGAGCCACACGAGCCAGATAAATCTCGGCAACACAAGGAGCCACATCCATTTCAGTAGGATAATACTTGAATACAGCGTCTAAAGCGTCCAGCCACCACTCACTGGACGGACGAACAGAAGCATCAGAAACAAGACGATGAACCAGGGTTCCTTTACTTAAATCATTTATAGAGGTATTAACAGGTAAGTCAAAGGAACTCAAAAGGACAACGTCACTCACAGGCACGAAGTCAGGGTCAACTGACTTTGCCAGTATATCCAAGTCCGCTAGTAGGTCTAAACTAGACGGCACTGAGGATAGCGAGGGGTTCATTTCTGGATGCATAGAAATAGACCGCTCCTTCTGAAAAATCTTCTCTTACTGCTGCTGTTTTAAATAAATCAAAAAACTCAACCAAGGCTAATTTAACTATTCCACCATCCACAATACACCAGCGCGATGGATAGTTACTCAGTATGTCATCCAGATTCTCATAAATCCAGTTAACGTTCTCGGCTTGGGCTTTCTCTTTCTCTAACTTGGCAACTGTACTCATCACCATCTTTACACCTCACTCCTTTATTCTTTCCGATACCCTGTGGTTACACTATCCGAGGTCTATATCCTCGCTCCCACATTTACGACACTTCCTACCGCCCTTGGGAACTTTCGTCCCGCATTCCTGACAACGGAACTTTGGGTCTTGTTTCTCCATTATACCAATAACAGAACCCAGAGCCTTTGCAAGAACACTGTCTGCACT
>Ga0302132_10001253_pt1 | contig 14505 bp, 15 predicted proteins | sample CB9_321_MG_FD_203113 | JGI IMG/M metagenome (GOLD analysis project Ga0302132, IMG submission 203113) | Marine microbial communities from Western Arctic Ocean, Canada - CB9_32.1 | ecosystem: Environmental > Aquatic > Marine > Oceanic | place: Canada: Western Arctic Ocean | collected 2017-09-19
CGCGTTGTAAGCCGAGCTCCTTTGGTCCCTAGAGGATCCTTCAGGACCTGTACAACCACCTCGTCACCCTCTTCTAATAGGTTGTCGATATTAGTTTTTAGATCATGGTATTGCTCTTCCTGGTGCGTATTACGTACAACATCAGATACATGAAGAAATGCTGTTCTCTGAAGACCTAATTCAATAAAGGCTGCTTGCATGCCGGGAAGAACCCTAGACACTCGGCCCTTATATATATTGCCAACCAATCCTCGCCGGCTCGCCCGTTCAACTAGCACCTCCTGTAAGACGCCATTCTCAACAAGCGCTACTCGCACTTCTCGGGATGAAACGTTGATTAAAACCTCTTCTCTCATAGCATGCCCAGCTAACACCTTGCACATATAAACCGGAGAGGTAAGGCAAATGAACCCCCCCCCTTCCCTCTCAAGAGACTATACGAGTAACTTATGGTCAATCAAAGGTACGTAGGCTCTTTCTTATTAACCCCTATTATCCACGATGATAGGGGTGCCCCTGCGTCAGACTCCAAGCTCGATAGAGAGCCTCCGCCACCACCGGGCGAACGAGACCATGCGGAAAAGTTAAGGAAGATAGAGACCAGTGTTCATCTGCACGTTTTAGCACATCTATATCCAGCCCGTCTGCCCCACCAATTAGCAAACATATTATCAAGCCCTGCTTTGTCCACTGAGTTAATTTTGATGCGAGCTTAGGAGTAGACCAGGCTTCCCCGTCTACAGCCAGTGCTACTACATGAGAATGTGCCGGTATAGCTCGTAGAAGGCGTTCTCCCTCTAAAGCCCTAGCCTTAGTAGGAGATGCACCCCGAGATCGTTGCCCAGGAGAAACTTCGGTAAGTTCAAGTCTACAAGATCCCTGTAATCGCCGGGCATATTCTTGATAGCCGCGATTAATCCAGTCTGGCTGGCGTTTTCCAACAGCTATTAGGCGAATTAACAATTGCTCAATTTCTCGGTTAATGTAACTAAAAAATTAAGCAATCACGGTGAGATATCCCAAAGCTTTTCAAGATCATAAAACTCTCGCACCTTCGGAAGCATGACATGGACCACAACATCCGAAAGATCCACTAATACCCACTCACCAGAATCTTTACCCTCTAGACCTAGAGGTCTTTTTCCAGCGCGTTTGCAAGACTCTATAACAGAGTCAGCCAGCGCACGAACATGCCGATCGGATCGGCCAGTGGCAAGTATCATTAAATCAGTCACAGATGTCAGATGACGAACATCCATGCACTTAACTGACTGGGCTTTAAGCCCATCCAACGCCTCTACAGCTAGCGCACTCAGTTCAGTACTAGTCATTTGAACGGCTACTTTTTTAGTCACTTTTTTCTTAGTTGGGGGTAGACCTTTCTGCATAACACTCCGTTTCTTTAATAATAGCTCTAACACTGTTGGGAACGAGATACGTGGGGTCAAGCCCCAGTCGTATCGAGGATCTGAGTTTAGTCGCGGATACCTCCAACTGCGTCACCGGTAAAATAAACAGATTCCCCTCGCACCTTGTAACTATATCCTGAGGGTCCTCTGCAAGTCGCTCCCGTACAAAATCTCCTAGCTCCCCTGCTGTTGGTGCCTTCCAGCCCGGACGATGAGCTACAACAATATGAGCAAGATCTATCAATTCTTTCCAACGGTGCCACTTAGGGAGGCCAAGAAAAGCATCCATTCCGAGAAGAAGGCATAGTGAGTCCTCATTATTCTCGTCCCTTAGTCCAGTCAGAGTATCAAAAGTATAAGAGGGACCTCCTCTCTCCATCTCTCGTGCATCTACAATGAAGCGTGTTTCTGCTTCAATCGCGGCCCTTACCATCCTCAGTCGAACATCATTTGGCGCAATAGACTCACTACGAAGTGGTGATTGACCACAAGGAACGAAATGGACTTTCGACAAAGATAATCTTTCAATAATTTCTAGAGCCGTTCTCAAATGACCATTATGAATCGGGTCAAAAGTTCCGCCGAAAATGCCGATTGAATCCATATTTTTTTAGGCAGCCCGCCAGGGCGCTTTACTCATTTGTTGGGGCTGTGATGTTAGCGTCTCCATTAGGAGACTTATTAATTCATTCCAAGAATCACCCTTTAACATGCCCTTTATAACACCATCAACCTCAGAGGCTCGCGTGATAAGACGTATCAATTGTTTAGTCTCAAAACGTTTCAATGCACTCCTAACAAGAGGTTGGTGGTTTTGCCAGACCTGATTGCGCTGCATCGCAGCCGCTTCTCTCTCTCCACTAAGCGCTGCGACTTTTAGGCGCGCTAAAAGACATAATTCACGACTAATTGTCCATAGCACTAAAGCAGGTTGTACCCCCTCTGTACGTAAGCCATATAACACTTTCATAGTCCGTTTAGCATCACCGGCTAACATGGCATCCCTAAGCCTAAACACATCGAACCGTGTATTAGAGGCAACTGATTCCAGTACAACATCTTCACTGACACTACCCTTACCTAACAACATTAATAATTTTTGTAATTCCTGATCCGCTGCAAGCAGATTGCCTTCTACACGCCCGGCCAGAAGCTCTGATGCAGAGAGACTCATATCAAGACCGATTACTGCTGCCCGACGACGAATCCAACCCGGAAAGTTTGGTCTATCAATAGGCCAAACTTGTATTACGGCTCCATGCTGCTCAATACACTTAACCCATACACTATTGCTCGCAGCCCTATCGAGTTTACTTGTTGCTATGAGTAGCAAGTTATCTGGATCCGACCGTTCCACAATCGCACGCACAGTGCGTGATCCCTGATCACCTGGACGTGCAGTGGGCAGTCTAAGCTCAACAATACGCCTGCTTGAAAATAACGAAAGGTTCTGCATGCCGGCTTCTAGGTCGGCCCATCTGAAGCTCTTATCAACAATATGCTGTTCACGATGCTCAAAACCAACTTGGATGGCGCGAGCACGAATTTCCCGTAATGCCTCAAAAACCAATAAAGGCTCATCTCCAGCAATTAGATACACGGATGCCAACCCCCTAGCTAGATGGTTAGTCAGCTCCTGCGCTCTAAGTTTCACGTGCTCTCAAGCTGAGAAAGCATAATCCCTTGTCCGTCCAAAAGAACCGGGATTCCATCCTCAATAGGGTAGGCAAGCTTACCATCGCGAGTAATAAGCGCTTCGCATAGTTCAGCAGTCAAAACAACCCCATCACGACTAACAAGTTTAGAATCTCGAATAAGTCTATTAAGCTCATGCAGTTTTTTTTCAGACATGAACTCCATGGGTAACCGGGTCACTGGACAACAGATAATATCGATTATATTTGTACTGATGCTCAACTCTCTTTCCTCGCATTAAAGACTATCAAAAGGCGTCATCTATACTCGCCCCAGGAACTGGATCATAGCCGGAAGTGCCCCAGGGATGACACTTAGAAATACGCTTAGCAGAAAGCCATCCACCTTTTAAGAGACCAAAACGGCTGATAGCCTTGATAGAGTAGGCTGAACAGGTTGGAGTATGACGGCATGACTTGCCCAGCCATGGCGACACAAACAGCTGATAGAGACGAATAACCTTTACTAGAAACATAGAGAGGATTTTTGACACAATGAATAGTGCCTAACGGGTCCGTCGCCAGCGAGAGCCTTTTGAGCTATCTTCGATGGTTATGCCCTTCCTCCTCAACTCGTCTCTGATAAGATCTGCCTCACTAAAATTGCCAGCCTTGCGCGCAGACTCTCGATTCGAAACTAAACTGTTTATTGCTTGTTCATCCAAAACATCAGAAGATCGTGCTTCAATAAACCATAACTCAGGATCTGCCTGTAGAAGCCCGAGAAACCATCCTCCAGCTCTCATAACCTCTGCGAGCTTTTGGCGTTTTTTTGCATCCGCCTCACGGTTGATCTCTCTTGCTAGATTGAAAAGCTCAGCCAGAGCCTTGGGTGTATTAAGATCATCCTCTAGCGCTTCAACAACCGTCAGTGGTGGAAGAACATTAGATTGACTTAGTTGGGCACCACTTATCCCTGCCTCACGCAAAGCGCCGTACATTCGATCAAGCTTTTGCTGTGCATCTACCAGTACTTCAGAACTCCAATCTAGAGGCTGACGATAATGCGCTGTCAAAAGTCCTAAACGCACTACTTCACCCGGCGCCTCCATCAAAAGATCTTTCAATAAGAGCACGTTACCAAGGGATTTAGACATTTTTTCGCTTTCAACGTTAATAAGCCCGTTATGCACCCAATAGCGGCAATATTCCTGTCCTCCATGCGCACAAGTGCTCTGAGCAGCCTCGTTCTCGTGATGAGGAAACACCAGATCCAAACCCCCTCCATGAATGTCAATTGTCTCACCCAGGTGTGCTTCTACCATAGCGGAACACTCCACGTGCCAACCAGGTCTTCCATATCCCCAGGGACTAGCCCACCCCACACCATTCTTATGCGAAGGTTTCCACAGAACAAAATCTGATGGGTTTTGCTTATATGGTGCGATCTCGACACGAGCTCCGGCGATTAGCTCTTCCTGATCTCGACCAGATAGCGCGCCATATGACTCAAAGCTAGTTACCGAAAAAAGCGCATGACCCTCAGCAACATATGCATGGTCAGTTTTTATTAATCGTTCGATAAGTGAAATAATCTCCGGTATATGCTCAGTAACCTTCGGTTCAATATCAGGTGGAAAAACGCCTAAAAACGCCATGTCCTCATGATAGGCAGCAAGATAGCGGCTTGTTAACTCATTGATTTCTATACCTTCGTTTTCTGCTGCAGCGTTAATTTTGTCATCAACATCCGTTACATTACGAACATAAATAAGCTGGTATGTGCGACGTAAGAGTCTGGCAAGAACATCAAAAACCACTGGAGGTCTGGCGTTTCCAATATGAGCAAAGTTGTACACAGTTGGCCCACAAACATACATCGTCACCCGCTCTGGGTTCTCGGGCTCAAATAGTTCACGTTGCCGTGTCAGCGTATTGTGGAGGATCAGGGCCATTTAGAGACAAATATTCTCTGATTTTTAATTGCAGATAGCTATGATACCTCTACTAAGGGTTAGCTAACCCTCCATGTGACTTATAATCCCTTTAATCAAGCTTTGGAACTAAAATCTGATGACAGACGAATTCAGCTCACGATTGAGTGTCGAACAGGTAGAAGAGGGCATTGAGCTTGCGCCTAAATTTGACAATGATGGGCTTATCCCAGCAGTAACTACTGATTATGACTCGGGCGAATTGCTTATGCAGGGACACATGAATGCCGAGGCATTTAAGCTAACCATTGAGACTGGCGAGGCCCACTATTTTAGTAGAAGCCGCGACGTACTTTGGCACAAAGGAGCAACTAGCGGGCTTGTGCAAAAAGTGCGTGAGCTCATGATAGATGATGATCAAGATTGTGTTTGGCTCAAGGTTGATGTGAACGGCGGTGCCAGCTGTCATGTTGGCTACCGATCCTGCTTCTACCGACGTATTCCACTAGGCAGCTCGAAGAAACCTATTCGGCTCGAATTCACAGAAACCAAAAAAGTGTTTGACCCAAACATCCTATATGGTGATGCGCCGAACCCCACCAAACTATAGATTTAAATCTAGATGGAGACTCATAACCTAAAGGTCTCAGGTTCAATTCTTGCCGCCAAAACCAATCTAGTCTGTTAGCCCAATAGACTAGTTATGGCCGGTAGCATCTCGTAAGCGCCAAGTGGGCCTTTCTCTAACATCAATGATATTCATTGTCAGAAGCCACTCTCGTGCGCTACGCCCATCTCCATGAAACCATGCATTTGCGTCTCCTTCACGAAATGTGTAACCCCATTCGTCCATATCACTAAGAAGCTTTTTTCTTCCAAACCCTGGCAGATAATCCGCTAGTAATACCTGCAAAAAGCAAACCGCATTCTCTTCCTCGTTGCTACCACCTGCATTTCGCCAAAGGTTTATGCGTCGCTTTGCTGACATGCATACATAATGTGCAGTCTCGTGAAGTAAAGAATGCAATGGCGTATCAGGCCGAGCAAAGACACATTTGCCAGCAAGGCCTGCTTCTGGCTCTCCCCAATAGGACGCAGGAATACTAACTCCAACGTCAACTCCAATTAATTCCAAGCCATAAGCACTAAGCAATGTATTGATGCTCAGAGAATCCAACGTTTGAAGTTCAGCGCAACTCATGGAATCACGAAAAAATTATCAGGCCCAGCAGTTAGCTTGGTGTCACTAACATGGCAGACTGATGAACCTCCATTAATCGCAAAACTTGACGAGCCAAATCTTGCGCCAGTGACTCCCGTAAAACTTGTTCCTCGGCGCTCTTGCCTAGAACTTGCGTTGCATCATATGTGTAGCTTCGGGTGACAATAAGAGTTTCATTCTCAATTAGACTCGCACCCTCTGACTCGAGAGAAAATGTTATTACATAGAAAATTTCATACTCACGCGGCGTATTTCTTGCGGAAACTGATAATATCCGTTGACCACTGGTATCCTCAAGAATTCGCAGCACAGCGCCTGCCTCCTGCCGTGATTGAACTACTTCAGCACCACGCATCCTAAGGATATCTCTTAAACTATCGTAAAACTCAGTGTAGGGTTTAGACGTATCGAGATAAGTCCTAGCAACTGAAATAGGTAAAGCACGGGAACCTTCCAACTGAAATCCACAACCACCTACTACCAAAATTGCAATAACAAGCATCAGCAAAGGAAGCCATATGACCCGGTTAGCATGCTGACGAAGTTGACTTAAAGTTTCCATCCAGCTTGATTCTAACTGAGTTTGCAAAGATCATCCGACAGCATCAATAAAGATCCAACTACACCGGCGGTGAGTCGGGCAGTTTAATTTGTTTGGAGATAGCTTTTAGCATGGCAGTGTATCCGTTCAAAAAAATCGAAAATAAGTGGCAAAATTACTGGGAAGATAACAAAACCTTCTATGTCTCAGATGATTTTGATCGCACACGTCCCAAATTCTATGTGCTCGACATGTTTCCGTATCCGAGTGGCGATGGCCTTCATGTGGGTCACCCTGAAGGCTATACGGCTTCTGACATCGTAGCGCGTTACAAGCGCATGTGTGGGTACAATGTTCTGCACCCTATCGGCTGGGACGCATTTGGCTTACCTGCTGAAGAATATGCGCGCAGGACGGGTACACATCCGCGCATCACGACGCAACGCAATATCAATCGATTTCGAGAACAATTAAAAAGTTTAGGCTTCTCTTATGATTGGAGCCGAGAAATCAACACTACCGACCCCGCCTATTACAAGTGGACTCAGTGGATATTTAAAAAGCTTTTTGAGCAGGGCCTAGCTTATCAAGAAGAAAAGCCTGTTTGGTGGTGCCCAGAACTCGGCACGACACTTGCGAATGAGGAAGTTATTGAAGGAAAATCTGAGGTGGGTGGGCACCCCTGCGAACGGCGCCCCCTGAAACAGTGGGTACTGCGAATTACTGCGTATGCTGATGAACTGCTTCGTGGCCTCAACAACCTTGACTGGCCACACAGCACCAAGGAAATGCAACGCAACTGGATTGGTCGTAGCGAAGGCGCAGAAATTAATTTTCTGCTCGCCGCCACAAACGACAAGATTCAAGTTTTCACTACTAGGCCTGACACACTGTTCGGTACCACTTACGTGGTGCTTGCACCCGAACATCCTCTTGTAGAATCAATCACCACGACAAATCAGAAACGACTGGTGGACTCTTATCGGCTTAAAGCTGCCCGCAAAAGCGAATTAGAGCGTACAGATCTTCAAAAAGAAAAAACGGGTATTTTCACTGGCACCTTCGCGATCAATCCTGCTAATGACGAAGAAATTCCAATCTGGGTAGCTGACTACGTTCTCGCTAGCTATGGTACTGGCGCCATAATGGCTGTGCCTGGGGAAGATCAGAGAGATTGGGAGTTTGCTGAAGCCCACTCCCTGCCAATCATTCGCACAGTAGAGCCTCCAACCAGCTTTAATGGAAAAGCCTACACGGGCGAAGGTCCTGCTATTAACAGCGGTTTTCTCGATGGCCTCAAAATTGAAGCGGCAAAAGCCAAAATGATGGATTGGTTGGAAAAACATGGGCACGGTACTCGAAAAATCAATTACAAGCTCCGAGATTGGCTATTCTCCCGCCAGCGCTACTGGGGCGAACCTTTTCCCATCCTTTTCACTAATGGTAAAGCAAAGACGATAGCCGACGAAAATTTACCAGTCATACTCCCCGAACTCGAAGACTTTGCACCAAGCGGAAAAGCTGAAGGGCCACTCGCAACAGCTTTTGATTGGCTAGAGATAACCGATCCAGACACAGGTGAAATAGCAGTCAGAGAAACCAATACTATGCCGCAATGGGCTGGTTCATGCTGGTACTACCTGAGATTCCTCGATCCAACAAACGACGAGGAACTTGTATCTAAGGAAGCAGAAAGTTACTGGATGCCCGTAGACCTCTATGTTGGTGGGGCCGAGCACGCAGTTCTTCACCTTCTATATGCTCGTTTTTGGCATAAAGTGCTATTCGATGCAGGCATCATCGCCACACCAGAGCCTTTTCAAAAGCTTGTCCACCAAGGCATGATCCTAGGTGAACTGGAGTACGCAAAATTCGAAGATGAGAACAATCTTGCTGTCTCTGCTGAGTTTGTAAACTCTAACCAAGACAGCCGCACCGGAGATGATGTCAAACGTGTAGCAATCAGCGTAGATGATGTCAAAAAAAACGGGGATAAGTTTGTGCTAGTGGACGACGAAAGCATTCGAGTTGATGCCCGTGCCCACAAAATGAGTAAAAGTCGAGGTAATGTAGTAAACCCTGATGAAGTGGTTGAAGCCTATGGGGCAGATGCTTTTCGATTATACGAGATGTTTATGGGTCCTTTGGAGCAGGTAAAACCCTGGAACACACGCGGTGTCGAAGGCACCTATCGGTTTTTAAACCGAGTATGGAGACTATTGGCAAATGATGATCAACTAAGTGAAGCGATTTGCAACACCGCGCCAACCGCAGAACAACTGAGCGTGCTACACCAGACTATCGAAAAAGTAACAAGTGATATCCAAGAATTAAAATTTAATACCGCAATTGCTGCACTGATGGAGTTCACTAACACTGCTAATAAATGGGATTTTTTACCACGGGAAATTGTAAATAACTTTGTGTTGATGCTCGCGCCTCTTGCGCCACATATCGCGGAGGAGCTTTGGGAGCGACTTGGCAATGTTGGATCAGTTGCCTACATGAAGTGGCCTGAAACTAACAAGGAATATTTAAAAAGCGACACTACTGAAGTGAGCGTACAGGTCAATGGAAAAATGCGCAGTCGTATATCAGTTCCTAGTGGCTCAACTGATGAAGAAGCATTAACTATCGCTAAAAATGACGAGAATGTAGCAAAATATCTCGTTGATAAAAAACTAGAACGGTCAATTTATGTGCCAGGTCGGATCGTAAACTTTGTGACTAAAAATTGAGCGAACAGCAGCGCCAGCGCACTGATAACAACAAGATAATTACCCCATAGCACGTAGGGTGTTTGGCCCGTATACCCCTGGACCGCGGTTTTTAATACGTGTGGTTCAAACTGAGGTGAACGCGCCACAACCCGTCCGCGGGGATCAATAACGCCGGATATACCTGTATTCGCCGCCCGCAACGTATAACGGGATACCTCGGCAGATCTCATCCGCGCCACCTGTAAGTGTTGATGAGGCGCTATCGTATCTCCAAACCATGCATCATTACTTACGTTGACTATCAACGAGGCTTCAGGAAAATAATGAAGCTGCTCAGCCCCGAATAAATCTTCATAACATATAGTAATAGCAACTGTTTCCCCCGCAATCTCAAGAGCGGGTTGTTTTGGATCACCTGCTACTACATCGGTATAAGGCAAATTCATTAGACGTAGCCATCGCCTTATGAAGCTGGGGACCGGAAAGACTTCGCCATAGGGAACAAGGTGACGTTTGATGTAAAAACGAGGGTCCTCTCCGAGGACCACTAAAGCATTTTGAAGCGTTCCGCCTCCCGGGTCATCTCTCAGAATGCCAAGCGCTACTGTGCTACCAAGTTCTGCGGCCCTATCATGCACATCTTTAAGAAAGCCTTCGACTGTATGGTAAAGCGCTGGAATTGCGGCCTCTGGCCAAAGTATCAAACGACTGCCTGCGCTGTCCTCTGTCAACCTCTGGTAAAGTTCTAAAGTAGGAGCGAATTGCTGCGGCTGCCACTTTAAATCCTGCGGCACTGCACCCTGCACAAGAGATACCGTAAGAAGTCTGCCCGTAGGTTCACCCCACGAAAGCTTGCTTAAAACAAGTCCAGAAGCCCAAAGCATAGCCAAACAGAATGCAATCACTATTCGCATTCTAGAGGCACAAGTGGCCATACATAAAATAGATCCGGCAGTAAACAATACCGTCCATGATATGAGATAGACCCCACCAACCGGAGCAAACCCCATAAGCCAAGAATCCGTCTGACTATAACCGACGGAAAGCCATCCAAATCCACTCAGAAACCAACCGCGAAACCATTCGACTAGCACCCAAACAGCGGGGAAAACAACTAACCATGCACGAGGCCCATCATTGGGAAACCAACGAGCCGCAGCCCATCCTGCTAGAGCTACGTAGCAAGCAAGAACCATCACTAACGCTAAAGTAAGTCCAGCGGCAGCAAAAAAGTGTAGCTGACCAAAGTCATGAATGCTTACATATACCCAGTGAATACCTGAGAAAAAACTAGCGCAGCCAAAAGAGAATCCACACCAAAAAGTCCGTGATGGTGAAAGTCCACTCCAGCTATAAAATAGGACGGCATAACACAGCGGCGCGAGCCAGAATAAATCAAACGGTGAATAAGCTAGCGGCAGGAGAAGTCCAGCCAAAAATGATGCTAGAAGCTTATATCTGTATCTAAGGCACACGCCGAATAAGAGTTCAGTATCTAGCCAACATCAACACTAGAAATCCTGCTGATCTCAAGCGAATGAATCCGACGGCGATCCGCTTTCAACACGCGAAACCGGAAATCAGAAAAATCTAAGACCTCTCCTCGTCTAGGCAATCGACCTAGCTCATGCATGATAAGCCCTCCCAAAGTGTCATACTCATCATCTGAAAAATTGACTTCAAAATACTCGTTAAATTCTTCAACTCTTGTGAGAGCAAGCACCAAAAATCGGCCTTCTCCTTGATCATTGATGGATTCAGCTTCTTCTGCATCATGTTCGTCATCAATATCCCCGACTATCTGCTCAAGTACATCCTCAATAGTGGCAAGACCTGATACTCCCGCATACTCATCCACCACAATCGCCATATGATTATGGCTTTCTCGAAACTGTGTGAGTAATGCATTAAGTCGCTTACTCTCCGGTATAAATACCGCAGGCCGAAGTAACTCTTTTACATCAAATGCCTCGCCTGCATGACTTTCAACCATATGTCGTAGTAGATCTTTAGCCAAAAGAATCCCCACTACTTCGTCACGGTCGTCTCCGATTACGGGGAATCTTGAATGACCTGACTCAATAATGGTGTCCCGTAACTTTGCAGGAGAATCATCTAACTCCAATACCACCATGTGTGAACGTGGAACCATAATGTCACGAACCTGAGTCTCAGATACATTCAAAACACCTTGGAGCATGGCATGTTCCTCTGCCGCCAGTAGATTTTTGCGGCGAGACTCTGCCAGGAAAGTAAAAACATCGCCTCGTACTGGGACGTCTTTACTACATCCGCGAAATAGACGCGACCACCAACCGGTCTTTTCGGAATTGTTGCTACTGGGAGGTAAATCTTCGGACATTGATACCCTCTATCTTGCAATCCTGTTACGCACCTTGCAAGACATTATTCTCTAAACTCGTAGGGATCATCAAACCCTAATAAACCTAGCAACTCTTTTTCTCTTTCTTCCATAACCTGTGCATCCTCAACATTTTCATGATCATACCCAACAAGGTGCAATGTTCCATGAATCAAAATATGGGCCCAGTGAGCCAATAAAGTCTTACCCTGAGCAGCAGCCTCGCGTTCAAGAACTGGTGCACAAATGACCAGATCACCGATTAACTCTAGATCTATAGCCCCTTCACAAGGAGTGTTATCGTAGGGAAATGCTAGAACGTTTGTAGCCCCAATCACGTTACGAAATCGTTCGTTAAGAGTCGCACTCTCAGTCTCTCCAACAATGCGTACAGTGAGCTCACCAGCTCGTTCCTTGTCCAAGGCACACTTAACCCAGCATTGAATGAATTCGCTTAACGGGATCTTTGTGGATTGATCAACGTTTTGAATGATAATTTCCAGATAGACTCCCTCATTCTCAAACCTTAGTTATCGTATTTAAGCTATTCCTGAGCTGATCTCTACTGTAAGCCTCAACAATCCTCTGCACCAACCGATGTCGAACTACATCCTTAGGATCAAAATGCACAAATTTCACGCCAACAACATCCTGCAAAATACGATTAACATGCTTCAAACCAGATTCAAGGCCCGTCGGCAAATCAGTCTGAGTCATATCTCCAGTCACAACGGCTCTCGAACCAAATCCAATTCTAGTGAGAAACATTTTCATCTGCTGAACCGTCGTATTCTGTGCTTCATCTAAAATGATGAAAGATTCATTAAGGCTCCGACCACGCATAAACGCGAGTGGTGCTATCTCTATAATATTACGCTCGATGAGGCGCCCGACGCGCTCGAATCCCATCATCTCGTAAAGTGCGTCATACATTGGTCTAAGGTAAGGATCAACCTTCTGAGACATGTCTCCAGGCAAAAAACCAAGCCGCTCTCCTGCTTCGACAGCGGGTCGAACTAAAACAATCCTGCGTACCGAATCTGTATCCAAAGCTTCTATACTGGCCGCTACAGCCAGGTATGTTTTTCCAGTACCTGCCGGACCAATACCAAACGTAAGATCTTCAGATCTCATAGCCACCGCATAGGCACTCTGGTTGGGACCTCTCGCACGCACATCTCGTTTGCCCGTGCGAAAAACCACATTCTCTCGGCGAGTTCCACGGTCTACTCTAGAATTTTCCTGCAAACAGAGGTGGACACGCTCAGGATTAAGCTCCTCAACCTCGGTTATAGCAAAGAGCTCTTCCAATACATCTCGTCCCGCTTCAGCATAAGAGGGCTGTCCATCAAGCTGGAAATGATTTCCTCTATTTTTTATACGTATGTTTAGGCCTTGTTCAATCTGCCGCAGGTGTTCATCAAATTGCCCACATAAATTAGCCATACGATGATGGTCCTCTGGTGCAAGGACAACGTCTAGATAATTATGTTCCTGGGGTATTTCAGGCAACGGACCGCTCATTTCCACGGCTTACAAGACGTCCCCGCAATGAGTTAGTCAGCGCCTCTGAAATTTGCACATCTACAAACTCTCCAATCAGGGAGGGACTACCGGCAAAATTAACCCAACGGTTATTTTCCGTTCGCCCTGCAAGCTCGCGCGAAGATTTCTTCGACAGCCTCTCAACAAGAATGCGCTCCACTTTGCCAATCATATTCCTACTGATGGTTCCTGCCTGTTCGCTCACTAACGCCTGTAGCTGCTGCAAGCGTTGCAGTTTTACATCGCGAGAGACCTTGTCTTCCACGGTAGCCGCGGGTGTACCTGGACGCGGGCTGTAGATGAAACTAAAGGACTGATCAAAGCCAATTCTTCTTATTAGATCGAGCGTAGCGTCAAAGTCTTCTGCAGTTTCACCCGGAAATCCAACGATAAAATCAGATGAGATAGAGATTCCCGAACGACATTCTTTAAGGGCCTCTATTTTTGCAATGTAATCAGACGCGGTATACCCGCGTTTCATAAGTTGCAGGATGCGATCTGATCCACTCTGTACTGGCAAATGCAGATAGCTTGCTAATTCTTTAACCTCGGCATAAGCACGGATTAATGGTTCAGTGAATTCACTAGGATGAGATGTCGTGAAGCGTATCCGTTCAATCCCATCTATTGCTGCTACATAGTAAATTAACGTAGCAAGATCAGCTGTGCCACCTGCGTGCACAGGGCCACAGTAGGCATTTACATTCTGACCTAAAAGATTTATTTCCTTCACGCCCAATTCAGCTAAAGCCACAATCTCGGCAATAACATCATCTATGGGACGACTGATTTCTTCCCCACGAGTGTAGGGAACGACACAGAACGTACAGTATTTACTACAACCCTCCATTACAGAGACAAAAGCTGTCGCCGTAGAAGATTTGGGGGTCGGGAGCACATCAAACTTTTCGATCTCTGGGAAACTAATATCCACTACGCCGCGTTGTCCCGCACGGACTTGGTTGATCATTGCAGGCAGTCGGTGAAGCGTCTGTGGGCCGAAAATCAAATCTACATAAGGAGCTCTAGCTAGGATTGCCTTCCCCTCCTGACTAGCCACACAACCACCTACTCCAATGATTTTATGTGGCTGTTTCTCTTTGTATTCTCGCCATCTTCCAAGTAGAGAAAAAACCTT
>Ga0302132_10001262_pt1 | contig 14448 bp, 12 predicted proteins | sample CB9_321_MG_FD_203113 | JGI IMG/M metagenome (GOLD analysis project Ga0302132, IMG submission 203113) | Marine microbial communities from Western Arctic Ocean, Canada - CB9_32.1 | ecosystem: Environmental > Aquatic > Marine > Oceanic | place: Canada: Western Arctic Ocean | collected 2017-09-19
AACAGGCACGCGACCCGATGAGTCAGCTCAAAGCCAGTCGCACCAGCCCCATCGTCCGAGCAAAACCCTCCTCACTCCGCTCTGAGCCCCAAAATCCCCGAGGAGACAGACCGTCCGGGAATTGCTGTTTCTCAAGCAGTTCCGCAAAGCCAACACGCTTGATGCCCATAACAGTGTGGCCATGCGGGTAACGGCGGAGATTCGGGATCGTGCGTCGGACGAAATCGTCCAGCCGATTGCCATTCCCATCTTCGGTGACGGAGCCTCGCAAGTGTTGGGGCCAAGTGTCGAGTTGCCGGCTGGCGCGAGCGAAGCAAAACGCCAGCAGGAACTGAACGACGCGATCGACCTGCCGGAAGCAGTGATCGTCGGAAACGAAACACGTTCGGCAAACTCCAGTCCGTTCGGTGTCGAGATCCGCGTCCGCAGTGGGACGAGTTCAGTAACGGTCGCGCGCACACCCGAAGACTTCGAAGGACAGTCGTTTGTAAAACTCAATCGAGGCGACGAATACATTGTGCGACTGCACAACCGCGCACACTTCGAAGTCGCCATCACGCTGACGATCGACGGCCTGAGCATGTTCGCCTTCAGCAAACAGGGTAACTTCGGGAGTCAGGTCCTGGTTCCACCGGGAAAGTATGTGGACATCCCCGGTTGGTACATCACACAGGACGCGACAGACGCTTTTGAGATTACCACCTATTCGAAAAGTGCTGCGGCCTCGAAAGGGATATCCGGAACGGTAGGAGTCATCACGGCCAGCTTTGCCGCTGCCTGGGACCCGAGAGGAAAACCTCCAGCTGACGAAGTGGGCGCCAAGAGCGCGGACGCGGCCACCGGAAAAGGCCGCCGCATCGGCCAGAAGTACGAGCCGGTCAAACGAGTTGCCGGTCGCACGCGCGCAATCGTCAGCGTGCGGTATACTCGGTAACACACAGAGTCTTGTCTCGGGTGGCCGGCACCTTCGGCTGGGCATTAATCAAGCCAGCGCCTGACACGGGCCCTTCGATCCAGGGATCGACCAACATGTTGTCGTCGACCATTCAATGTCGTCCGGCGGCTTCAATTTGTCATTAGTTATTTGTCATCTCTCATTTGTCATTTTTGAGGGCCATGCACTGCTTCACGGACACGGCGCACGTCTCGCTATCTGTGGGACAGCAATGACAGATGACTATTGACAAATAACTAATGACAAATGACAGCACCGGCGGGACAGTCGCGCGTTCCGCGGCGCGCGAACCACATGAATGCGGTTACTACAAACCTTCGTTTAGGGGTTGCAGGTCTTCCGGGACGAAGAAGCCGTCTTTGCGGAGCAGGTCGTCGTCGAACCAGATTTCTCCGCCACCGCACTCGGCTGTCTGGATCAGCACGATGTCCCAATGGACGTTGCTGCGATTCCCATTATCCGCGTTGTCATAGGCGTTGCCTGGCGTCAGATGCAGCGAGCCGCCAATTTTCTCGTCGAACAGAGTGTCGAGCATCGGCTCCCGGATTGCGTTATTCAGGCCCATCGACCACTCGCCGATGTAACGGGCCCCCTCGTCCGTATCGAGAATCTCGTTGAGTCGTGTCGTCTGACCATTCGAGCATGAGGCGTCGATGATCTTGCCGTCCTTGAACTCGAAACGGATCTGGTCGAAGACGACTCCCTGATGCAGTGACTTTGTGTTGTAGGTGATGACTCCGTTAACGCTGTCACGCACGGGCGCGGTAAAGATTTCTCCATCAGGGATGTTGCGCCGACCGTGCGATGGCACGACAGGAATCCCCTCGATCGAGAATGTCAGGTCGGTATCTGGTGCGACGATTCGGACGCGACTGGCCTCGTCCATTCGTCGAATCAGTGGCTTCTGATTCTCGGCCATGCGCGGATAGTCGGCTGTACAGACGCGAAAGTAGAAGTCCTCGAAGTCTGTCGTGCTGCGCTGCGCGGACTGGGCCATTGATGGAGTCGGGTAGCGCAGAACGACCCACTTGGTCTGCGGCACTCGCAATGCCAGATGCACTTTCTGCCAGCAGTGCTCCTGATAGAGCTGCATCTGTGACGAAGGGACGTCGGCAAGTTCGTTACTGTTGGCCGCGCCTCGGATGCCGATGTAGGCATCCATTTGTTCCATCGCATGCGACTCGATGTCGCCCAGCAGCGAGAATGTCTCTTCGTCGCCGTAGTGCAGCAGACTGCGTGCAACGGCGTTGCACTTCCAGTTAACCGCGGGAATTCCGCCACGGTCCCGAGCGATCTCGACGAGACAGCAGACCAGTGACGGGTCCGGCAGATCGAACGCTTCGATCAGGACTTTCTCGCCGGGCTGGATCTGGCAACTGTGGTCAATGAGCAGTTCGGCCAGCTTACGAATGCGAGGGTCGAGCACGGGTCCGTCCTGTTTGTCGTCACACTTGTTTTCGGGCTGAGTGAGAGCAAGACTGTCACTCTTCGCGACGACCCGGTCTTCGAAAGTCTTTTCTGAAACTCACGCGGACCGATGGTGGTTTGTTGAGGAGACTCCTGGACGCGACGTTTGCAAGTACATCAGTATTGACCCCATCCTCTACTCTTCCCCAAAAGTCTGAAAGCGGTACGCAGGGAGATTCAATACTTCGATCTGATCCTCTCCCTCGGTGATGCGGATAATCCGGTCGACAGAAAGGTCAACGAACGTCTGAGTCTCATCCGTGGTGGGCCAGTAGATTTCGAGTTTTCGAACGCTTGATGCCTGGCCCAGGCCGATTGTCTGTCGCAAAGGGTTGCACCCGAAGCTTCCACCACTGTTCACGTGTCGGAACACCGAGCGTTCGACTCCGTCTTCGACGATATCGGCACGGATTCGAACACCGATGGCACATCGATTCGACTTGTTTCCCACGAGCTTGATCGTCAACCAGTGATTCGAGAATCCGGGATTCTCGAACAATGCGTCGTTAAATCGATCGCTGGCAAAGGCACCGCCAAGCTGAATATACACATCCTGATCACCGTCGTGATCAATATCGGCGAAGCAAACTCCGTGCCCCTTCTGCAGGTGTCCAAAGCCACCGGCCATCGTGATGTTCGCGAAGTTATTACCGTTCTGATTCAGAAACATCAGGTTGGGCATTATTTCCCAGAACGCTACATCACCCGTTCCCAGATAGAAGTCCAGGAACCCGTCATTATCGAGGTCTCCGAAGTTTGCTCCCATCGGAAGCGTGAGACCGGTCAAACTCTGCTCTCGAGTGACGTTTCGGAACGCGCCCTGCCCGTCTCCCTGATACAGTGCCATCAACTCAGTTGGAGGGTCACCTTGCCAGCCAGCGATGGAACTGGTCACCGACGAGTCGTCTGCTCCGAACGGCTTCAGCGCTTGGTGGCCACTGGTGCCATTTGAGCAACTGACATAGATATCCAGTGCCCCATCGTTGTTGAAGTCCCAGAACCACGTCGGAAAACTGTCGAACGGTGCCGTTACTCCGACGCGTGCCGCGATGTCTGTAAAACTACCATTACCGTTGTTGCGGTAAAGGCGATTTCTTCCTGCGGCAGAAACAAACAGGTCCGGATAGCGGTCTTGATTGAAATCGCCCCAGACGGCGCCACAGGCGAGCAACGGCTCTTGCACACCCGCTTCAGCGGCGACGTCGGTGAATGTACTGTTTCCGTTGTTGCGAAAGAGTTGCGCCGGAGCACGGCAAGTCTCGGACGAGTCGTTACCGACATACAGGTCGAGGTCGCCGTCGTTGTCGTAGTCGCCCCAAGCGGCCGTCTTGGTCGGGTAGTGGTTCTCTCCAAGACCGGATTCGAACGTGACATCCGTGAAAGTTTCGTTGCCATTGTTTCGCAGCAGCGAATTCGGATGGCGTCCTTCTGCTCCGAGCCACCCGCCTCTCAGGATCATGACGTCAATGTCATCATCGTTGTCAAAGTCTGCCTGAACCATATTCAGGCCGCCATACAGACCCTTGAGCCCAGCCTCGATAGTGCGTTCCGTAAACGTGCCGTTCCGGTTATTGCGGAAGTACTGAGTCTGCCCAGCGGCGTCGTACGTGCTGGTCAAGATGTCCAGGTAACCGTCGTTGTTAAAGTCATCAACGATAGCGCCACCGGAAAGGTTGAAGGTTCTCAGCCCGAGTTGAGGGTAGATGTTCTTGAACTTCGGGAACTCGGTTTCAGACTCAAAGTATGCTGGGGACACGAGGAATTCCGCAGGCACTCCATGCGGGTATTCGCCCAATGTCATGTATGCGATGTTCATCAGCCACTTGGCTGGCTGGTAGAGTTCGAGCTGGTCACCCACTTTGTTGTTCGAGTGTGCCAGCACCGAACGAAAATGCTCGATCGCCTTCCGCGAGCCCTCCGGGCGGGCGTGCAGGCCCTTACCTTGAATCGGGACGATACAGCTTTCACTTGAGTTCTGCAGGCAGCAGTTGTGCGTTTCACCGAGCCGCATGTAGGCCGTCCCCAGATAGAACTGCATCCGGTCGGAGATGGCAAGCCGGATGTCCTCGTTGGGTACTTCAATGGACTCAACCAGTTCGAACGCGGTGGTCAGGTGCTCAATCCCCGACTGGAGACTGTCGATGTTCAGCTCAGCTTTACCAAGTTGGAAGTGAGCCATGGACCGTTCATAGCTGGTGGCGGAAGCGGGAAGGTTCTCGAGTGCTTCCTTTAGCTGTCGTGTTTGAGAAACGCCGAGCATCGGATGCTTTTCCGGAGATCGTTCGGCGATCACACGTAGGGTCGCAAGCATTCGGTCGTGTTGTGACTGGTCGCCTGTGTTCGGCGCCGGGTCATCCGATCCACACCCTGGGAGGACACATGCAAAAAGAACGAGCGAGATCACCACGCAGATTGTGCGAACTACACCCATTGCATGTAGAAACATGGCGTGCGACTCCGGATATCACCCTCGGGAAATCCACAGGTCCGCTACTCCAACTACCAGCAGGCCAAAACTCACAATTGCGTTGACGTTGAAAAATGCAATGCTCACTCGCGTAAGATCGTCGGGGCGGACCAGCCAGTGTTCGTAGATCAGCAGTATGCTAACACACAGAACGCCAACCAGGAACACGGTGCCGAACGCGGCGAAGTGCCACAGAGCAATGAGTGCGGCAATTGTCAGCAGGTGACTGGCCATCGCGATTCTCAGCGCTGCTGGAATTCCCCAGCGGGCGGGGACGCTGAACAGTTTTCGTTCTCGATCGAAATCCGCGTCCTGGCACGCATAGATGATGTCGAAGCCACCCACCCAGAAGAAGATTACGACGCCCAACAGAGCCGGGATGAACGCAAACTCGTCACGGATTGCGATCCACGCGGCAATTGGCGAGAGCATCAGCGCAGTCGACAGCCAGTAGTGGCACCACGTGGTAAATCGTTTGGCGTACGAGTAGCTGAACAGAAACAGCAGGACCGGCACGGAGAGGATGATAGGCAGTCGCCTGGGCCAGAAGATCATTGTTGAGGCAACGAACGCAGCCGAGCAGATCAGCGTGAAAAGTATGACATGGCGGCTGGAAATCTGTCCGGCTGGAATGTGACGGTTTTCCGTGCGGGGATTGCCAGCGTCGATCTTTGCATCGACCAGCCGGTTGAAGGCCATGGCCGCCGACCTGGCAAACACCATGCAAAGCACGATTCCGCCGAGATCCTGCCAGCGGAAGTCGGTATCCGGGCGGAACCAGGCGATTGCGGCTGCCAGCAGTGCGAACGGCAAAGCAAAGACCGTGTGGCTGAAACGGATCAGCTCCAGGAGCTGCCTGATTCGATTCAGCAGCCCGGACGTGGCTTTGGAAGAGTCGGACGAGACTGCCTGCGACACGGCTTCGAATCCTGGCTGTAGTGTTCGCCCAGTTTGTAGTAACCGCACTTATGCGGTTGTTGATGCTCTAGGCCGGCTGGTTGTATCAGTCCGCTCCTGTGCTGTCGTCGACGGACCAGAACCCGATAAATCGGGTTACTACGAACCAGTAACCGCCCGAATCCCGGATTCTTCACTGGTCGAACACAAGATTATGTTCTGGTCGCGACGACCGGCAAGTCGTAGGTACGCGACGCGTCGTCGCCCGACGCGGAATTCACCAGGGCCTGTTCGTAGAGCTCCTGACCACACTTTGTGGGATAGCTGCCCGTAATACAGGCCTGACACAACGACGTGGCTGGAAGGTCGACACACTCGGAGATCGCGTCCACGGGCAGGTACATCAAGCTGTCAGCTCCGAGTGTGCTCGCCATTTCACGTTCGATCTCCGGAGTCATCTCTCCGGAGCCCATGAATTTCGGGGCGAACAACTCGTTGACCGTCGACATGTCGATACCGTAGAAGCACGGTGCAACGATCGGCGGACAGGCAACGCGGACATGAACCTCGCGAACGCGGCCCCGCTCCCGAAGTTGCGAAATTAAAGCTTTCATGGTGGTCGACCGAACGATCGTATCCTCGACCAGCAGCACACGTTTGTCTTCGAGGACTTCCCGCAGTGGCGTGTACTTGGCTCTGACTTTTTCAGCGCGGTTGCGGCCTTCGATGAACGTCCGGCCGATGTACCGATTACGAATCAGGCCTTCCAGAGATGGGACCCCCAACTGAAACGCCATGCTGTCGGCGGCGGCTTTAGCGGTGTCCGGGACTGGCACCACGATGGTGTCTTTATCGATTGTGATGCCGCAGTCCTGTTCTTGAGCGGCGAGCTGCTCGCCCAGACGTTTGCGCGTCAGATAGACGCTGCGACTGTCGAGCACACTGGCAACGTTGGCGAAGTAGATCCACTCAAAGAAACAGTGAGCTCTGGTAGGACTCTCGGCGAATCGTTCGATCCGCAGGTCACCCTTTTCAATGATGACCGCCTTCCCCGGGTCCAGACTGTGAATCGCCCAGTCACTGAAGCCCATGTTTGCCAGTGCCACGCTTTCGCTGGCCGCCGCGAACATGTTGTCTTCAATCGCGTAGCACAGTGGCTTGATCCCCTTAGGATCGCGACAGACAAACATGTCACCCAGTGCGTTCAGAAAGACGATGTTCCAGGCACCATCGAGCCGCTCGGCCAGTCGCTGCAGGACACAGATGAGGTTGCTGACACCGTTGTTTTCTTCGATTTCGGTGCGGAGTTCCTGAGACAGAATATGCATCAGGATTTCCGTGTCTGTCTCGCGCGCCAAATGAAAGTAGTCGTCCTTCAGAATCTCGTCGCGCATCGCGGGGTAGTTCGCAAGTTGCCCGTTGAAGGCAAAACTGAACCACTTGGGCTTTTCAATGTGGTGCCGTTCAAACGGCTGCGCATAGCTGGCGTCGTCTCCGCCGCACGTCGCATACCGCACGTGTCCAATTGCGGCCGGGCCGGCGTATTCTGTCATCAGCTCGTCGTACTTGTCGTGCCGATTGAGGTGAAAGACCTCGCTCACGCTGCCGACTCGCCGATGCGTGTCAATGAGCTGTTTTCGTGCGGGGTTGAACGTCGTGAACCCCGCCGAGAGCTGACCTCGGTTCTGAATATCCAGCAGAATGCGGGGCATGAGACGCGATGCCTCTTTACCTCCCTGGGGCGGAGCCAGCCGACTGGGGGCTCCTTCACCCAGTGAATAGACCGCGGCGACTCCGCACTCGTGGTTTATTTCTGCCATCGTTCCTGCCGGGATACGCACGCAGAGCATGTTTGCGGACACACTGAGTGGTTTTCAGCGCCGCAAACAGAATCAATGCCGAATGTGGCAGTTTACGACCAGATGCGTCAGTTCCTATCTGGCCGTCGTGACCAGAAACATCCGCCTGGTCGCTTCACGCGGCGATCATACCGCTGGCCGTGCGGGCAACCAACTGAGCAGGCCAGGAGAATCCGGCCGACGCGGAAACCTCGGTGGAACGGGTTGTTTAATGCGATCTGCAACAGGAATCCCGTGTTCGGCGGCGGGACCTGCTGCAGCCAGATCGCCCGTTCTGCCGATTCTGACTCTTGCAGGGATTTGGTCGCCGTTGCGCGCTGACACTGGGAATCGCGAGAGCCCCGGTGATTAGCCAATCTCCGACTTCATGAGCATTTTTGTCCTGACAAAGGGCGTTTGGAATGAGTGCAGACAAACAGGACGTGTCAATTGCTGGTCGCATCGTGCGGTCGCCGCTGTTGTGGGGCGGAGCCCTGACACTGGGCTTTTATCAGATTCTCCCCACAGTTCCCGGATTCGAGGCATCCCTCGATACGCTCTTTTGTGGTCACTGGCTGGCTTACGCCACGACGTCGTTGTTCTGGGTCGGAATGGCGGCACTGGGGGCGAAGGCGATCGGACTCCCCCGAGAGCGCACGGCAACGGAGCCGGGTCTACGAGTCGAGTCCGTCCCTGGCAGCCCGGCTGCGACGGCCGAACAGCTCAGCGGGACACTCGACCGACTCCCGGAAAATCACAGCGACACGATTGCCATCTCTCGGCTGCGTGCGATCGCGGCGTTTGTCCGCGGACGCAAGTCGACGGAGGGTCTCGACGGACATCTGAGTTACCTCGCCGAATTCGCCGGTGAGCAACTTCACAATAGTTACGCCCTGGTCCGCACCATCACATGGGCAGTGCCGATTCTCGGCTTCCTGGGGACAGTCGTGGGTATCACGACCGCTATTCAGAATCTGGATCCGGCGAAGCTCGACACGTCATTCGGGCAGGTATCAATGGGCCTGGGCGTTGCCTTCGGGACAACAGCACTCGCTTTGGGACTGTCCCTTGTGCTTGTCTTCGGCACGTATCTGATCGAGAAACTCGAGCGTTCGGTCCTGGCCGACGTCGAGATGCTGGCTCTGAAAACAACCACGGACCTGTTCCCACCGGAGCCGACGACCGGCAATCCATTCATCGAAGCTCAGGGCGAATCCGCTCGCAGGCTGCTGGAACAATCAGACGCGCTCATCGCGCGTCAGGTGGCGATGTGGGAACAGTCACTTGAGACCCTGCGCGATCGCTGGAATCAGACGCTGCAAAGCCAACAGACGCGGCTCGAGGAATCGTTGAGTTCGGCGGCGGAGCAGACCTTGACCGGACAGACCGAATCTCTCCGGCAGCAGAGCCAGGCTCAAGCGCACGTGGCTCGATTGCTCGCAGAAATTGGAGCTGGTCAGGACAGACTGACGGCTGCGCAGGAACGCGTGATCGAACGGCTGAAGCAGGTCGAATCAAACGACGCTCTGGACGAAACACTGCACACACTCAGCGCGGCCATTCACATGTTGACCGCGCGGGTGCCCAAGAAAGCCGCCTGATCAACCTCATTGGGCAAGGCCCTCACTCAAACCACCACTGACGAACGAAAACCGTGGCGCGCACAACTCGAGCATCAAATCCGGTGACGCTGTTTCCGTTCCTGGCCGTGCTGATGTGCACGATCGGGTCGCTCGTTCTGTTGCTTGTGGTTGTTTCGGCTCAGATTCGGAAAGACACCGTCGCAACGGCGAAAAGTCAGCGACAGCAGAAGGAGCAAGCCCCCCCTGCCCTGCCCGAACCGCCGCCGACTGCGCCCACGACCGAGCCCGATCCATCGGAATTTGTGCAGCTAGCGCCGATACCAGATCCTGAACCGAAAGTCGCTCCGATTCCGCGGGCGTCACCACGTGAACTTGCGCAGATCGACGAACTCAAGGCGCTGTCGCAGCAGTTCGCCGCCGCCGTGGACCAACGTGCCCGCCAGAGTGTCGCGACGCGCCAGAAGGCAGCGGCTCTGCGAGAACAGTTGCGTCTGGCTGCGTCCGGCGAACAGGGGATTGCCAGCCGGATTCAACAGGCGCGGGCCGAGGGCCAATCTGCAGAACGACAGCTTCGTGAAAGCCGCGTTGAAAAGCGGCAGATTGAAGAGCTGCTCGACGATTCCGAGGAGTTGATCAAAAACCGGAAGAAGGAACTCACCAGTCCGCGTTACTCGATCATCCCGTACGACGGGCAGACGGGCACAATCCGACGCCCAATCGTGATTGAGTGTACCGGCGAGTCGATCCGCTTCGCAGCCGAGGACATCGCGCTGAACCCGTCAAAGCTGCAAGGCTACAACTCGGATCAGAATCCGCTTCTGTCTGGTGTCATGGCTCTCGCAGACTACTGGGCTCAAAGCGATCGAGCCTCGGGTGATGGCCGCGTGCTGCGACCGTATCCACTGATACTCGTGCGACCGGACGGGGCCGATACGTTCGACATGGCACGCATCCTGCTCGATCGATTGACGGGTAACTACGGATACGAATTGATCGAAGCCGAGTTCGATTACGCGTTACCGCCGACCACTCCCGAGGCGATTCGGCAGTGCCAGGAGGCTGTGAACACAGCCTTCGAATTGAAACCGTCGCCCGTCCCATCAATGCCGAAACCGAAATCCGTTGATTCGAGCTACGTGCGTCATACTCCGCCCGCGTCCGGGAACTTCTTCAACAGCGACGATTTTCGCAAACGCGGAATCGCAGGAGGATCGGCAACCGGCGGTGGCACGGGCGGCAGCGGTCCGTTCGGGACGGGTCCAGCAGCGGGAGTGCCCGGGTTATTCACCACCGGGCCGGCAACCTCTCCACAGCCGACTGGTCGTCCAGGCTCCTCGCGAGGTCAGCAGCAGACTCGGGCACCGGGTTCGGGCGAGGATGCGGGTCCGGGTGAGAATCCAGCGTCAGGCACCGGTCCGCGACAATCCACCGGCGCTCGATCCACGCAGGAATTGCCGTTCGAGCTGATTGATCCGTTCGCGGAACGCGGTGGGTCCGCAGCCGCCGGCTCTGAATCCGGGACCGCAGCCGATGGCAAAGGCTCGACTTCCGGTACCGCATCGAAGGGTGAAGGAAACGGTCCGGCATCGCGCGGAACGTCTTCGGGATCGAGCCCATCCGGAGGTCCGCCCGGGCGTCCGTCCAATATGAGGGCGGCGCGGCGCTGGGGCATCTCGAATCCGAACGCCACTTTGGAACTGGAAACAAAGGTCACGTTGATCGTGCGCAACGACCAGATCGCAGTGGCCAATCGATACGCCGTCAGCCGGAAACCAGGCGACGCCTCACTCGAAATGGTGAACCGCACGATGCAGGCACTGGAGCAGGTCGCGCGCGAATGGGGCAAGCCACCGGAGCGATTCTACTGGGTGCCGTCAGTCACGCTGGGTGTTGCACCGGATGCGGATGAGTTGGGCGCCATGCTGACACAGGCGCTGCGAAAGGAAGGAGTCGAGGTCAAGGTGGTGAATGTGGCAAGGTGAGTCAGCCATTCTGTCACGTTCTCACAGACAGGGGGAATCATGCGAGGTCGTTGCGGGGGAGGTGATCCGGATTTCGGGTCCGATTCATTTCTCGACATCATCGCGAATCTGGTTGGCATTCTGATCGTGCTGATCGTGTTAGCCGGGCTGCGCGCCGGCCGAGCGCCCGTCGAGTCGGAATTGACCGCCGAGACAGACTTGCTAGCGACGTCAGCACCACCGCAGCCGGTTGTCAGCGAACCGGAACCAGTCCCCTCCCCTGCCCCACCCATTGAATCGGCCCCCGAGCCACCGATCGTTGTGGCGACCGAGCCAGTCGAAGAACAGGGCATAACACTCGACGAGGCACGCCGGCAAATCACTGCGGCGCAGGAGCAGGTCGCGGCTCTGCAGGCTCGTCTCGCCGGTCTGGACATCGAATCGTCGCAGGCTGAAGTAGGGACGCTCCAGCGGGAACTGGCCGCGCGTGCCGCGTGTGTCCGTGCACTCCAGGCGGAATTGGAACGCAGTACGACGCAATCCGGGTTACTGGTCACAGAACTTAAGAATGTCGACCGCGAGTACCAGCAACTGCGCATGCGACTGGTCGAAACGAACACAAAGCTGGAGCAGATGCACGGGCGAAAGCGACCGGAGAAACAACTGGAACTGCGCATCAACCCGGTCGGCCGGCGCAGCACTGGAGAAGAAATTCTATTTCGCGTCGAAGACGGCCGGGTCGTCCATCTCCCGGTGAGCGAACTGGTCGAAACAGCGGTCCGTCTGGAACGCAACAGCATGGCATCCATCATGAGTGGGCGGACACGGCGGGGAGTTGCTGGACCGGTTGACGGAGTCACGTTCTCCTACGAGTACGGTGTCGCGACGGTGCCGACATACTCAGCTTCCGGCTCGCAAAGCTATTCGGCCCGAGTCCGGTTGCGCGGCCTGGTCAAGACGCTGCCAGGAGCTCCGTCGGAGCCGATCGGAAAGGCGCTGGCGAACGGCGGCATCGTCGAACGATTGCTGGTGCAGGCCGAACCCGGAACGGTCATCCGTCTCGCAGTCTCGACAGACAGCTTCGCGGACGCGCGAAGAATCGCCGCGTATGCCCGCGATCTGAACTTCTCAGTCGCCTCCCGGCCCATCGAACCGGGCACCGATCTGCCAGTGCATCTTTCAGATCGATCGAACGCGATCGCGCAGTAGTTCGGAAAACGTTGGTCCTCGCATCAGCTCAGCCGCCGATAGAGTTCACGATTCTTGTCCAGCACAAACTCGGCGGCACGATCGAAGTCATCGCCGGTACGGTTCAGGACATCGTTTACCGCCGCCTTTGCCAGTTCGCGAGGATCAACGCCGAGTTCGCGTGCACGTTCAGCGAGCCGTTCGGATTGTTCGCCGTCGAGTTCCAGTGAAATTGACATCTGCTCTCGATCTGCCAATGGGAGGTGTGACCGCCGCTCCATAATGGAGCGGAAGACGCTTGCCTGGTCAGAGAATTGTACAACCAGATCCCACGTGAATGAACGGCGAAGGCGATTGCAGCATGGATGCCGCAGCTCAGCGGCCAGATATTGGGCGGCGATTACCGAAACAGCCACTTCTGCGACTCTCTTATCGCATCCTCTATTCCTGGAACATCAAAATCGTGGTCACTGCCGTCGCAAGCTGCATCCCACACTTCCACGTTGTAGCCACCAACGTCATCGCCGCAGATTTCGACGGCTCGGTCCTCGTGTTCAACCAACACGAAGAGGCCGTTTCCTTCACCGCGAATCGACGCGCTGGCACCGAGCATGGTGAGTTGCTGCCTCGCGGATTCGAATTCAGTTCGCCATGTTTCGAGAAGGTCGGCGTCCATTTGGCATTTAAATCGCGGATTGTTCGTCCAACGGGATCGCACAGCCGTCGCCGCGTGCTGCAGCACCAGACAGGCCGTGCATGGATTCAGTTTACCAGAAGTTCAATCGCCAACCACAGTTCAAGGCGATTCGGCATGGATGCCGAACTCTGCGGCTGCGCGGTGTTGGGCGCCTTGTTGAGCCCGGAGGCGGTCTATGGCGACTGCGAACCAATTGAGCAGGCTTTGAATCTGCACCATATCCACACAATACCGAACCCCCAAAGCGCACTATTGACGAGGACAAGCAGGTTCTGGATTAACGCCGGGAATCGCATCGGCGAAATCCGAACTACTAAAACGATCGGAAAGGATAGGATACCAAGCAGCACTTCTGTGGGCTGTTCCCACGAGGCAGGTTCACCGCCGCGATCGAACCGGTCCGAGCCTGCCGAGAATAGCACGCCAAACAGGATGAATGACACGACGAGGTGCGCGAACGCAATTCCACTGGCGATAACTAGAAGCTTCCGCGACATTGTTCGCTAGCTCGCCCAACGGGTTGTGTGGCCGACGCCGCCCCTGATCGAAGCGAAAGACGAAAGCCAACGAGAGAATTATACTACGAGAGCCCACGTCGAATGAAGAAGGAAGGCGTTTGCGGCATGGATGCCGCAACTCAGCGGCCACACATTGTTGGGCGGCCTCATTTTTCGTGATCAGCACCCCATGCATCTGGTGCGTGTTCGTTTCGTGATTCGTAGCCACGTTCTCCAGTGCGCACGTCGACCGTATAGCTGTTTACAACGACAACGTGCCCGAATCCGTGGCAACGGTGACAATCTGGATCTACCCGAATTCGAACATGGGAGCAGTCATAACAGGGCTCGGTGCCAGCGCGACGTCGGACGACTTCATGGAAGGACGTTTCGCCGCATTGTGAGCAACGGTGCGTTGCACGCGACACCTTGGCACTGCAGGTCGGACACTTGCCGATTGTCACAACCATCTCGGATCGCCCAACGGTTAACATGGCCGTCGCCGCTGTAAACGAAGCGAGCGACGTGGAACAATAATTGATTCTATTGTCTGAGCCAGCGCCGAGGAAGAAGGAAGGCGATCCGCGAAGCGGACCATGCGGCCATGTTTTGTTGTCCGCCCACGACCTATACATCCTCGACGTCGTTTCCGACGATCTTCACCGACCGCACGGACACACTTCCAAGCTCAAATGAGTTGAACAACTCTAGGAACTGAGTGTTGATCGGCTCTGGTATTGGTTGTTCGCTCGTTATTCGAACGGAATAGCGTTCGGGCGTGATCCCTTTACGTGGCGGTGGTTATGCTGACGTAAGTTGTTGTTGAGTGTGAGTTTGCCGCGTTGGCGGCTGGATGTCGCGGGGGGACTTCATTTCCTGTCCCATGTCCGGGGCAGCC
>Ga0302132_10001267_pt1 | contig 14429 bp, 13 predicted proteins | sample CB9_321_MG_FD_203113 | JGI IMG/M metagenome (GOLD analysis project Ga0302132, IMG submission 203113) | Marine microbial communities from Western Arctic Ocean, Canada - CB9_32.1 | ecosystem: Environmental > Aquatic > Marine > Oceanic | place: Canada: Western Arctic Ocean | collected 2017-09-19
CAGGCGAAGTCGATCGAGAAACGGCTCAATGCCACTGACCGTGAAAAGATCGATGAATACCTCAACTCCGTGCGCGAGGTAGAGCAGACCGTGAAACGGCGGGCCTACTGGGCCGACCGTTCCAAACCACAGGTCAACTACGACCTCGAAGAATTCGACCGCAAATCAGTCGACGACTACGTGGGAACCCTGTTGGATCTGGCCGTACTGGCATTGGAAACCGATTCCACAAGAGCGGTGACACTGCAAATCCCCTTCTGGGAAGGCTTTAAGGAGCCGGACATCGTTGGCAACTACCACGACTTCTCCCACCACGGTCAGAAGCCCGAAAAAATCAAGAAATTGCTAGTTATGGAACACGCAATCCTCAATCGTATCAGTTCCGCGCTCACCACGATGAAGCAACGTCAGGCTGGCAATCAATCGTTGTTTGACCAGACTACCACGCTGCTCACAGCCTCGATGGGGAGCGCCAACGCCCACAACTTCGATGATCTCCCCGCGCTGGTGTTTGATAGCCGCATGAAAACCTCCGGTCACTGGCGACTACCAGATACGCCGATGTCCAACCTCTACCTCGGCTTGCTACAGCAATTCGGTGCCCAGGACGACCGCTTTGGTGAAAGCTCCACAGCGTTGGATTTATTGTCATGATGCGCTGGCGTTGGATAGCGACACTGTTGGTTTTTGTCTCGCATGGTTCCCTGCTTGCCCAATCGCCGTTGGAACAATTCTTCACGCAACACTGCGTAAAATGCCACGGACCTAAACAGCAGATGGGCAAGGTGCGTTTGGACCTGTCATTAGACGCGATCTTCTCGGATACGGACCTTCTCGAGACTGTGGTCTCCGTCCTCGAAGCGGGCGCGATGCCACCGGAAACAGCGACTCAACCGCAGGCCAAGGCCCGCGCGAATGCCATTGAGATGCTGCAGCAGGGAGTACTTGCTAATCGCCCGGTCACGGTGCTCAAGCGACTCACCCGCTCGGAGTACACCAACACGCTAACCGACCTTTTTGGGGTGGAGTTTGATCTTACCGGTCTATTGCCACCCGATCATGTGGAGCGGGGTTTCGACAAATTTGGCGAGGCCCACCTCATGTCGCCTCATCAGGTAATGGCCTACCTAAAGACCGCACGCTTTGTGGCCGAGCGGTTATTGCCGGATTCCAAACCTGTGACGAGCGATTGGAAATTTGATGCGCGGCACTTTCACGGCAGCGATCGCGGTGATTACCTTGAGGAGGATGGGTTCCTGCTAACGGCTTTTCGTCCCTGGCGCAGTAATGTGCATTTCTCAACCGATCCTGATGCCTACGAACGCTTTAAAATCCCGGCATTTGGTCGCTACCGATTTGAGGTGAGCGCGCACTCGGTCAACTCCAAAGAAGGTGAGATTATTGGCATTAATCTTGGTGACGGGCGGTATCCAGTCAACTTCCGGGGCATCCGACGTGTACCCATGCCACAGGGCTCGCAGGGCTTTACCGTGGAACTCACGCTGAGGGAGGGCGATGAGGTGTCGTTGACTTTTGATAGTGGTCGCGTGCAGTCCACCAATGCTAAACCGCAACAATATCAGGGTGCCAAGATACGATTTATTGGTGTAAACGTTACTGGTCCGATCATTGAACAATGGCCCACCGCCGCCATGCAAGCGATACTACCTAACTCGAATACGAAACCATCCAAGCTAGTTGATCATCTGGCGTCGTTGCTTACACACCGCCCGTTACGGGCCTCCGATCGTGCAGGTTTTGTCGATATCGCTACTCGCCAGCGGAAAGCTGGGGCTTCCCCTCTGGATACCGCCCGCACCGTATTGACCGCACTGCTAACCTCGCCGCATTTCATTTACAAGGCTGAATCGCCGCAACTTACCGATGTAGAACTGGCTCACCGCCTGTCCTATTTCCTCTGGAATTCGGTACCCGACGCCGAACTGCTCGACGCCGCCGCGTCTGGTGACTTGGGCCAAGATTCTTCGCCGCAGGTAGAACGGATGTTATCCGACGCGAAGGCTGAGCGGTTCGTCGAAGACTTCACTCGCCAGTGGCTTCAACGGGATAAAGTGGACGACTTCGGTCCGGACGTTCGCGTCTTCAAAGGCGTTCGTCGCATGACAGTCGAGTCGATGGCTCGCGAAGGCTGGGAATTGTTTCGACATTTACTGCAAAACGATCTGAGCATGGAACACTTCATCGATTCGGATTTCGTCATGGTGAATGATCGCCTCGCTCGTTTCTACAAACTGCCCGCTGTTAAGGGTGATGCCTTCGTTCCGATGGATCTACCCGAGGAAAGTGAACGTGGGGGACTTGTCGCCCAAGCTGGTTTCCTCAAGCTCACCTCCACCGACTTTGCTACGTCACCGATTCACCGCGGCACATGGATTCTCAAGAATCTTTATAACGAGCAGATCGATCCACCGGCCGATGTGGTAATTAACGAGCCGGATATCCGCGGCACCACCACCATCCGCGAAGCGTTAATCAAGCATCAACATCTCGAAAGCTGCGCCCGTTGCCATTCTAAGATTGATCCGCTTGGGTTCGCTCTTGAATACTACGACCCTGTTGGCCGCAAGCGGTCCGAGTATCGCCACGTCGAAGTGATCAGCAAACAAAAGCTTGAGTTCACCAAGGCCCCGATTGAGTCCGCCATGAAACTTCCTGATGGTCGCGAGGTTCACGATTTGCCGACGCTCAAGGTCGCCCTAATGGCCGACCAGGAACAGATCCTCAAGGGTATCATCGGCAAGCTCATCAGCTACGCGCACGGCCGCGAAGTCACGCTCGCTGAACGGCCATACATCGATGCCGTTTACGAGATCTCCAAGGCCCGCGACTACTCGCTGCGAGCCGCCATTAAAGCCATCGTGGCCCATCCGGATTTTGCGCGGAAGTAAAACCGGTTCTTAGTAGACTAGCAACGCTACCTAGGATTTTCGAAGGTCCTTGCGTAAGTTCTTCAGGTGCACATCGTAAGGCGTGTCGTTGTAGGGGTTTTCCTGTTTATGAATCTTAATTTTCTGGATCGCTTCTTCATCAGGCAGCGCACGTTTAACGATTTCGGTAACCGCCGCAAATTCTAGCGTGTTCCCGCTCTGGTGTCTTCATAGCACGTTAGTGCCTGATCGCCCCTGACGTAAAAGCCGATCCCTGCTGAGAAGAGCCTCGTGGACCCTTACGCAACACGAAGATTAAGCACTTGCTCCGCCGGGACGTGACTGGCGAGCGACCAGATCTTCGAATACCCCCATGCCTTCTTCCATGAATTTTTGTAATTGTTCCGTATCCGGTTCAACCCGTGTATAACGATGATAATACAGAATTGTCCCCTCGCGAGCCTCACAACAAATCTTGTCCTGAGCCGCAAAACAATCTAATAGAGTCGTATCCATGTAAATCCGCACTTCTTCTTCGGACTCCCCTTTGAGAACATATTTTTCGGAGAAGGCTGGGTGCTCTACAAAATCGATGTCCTGCCCGCCAAAGGCAGCCCCCACTTTGGACCAAAATCCTTCCGGCCGCAAATAAAAAACAGGATGGACAAGGCTCGTCGACTCCACCGACATTACCGTTTGCTTGCGCACCCTGCGGTCATCGCCACCACCGGTTACATAGCGATAGTCAAACACCGCTATGTCGGCATTAGGTCCCTCAACGGAGATCACGTTTGTTAATTGTTTACCGCGACCGATATTCATTAACGGAAAACCAGACAAACGTTCTAGTCGAACAGGCTCAACTGCAGCTTGAAACGGAAAACCTAACTCCTGAAAAATTTTCGTCAACTTTTCGGTGCGAACTTTTTCCCGCCTTTTTAAAAGCAAGAAAATCGTACATGCAATACCAATAATCAGGGCTAGGGAAATGAGCGCAGGCAATAATCTGGCGGCGTTGGCATTGCCGAAGCATGTGATAAGGAAATACATGAAAGGAACCTTTAGTTATATTTTCATCTGCCTGTTGAATTGAACTCAGCGTAATTTGGCTCTTCAGCTTTCGCTACGATATTGTTTAGATTCTGGAAACGTTGTTACGACGGAAGAGGCGCCTTGTTCCTTTGCAAACATGGTCTGCTCGTTAGAATAACTCTCGGAGGATCTCGAAACCTATTGTATGCCAAAAGAGGAGCCATATCACAATAAAGGCAGAACCGCCGATGAGACATCCTGCCACAACGGAGAGGAGGATAGACCTAATTTTATCTGGATTGCGATTGTTATGAACTAGACTCACGACGAGACCAACGACTGCGCCAACAAGGCCTCCAGCACCGAACACTAACATCCTCACCGTCCAAACAAATTTCTTCATTTCGGCGTCGTTACATCCGGCCATCCCCATTACTACCAGCAGGCACAGTAAACGCCCAATGCGTGAGTCCATGTTCAGTTCTCCTTACATCTGATTGCCGTTTTACTATTAACAAATATCCATCTATTTCACTGTACTTTCTTCCCAAACCAACTTGCAATGTCAGTTCCTCAGAGCAGGTTACTGGAGTCTGTCGGGGTGGCCGACATATTTATTTATATACATGTAACATTTACTCCAAGCGTAGAGATTATTACTTTGAACCGATGGCGGGGCAAAGGGTAGAATGAGGAAGGAGCCCGCGTTATAGAATTATTGGTCGATTTATCACCGCAGTCCTAGAAAGGTAACTCCGCGGTGGGCAACGGGCAGTGAAATCTTACACTCTAAAGGTAATCTTGATGAATATTCGGTCAACATCGATCAACCATAAGCAGATCTATAATCTGCGAACGCATGGAAACAAACTGGCCCAGCTATCCGGGCCATTTCCGTCGCTCGTCACCTTTCTCGAACAGATGCACAACAACTGCCCAGCTGAACCCTTCTTTAGCGGTCCCCGTTCCTCAAGCATCCACGCTGGCCCAGTACCAGTCTACAAACAGCCCACAACTCATCCTCGCTGCGAACAAACGTTGCGCGGTTTACAAGTAAATGCACATCGTTTCACAGAACGCCATGAACAAGTACAGGTCTACATGCTCGAGAACGATAACTGTACGGTAGCAATGGAAGTTCCACTCTGGGTCAACTACCAAGAAGCGGGCGTATTTCAGACTTTGATGACAACCGATCAATTCCTTTCCGGCCACGTCGATGTATTGTCAATTGAAGACGGTCGGATCTGGATATGGGATTACAAGCCAAATGCATATAAAGAACGCTGGGTTCACGTACAGCTTTCAGCCTATGCGCTCATGTTGTCTCACCGCACGGGGATCCCGCTAGAGAACATTCGTTGCGGGTATTTCGATGATAAGTCGTGCTTCACATTTACGCCCAGGAAAACGCATATTGATTGCTTTGATTTCTACTCGTTTGTGCCAGCCGATCAAAATCGACAAACGTTGTTCCAGCAGAAACCGCCTAAACACTTTATGCCGACGATCCACTTCGATGAACAAGGGCGTCACCATATCGACATCCCTGAACCGCCTCCGCAAGCCCAACAACGATCTGGATCGGACGTCGCTCGTGCACCAACCGGGTCTTTCCGCATCGTCAAAGACGGCGACACCACGACCTTTGATACACTTGGAATCGAGAAACCGGAATCCGGACTGCATCTTAGCACTCTCTATAGCTGGCACTTATTCTCAAACGAGCAGAAATCGCTGACTGAAATAGCGAAACTGCGAGAAATGAATAAAAGCACGATCTCCGGTCACCTGTCTGATGCAGCACTGGACGGATTACTGGATCCCCTTCTTGTTGTAAACCAGCAATCGATTGATATTATTTGTGAGTGCATCAACAAACTACCCGAGGACGCCGAGGGCCGACTCAAACCGATCTTTCTCGCCCTCAAGGAGGAGTTTGACTATGGACAGATTAGGTGCGCGATTGCATTGGGAAACCGTAACGGATTGATACTCAATGACCAGTATGTTTAGGTCCTTACATTCAAGTTTTCGGCGAAGGTAAATTTAAGGCATGGTTTGTGTTGATAATTGGATTTGATATTTATATACTTAGCTCGAGATTTACGCATTTATTAACAGAAATGAGATTGGCTATTAATATTGCAACAAAAGACATTTTGAAAAAGGTTTATGCGAATGACCAGGTTACGCCAGCGGAAGTTATGGAAATACTTGATCATGCTCGGACGATGAGAGATGAAAATAGCAGCACTCGATGGTAAAGATAGTGCAATTGTCCTATTTTTAGATAACCTTAATGAATTAGCAGAAACCATGCAGGAAAGAGTGTTGGAAGTACGTAAAGCTGACTACACGGACCTCAGTAAGATGCAACTTCTTTCATCTATTGAAAACTATGTAGCACTGCTAAAAGCAAATTTTGACGCATCTTCAAAATAGCCATTTATCTGGCAGGGCTAAGCGAGCGAGAAAATTTACGGTGAGTGGCGAAAAAATACAGATCAACAAGACTGCGGGGAAATTGTTGGTACAATTAACCAGTATATACTTGAGCCACCAGCGGTTTATGCCCCAGACCCTAACAAAACATTAACGACGGTAAAAACAATCGGAAACAACAGCAATCACTTGTCAGCGACCGCAATAAGACGGATCCAGAGAACCTGGTGCGGCGCTTTACTGCTGACGCTGTTGGCCATGTCCGCTGGAACCGCCGCAGCCCAACAGGAACCGCTCCGCGTGGGCATCAAACAGGTTTCCCCATTTGTCATCAAGGGGGCAAATGACAGCTACTCGGGAATCAGTATCGAGCTTTGGGAAGAAATTGCCGAGCTCCTCGATGTTGAATTCCAGTTTGTTGAAAAGGCCAATACCAACCAGCTCATTGAGGCCTTAGAGAACCGAGAATTGGACCTTGCAATCTCCGCAATCACCATGACTTCCGACCGACTTAAACGGGTGGACTTTTCAAATACGATGTTCAACTCGAGCGTAAGCGCAGCCGTACTCAGCAAGCCCCCAGGGATGATGGACACGCTGTTTTATTTCTTCAATTCATGGCTGCTAAACGTGCTACTAACTCTCGCAATAATCCTCATCGTGATCGGGACCGTTGTCTGGCTGGTTGAAATGCGACGCAATTCGGAGTTTCCCCGAAGCCCCGTTCGCGGGATAGGGCAGGGGATCTGGTGGGCCAGTACCACGATGACCGGTGTCGGATACGGCGACACAGTCCCCCGCAGTGTGCTAGGCCGAATGTTGGGTGTGGCCTGGATGTTCATTGGTGTCCTCATGATTTCAAGCTTTACTGCTACGATCGCCTCCTCGCTTACGAGCGAAAACATCCGTTCCCACGTAGGCGGCTTGGTTGATCTAGCGCGTTTGGACGTGGGAGCCGTGCACGGCGAAAACCCGCTAACGCTGTTACGCAGGCAGGGCATTAATGCGCAGGAATACGATACACTGGACCACGCGTTAAAGGCGCTGGTCAAAGGGGATCTAGATGCCGTGGTCCATGACCGGCCGGTTATTCAATACCAGTTCCACAACGATCCTGTACTCGCAGCCGCTGTTGAAATGTCAAATATCACATTGCGAAAGGAAGAGTACGGGATTGCCGTCTCGATACCTGCCGATCCAAACCGGCGTAACACTCTAGTCGACCAAATCAACGCCGCCCTCATCCATGTCAAATCTAGCGGCCGATACGACGAAATCATCGAACAATACCTCGGGTTGTAATTTGCTCGGACCGCAACTTGCTAGGATTCCCGACCTCGGCGCTCAAAGCTTCACGGGATTTACCGTTCGGCAGAAATTCGTTTTCGGGAAGATAACGGAATTTCGATCACAATTCAGTCGATCGATCAACAGGCCGCAAAACAACTCACTGACCACGAGAAGGCTGCTATTTGTGTTTTGCTTGAAGACCAAATTCGAACTCATCCAACTTTGAAAGACTACGGCGCCGAACGCATTTTTGGGACTCGACTGGAAATCAAGGACGGTACAGTTATCGCAAAGGACATCATCAAAACATTTCATCAGGACTTCGCGCCAAATGCCATCGTGCTCCGGTCCGTTTTGCCGAAGTCCCGCCGTCGGATCGATGTGGTTAGGTCACAAGGTGGTGAATTAGATGTAGCTGCCCTCTTAATGGAACTTAAGTTAAAACTTGAACAATACGCGTTGAAGGGTGATCATCTTAACAACAGTTCTATAAATCTAGCGTCAAATGATGTTCCTCGAATAGCTGCTACACTTTCCCTGCTGACAACTCAATTTGACGAGAGTTATATCGGCAACCTTCACTTCGACACCGATGGAAAATTAATGGTTCCTATTCTCGGTTTAAATGACTTGGAACCCGCTGCTTTTTACACCAAGCTTGCGACGTTATTGCAGTCCGAGGATTTGAAAGGGATTCCGAGTAACCAGCTCTTTGGGATTGTAAAACACACTTCCGATATCAGGCTATCAGATGTAATTCAAAACCGCATGAATTTGGAACAATTAAAGGGATCTCTGGTCACGAAGGTTCGATATGCAGTAGACCAAACACTTGTCATTCAAGGGATAGATTACGACCTGAAAGTTCGTAATACCTCGGTAATAATACAAAAACTTGATCAGCGATCACGCGAGTCAAACGATCAAGCGCTGCAGGCGACCATTGATGAACTGGATAAACTTTTAGAGAGCAATCCAACATGTTCAGCGATTTGGTATTTGCGTGCGTTTTGTTATTTTAAACAGGACCCCGAAAGTCCTCTGGTCATACGTAGCCTGTATAACATTATCGCGATTGAAGCTAGATACCCACGGGAAATCGGCCTGCGAGGTCAAAATACTTTTGAGCTAAATAACATGAGTACTATTCTGTTACGTTCGAAACTCACAAGCCTTAAAAACGTAGAAGAAGACGTCCCAGCGATTCATAAAGCGTTTTACAAAACGATTAAGAATAGTACATGTCTCGGGCACGGTTCGATATCAAACCGAAGCATGAAGAACCTCATCGCGAGGTTCATATATTTGAGTTTTCTCACCTCGTACCGGCTTTTTTTCTTTGAAACAACGTCGGTATAGAGGTTAGGATAAGTAGTTACAAACACATCGACCTGTAAGTCGTAGAAGAGTCACCATTGAGCATGCAACATTAGGCAGGAAATGGGTGCGGCGTTTTCGGACGACTCTTTTCCAGCGCAGCGCAAACGTTATTCCCATGAGAGAGTGAATTAATGACATCTAGAAAGAACCTACTTGGAACAATCCAGGAACTACAGAAGATAAAGGTCGAAAATCTCTCCGTCGAGCAACGCCATAAAATCGTAGCCTCAATAGACCGCAGTTACGATGAACTCAAAGACACCGCAGACGAGCTTCTCGATTCCTCAATCGGTCAATTGGACAATGGAAATCCTGATACCATTTCGTATTGTCGTAAGCAATGCGGACGAATCAACGGCGAATTGAAAGAACTTGATGAGCTAAAATCAAGAGTTGTTGATTCTATTGAACGCTCGCATATCAAGGACAGCATGACGAAGTTTTTCAGGGGCGAAAAAAACTACATTGCTTTTCAGTTCTTCGTCACGGTGTTGATTATGTTCGTATTAACCTTGTTGGTTTACGATATGGTTGCCGGCGAGGATGAGACACGTCCCTTTTTTCTTCAAAAAAATACCATTTTCTGGATGGATGCCGTTTGTTGTATTATCTTTATGGGGGAATTCTTCTTACGTCTAAAATGCGCGAACAGTAAATCCTTTGTTTGGCGTAATCATTGGGTGGACTTTATCACTTCTATTCCGATACCGGGCGGTGCCCAACTTGCACGATTTGGGCGATTCGCGAGACTTGCCAGATTTTTAAGGTTTGCCAGACTATTAAGGTTTATGCGGCTATTCTTTTTGCTGTGGAGAGGCATGGATAAATTTCAAGATCTGTTTGACATTAAGCTCATGAAGAAGACCCTTAAGTGGGCAATTTTATGTACGGTCGTTGGAGCCGTTCTTGTCTATTACTTGGAAGGCGTTCCCGCCGAAGGAACAGGAGAATTTGGGGAACAGGTTAGGAATTTACCGTTAGCCATTTGGTGGAGTTTTACGACGGTGCTTACTGGCGGTTTTGGAGATATCCATAACCCTGTAACTGTTTCCGGACAGGTTCTGACCGGAATATTAGTCGTTATGGGGATGATTTTAGTTGGCGTATTTACGGCAACATTGACAACCATCTTCGTTGGCGAACAGGCGGAAGAAATCGAAAAGATATCATTAGATTTAGGACAGCGAATCGATCAATTAGCAGAATCCGTGGAGAGTCTTAAGCCCAGAGATGACGCCTAAATTGCAATTGGCATCCGACAGCGGATTTTAAACGAGACTGTTTAACATTTAACAGCACCTTCTAACTGGCGACACAGGTCGAGGATGATCCGCCTGTTTGCCACGGCGTCAGGCTTATCAGATTCCCACCCCCACTGTGAAGGGCCAAACCACATAGTCTCCAAAGCTGTAAGACAACCAATTTCGTGGGGAATGCTTTCGAGGGTCGTCGGTAGTATGAGATGCTGTAATGATTTCATCTGGCCGATTCCTGCGGGGATATTTACTAGGTAGGTCGATGATAGATCAAGTGACGTCAAGGAGGTCAAACCACCGATCGACTCCGGAAGACGCGTTACACCGGAACCATTAAGATTCAAATTCTGCAATTGTGACAACTGCCCGATCGAGTCCGGAAGATGCGTTAAGCCGGAACCACTAAGATTAAGATTTTTCAGGTTTGATAACTGTCCGATCGAGTCCGGTAAACTTTTGAAAAGAATACCTGTAAGGCTCAGTTCCTCGAGGGCACACAAATCGCCGATTTCCTTGGGTAACGCACTAATCGAACAAGAGAGTTCCAGTTGTTTGAGATTTTCCATGCCGGAGAAGGACAACTCGACGAGACCTGGCGCGAAAATACCGGCCTGTTCTAGTGCGGGCAAATCCTCTAGGTGAAGCGAGGTTAACCCTAGATTCAATTCCACGACGCTGAGTTGGCTCAAGCCAACCAACCGAAGATAGGTGAGATTGCTAAGATCGTGAAAGCTAATACTCTCGACGGACTGATTACGTGGATCTCGAAAGAACGCTTCAACAGCGATTGAAGAGATCCACTCCGGGTGGCCCCGGCGATCCCACCCAGGGCGAGCGCCAATATCCAAGCACGTTGCGTCGCCTAGGCCGATCATCTCACAAAATCGGTCAAACACGGACTCGTTCTTTGACGCGACCGCGATCTTGGCCGCTGCATCAACCACTGCGGGCGAATCCGCGCGAAGGAGACGTTCTATCAATCCGCTGGTCTCGAAAACAGCGACATAATCTTCGGGCAGGGCCACCTGTTCCAGAACCAATATTGCCATGGCAACATTATCGGGGTCTCTTGAATGGAGAAGTTTTCGTACGCGAGCCAACCGTTTGCGATCCAATGACCCGGACGATACGGCCGGTTTTTTTCTCTCGAGGGCCCAGTACCAGTAGAAGAAATTCTGGACTTATCAATTACATCGGTCTATATGCTCGATGCTGTCGAGGTCGCTTCGTCACTAACGGAAGCGCTCGATCAAGGTGACACCTTCCGCTTCCAATTCAATTATCGAGCCGATTATCACGCCGAATCAGCCTACCTAGTCAAAAACTCGACGGGTATGTTCGTCCTCGTCGGTTCACCAACTACTCCCCAATGGTGTGAGTTGGAATGCGTGGCGGTTGATACAGGTGAAGACGAGAGCATACTGGATGATGACCTCGACTTCGACATGTTTTAATTTACCGTAGTCTCAATGGAACCAAAGGACCGAAACAATGCATCTTCTACATTTAATGAACGCAAGTCAGCGCAATGCAAACGTCGCGATTCAGAGTATCCGGTATAAAGCAGAGATTAACCAAGGAGTTCCCGGTAAAGAACTTACCTTTCTACGTTACCTGCAGGCTGCTCCAAACGGACTTCACGATACACTTTCCGACACGTGTGGCGAGGAATATGGCCAAGCTCTAATCGACGGAGATCCCGAAATTGACCTCGATTTAGTTGGGCGCACTGTGGGGCCAACTAGGACAGTCTATCTGTCTGCATCCGGCGACGTCATGCACGCCGCGCCCGAGGTGGTGGATGTCGTCTACGCTCCAGACAAGTCAGAAAAAGAACGTCGCGCGGCTGAGGATACACCAGCGAATGTCCGCGAAGAGGTGCCTGTCCAATGGACCGGCCGCAAAATGCCCAAAAAGGACGTGGTTTGTCGTTTCGCTTTCAAACGCACGATTCAACTTCAACATGTCGATGGACTGACATACGATTTCTTATATGCCATGGCCAAAGAACTTCACGATGAAAACGTCTTAGTATTGATTGCCGGTGGTGAATCCGGCAAGGAGCCTCTTGTGATACAAAGAAACGGTATCCCCTATCGCGGATTTCTGGAAGGGCGCATCGACGGCGAAAAGTACCAACTGTTACTTCATCTTAGCAATATGGAACTCAAACGCTTTGAGTAGTAAGCCAAACGCACAACATCTAGGCAAGGGAATATTTGCATGAAATACATTGACTTGAAAAACGCGGACGCCTTGGGGTCCGGTCAGATTACTGGCCCGAACGGCCTCAACGACGCAGAGTTTCGGGACCAACTGATGCGCTACCGCCGCACGGTAGCCGGTAGTTATCGTGCCCTGCTGGTCGAGGAACTACTTACTGCACTACCTCCGGGTAAACTTTCAGCTTCACCCAAGATCGACGGTGAATTATGGTTGCTCATTTTGGACGGGGGGAAAGCTGTACTGGCCAACCCGCGAGGGCGACTTATCGTTGGCGACATACCACTATTGACCGAGGCAACTAAACTGCACGGAACGTACTGTTATTGCCGGCGAGTTGTTCGTAGCGACCAAGGAGGGGCGACCGCGAGTGGGCGACGTTGCTTCACTGCTTTCGCAACGCAAGGATGCTCCGGTTGAGAAAATGGGGTTTGCTCCCTTCGACCTCGTCAGCGGCGGCGACGCCGAAGCTTCTATGCCAATCACCGATTACGCCAGCCGATTGGCGACGGTGCAACGGTTATGCAAAGGTGGTAAACGACTGAAGCCTGTGAAAACAGAGAGCATCAGTACGCCACAACGAGCTGTCGAACTCTTTACGGAGTGGGTCGACGGCGGCAAGGCGGAAGGTCTGGTTGTCCGCAGCAATGACGACCGTGTCTATAAAATCAAACCCTCAATTACCAATTACGCCGCCATCATCGGATACACGGAACGTCGAGATGACCCTAAGCAGGTCCGTTCTTTATTGTTTGCGCTGATGCGAGAAGATGAGACCTTCCAAGTTCTCGGAGCCAGCGGAAATCTTGGCGATGACAAAATGCGTGAACTGCTTATGAAAAAGCTGGCGTCGCATCAAATTCCCTCAAACTACCGGCAGGTTAGTGGTAGTGGTGCTCTTTATCGATTCGTCAAACCACAAACGGTCGCAGAAATTAAAGTTACGGACCTTCAGTCCCAGGACAGTTCTGGTGACGCTATCGAGCGCATGGTTCTGCAACTTAGTGATGATGGCTGGAGTTCTTTACGCCAAATGACTGGCGTTGCCTTGCTGCATCCCAGCATGGTGCGTTTGCGGGATGACAATGATGTCAATACTCACGACATACGAGTAGAACAGGTATCAGAATTTTGCTTTATCCCAGATGCAAACACAAAGGCAGAAGCACAGACGTTCCCTTCCAGTGAAGTCATCCGCCGCGAAGTCTACCGTAAGGTTACTAAAGGAATGACTGCTGTACGAAAGCTCGTTATTTGGAAAACAAATAAAGATGACGACCCGACATATCCGGCATTCGTCGTTCACTGGACGGACTGTAGTCCTGGTCGAAAGGATCCGCTCAAACGTGAGGTCCGGACCGCTGCGAAGCAAGCCGTCGCGACGGAAATTGGCGATGCCATGATCACCTCCAACATCAAAAAAGGCTGGGAGCCCACTGAAGGGAACGGCAAAGACGAGACCACAGCAACTGTCGCCAATGATGCAGAACCCACGACGACTAAGAAGTCCGCCAAAAAATCAACTACCAAGAAAAAAGGCGGTAAAAAAATGTCAGCCGCCAAGAAAAAGGCTGCCAAGAAAAAGAAGGGGTGAGGAAGGTCGATGCATTTCACGCTCGGCGCGGTACATAGCCTTTGCAAATTTGAAGGAAATTTCCGCTGTCACGCGAAGGCAATCGTCCCTAGTTCTAAGTCTTACGTTGGAAAGAGTTTCAGATGAGCGAAGATCGACAGCTAACAGAAGAACATCGAAATAAAATTGTGAGATTGCTGGAAAGTGGTAAGCTAGAGAATATTAATCTGGCGTTAAGTTTGATTGAGGAGACAGCCGACGAGGAGGATATTTCATGCTTGTTTACGCAAGCGGTGGTGCTCGTTCTCCGTCAACAACTGAACGACAGTGCGATCGGCGATA
>Ga0302132_10001270_pt1 | contig 14424 bp, 15 predicted proteins | sample CB9_321_MG_FD_203113 | JGI IMG/M metagenome (GOLD analysis project Ga0302132, IMG submission 203113) | Marine microbial communities from Western Arctic Ocean, Canada - CB9_32.1 | ecosystem: Environmental > Aquatic > Marine > Oceanic | place: Canada: Western Arctic Ocean | collected 2017-09-19
ATGTTCGTGGCGATGGCCTTGCTGACTTCGGAAACACCAAAAGTGCGCTGGGCGGTGTTGGGAGTGTTGGGGGTGTTGCAGGTGGTTTTGTTGGGTCGATATTTGAATTGGTATTGGGCGGGGTGATCGAACGGAGTTTCAAGTTTCAAGTTTTCAGTTTCAAGTTTTTGAACCGCTAATGGGCGCGAATGGAGGCAAATGAAAAACTGACACGGATTACACGGATGAACATCGGTTTTTAACCACGAAGGGCACGAAGGAGGAGAAGGGCCGACCGCGAATGGATGCGAAGTGATTTTTCAAAATGAATGAGTTTGGATTGTTTTTGGTGGCGGGGACGGCGACGACGGTGCTGGATTTGCTGGTGTTCAACGGGCTGGCGGGGCGCTTGGGGTGGCGGCGTGTTCCGGCGAACTGTGTCTCGACCAGTGTCGCGATGACGTTCAGTTTCAGTGTCAACCGGCTATGGGTGTTTGGGGCCGGGGCCGGCTCGTTGGGACCGCAGCTTGGGCTTTTTCTGCTGGTCACCGGCAGTTCGTCGTATCTGCTGCAAAACGGGATCATCCATTGGCTGAGCTATCGTTGGTTGTGGCCGGGGCGGGTGATGTGCCAACTCGCCGGGAAGACCGAGCGGCTGCGCGGGTTGGGGCGCGATTTCGTGGAGCGCAACACGGCCAAGGCCATCGCGATCGGCGCTGGGCTGTTGTGGAATTATTTCGGCTACAAATATTTTGTGTTTGAATGAGGGGCAGAGGCGCATGAAGTTGAACATCACATTGCCGGTCTTGAATGAGGAACGCCAGTTACCCTGCGCGGTGGCGGAGTTGACGACGTTTTTGCGGGCGAACATCGACGGCTTGTTCGAGGTTGTGATTGTCGATAACGGATCGACCGATGGAACGTGGGCCGTGGCGGAACGCTTGGCGGCGCGGCATCCGGAAGTGCGGGCGATGCGCTTGGCCAAGCGGGGCCGGCATACAAGGCCCTGAAATTGACGCAAAATTTATTTGAAAAAAATTGACAAAAGTGCTTGCAAAAAAAAAACAGGCGGCGTTAATTTGCGTTTCAGCAATCAGGTACAGGGTGGAACCCCGCCAGAATTATGGAGCAGAATCTGAATAATTTGAGATCGCGCCTCAGGCAATGTGGTGCCTATCATTATCTCACGCTTGACTGCGGTCGATTCGTGGGTAGGCGAGACGGTCGAACTGTTCAAGGCTTTCATCGAAAGACCGGAGGATGCGTACTCACAGCTAAGATCAGGGGAATTACCCCCTGATACTCAAAACAAGGTAGTCCTATGTATCAGAGATTCTTTGTCGTTTCAACCATTGTACTGCTTGTAGCTACGGGTGTCAGCAAGGTCTTTAGTGCTTCACAACCCACATTGATTCTGGAGTATCGCGATCCCGTGTTTTATTTTATAAACAGCCGCCACATTATGTGGTTGGCAGGTGGACTCGAAGTTGCGTTGGCTGTTTTTTTGTGGTGTCGTCGAAACTCCGAAATTGTTTTCCCTGTCATAGGAACACTTGCTGCCGTCCTGATTATCTACCGTTTGGGAGCTTATTGGACAGGGCACAAGAGCGGCGGCGACTGTGGCTATCTTGGAAATGCTGCTCAATGGTTGGTTGGTGACCCGGCGTACCTCAACAAGCTTTCGCTCGGGATTCTGGCTTATTGGGTTTCAGGACTGGTTCTTTGGGCCGCAGGCAAATGGCGGCGGACAGCGAATCTAAAGGCGGCGGCCTTAGGCTTGGCTCTACTGCTGGCCATGAGTGGCGTGGAGAGGGGGTTGGCAGGCCAACTTTGTAAGAACCCTGTGATCGGGGCGTTTAATGTCTTGTCGATTACCCCATACCCCTTGGCTCTTAAGCAATCTCAATTTCTCAAATCCGCCACGAGTGCTCGTTGGCGGTCGGAAAACAAAAACAAAACCTATAAACCATGAAAAGAATGAACGATGTTATAATGAAGAAAATAATGCTATTGTTTGTCGGAGTAACCGCTCGCTTGGCGGTTGTCGCAGCCCTTCTTCTTACGGCTGGCTACCCGCTTCACGTGGGGGCTCAAACCCAAGACCGTAAATGCACACCTGAGCCTACGGAAAACGATGATTGCAAGGGCGATGCTTCGTGTATAGGCTTTTGTGAAGGATACGACTATTCTGGGCCATGTGCCAATTGCCGCATAAGCGAGGGATTGGTGTGTTACATGTACTCTCCCACCACATATGTTACGAAGACTACCTATCGGGGGAATTGTGAGATCGCATATGGCACAAACCTATGTCATTGTGATTTCGATGTCAAAACCTCTCCGAATCTTGGCACTATAACCATTGCTTGTCGCTGCAATCCATGATGGAGGTTAAGGCGAGACAAAGCGGCGCTTACAGCACGGAAGTGCAAGGGGCCGCTTGTATCGGCTTACATTTTGTGTGAAGGGATTTTACCTTTATACCTACTTACGAAACTAGGAGCCTCGCATGCCGTTAGGCAGCTTATATAAAAAATTATTAAATTTGTAGATTTAAATTCTTACGTGTCTTTCTGGAAGAAGGGCTGCTGTCGTCTGCTCCTTGCAGTGGGACCGTTTGTTGGCATAGCAGCGCTGGCTCCAGGAGCCCGCGCTGAGTACATTTCGCTACAGGGGAAAATGGACCTGACATACCTCAACCAAAGGAGTGAAATGCAAGTGAAGCAAACTCGACAATTTAAGGTCTCACTGGACAAGAACCAGTGGTTCATGCGAGTTCGTTTTGATCCTGATACTTATACGGAAATATGGGGGTACGATGGGGATACTTATTCTGCTACGTATGCACCGTATGGTGAGGACAAGGATCTAAATAGAGATGACCTGCCGGTCGGGGTGAGAAATGGTGGCCCGGCATCCGTTTGGCCCTATCAATTTCCTCCGGATGAAGGAGGGGGCTTTATGGTGCCTTGGTTAGCATTCTGTTCGTTCTCCTTTTCTGCGGAGAATCCTGATGAGGATATTCCGGAGCCTGGGGCTCCAGCCAGCATGTATCCCGTAGCTCACATTTGTGAGGCGAGGGCGCGTTTTCTGCCTGGGCGCCTTAAATTGCCTTCCAGCGTGACCTTTACCACGGAAACCGAACGCCTCCGTGTGGCAGGCCAGCATCCGATGTTGCGCAAGGAAATTATGTCCACCCGAGAGGTGAATTCCCGATTGAAGGATTATCGGAGAATTTATCCCCCGGGACTGGTGATGGGGGAGTACAATGCGCTGACTACAACTAATCTTTCAGGGGTTGTGATTCCTTTAACGTTTGAATACAAAAATTACTCCCTGCTAAAATCGCCCGTTAAGGCTGGGGAAACTCAAGTTGGGAACACGAACACTTATTTGTCTGTGCATTATCAGGGCACCGTTAGTCGGGTCGAAACTGTTGCCGGAGAGTTCCCGGCAGTTGAATTCAAACGTTGGATGTCGGTCGCCGACCACCGGCTCAATGACAGAGAGTTGAATATCGACTTGGTAAATTACTGGATCACCAATGGGGTGTGGCAAACAGAGGTTACGGATGACATGCGCGTCTTGCTGGAGGCGCGTCGGGCCGAGGCTCGAAAAAAGCGGCGCAAATTACTAGCCAAACGTGTGGGTATCATGCTGGCCATGGCCACTGTCGCCCTCGCCCCTGTAATCATCTATTTGCGTCGACGGAAAAAGGCCACCCAAGCTGCCGTCGCGTGAGATTCCAGTAACGCTTGTTTAGTTGGAGGAGCTTTTGGCAGTCTTTCATCGCTTTGAGTTGATCCTCTGTGGGAGTGAAAGTCCATTTTTATCGATTGTCGTGGATTCAGTGGGTCTGTTTACACAGGCTTGCATCGGCGTTTTTGCTTCTCTTCGTTTTGTCCGGCTCCACTCTGTTTGACCCCTTGCTGGCGCTTGGCGGAAGCGGCCAAGTGCCGCACGCCTCCTCCGGGATTGCATGGGACAACCCATTAATGGGCTGGGATGCCTTCCACTACCTGCATTTGGCGAGGGAGGGGTATACCCCGAACCACCGTTCCAATGCGTTTTATCCACTCTGGCCGTTATTAATTCGCTTAGGTAGCTTTTTCACCTTTGGCGATTTGGCGGCTTCCGGTTGGCTCTTGGCCAATTTATTCTCAGTATTGGGCGCGATGGCTTTTTACCATTTGGTGGCTCGGTTGCGCGGGGAGAAAGTGGCCTTTTGGGCGGTGGCCGTGTGGTTGGCGTTTCCGGGGGCGGTGTTCCTTACGTTTATTTATACCGAACCACTTTTTTTTCTGCTATCAATGGTGTTTTTTGATGGGATCTATCGGAAAAGGCCGTGGCAAATTGTGGTAGCTGGATTATTCCTGCCGATGACCCGGGCAGTAGGCATCTTCTGTCTGGCTCCACTGGGCTGGATGCTTTTGAGGGGGCGATTGCCCCGTTGCCAATGGCCGCTGATCCTCGCGCCGCTATGCGGCTATGCTGCCTATTTCGGAATCATGTATGCCTATACGGGCAATCCTTTCGCTGGTTTTGAAGCTCAGCAGCATTATCCCAATAAGCCTTCCATCGCGAATATTTTCGATATTCCCGCCATCTGGAATGCGTTTTTAAATGTAGGACAATTTCATGGGCTGACTGACTCGGCACTTGATCGTGTGTTGTTTCTGATTTTTATCGCTTGTTTGCCTTTTATTTGGCGCCTGGATCAGTCGTTGTTTTTTTATAGTGTGGGGGTTGGCTTGATACCGGCCATGTCCAATTGGTTTTTTTCCTATACCCGGTTTATTATGATGTGCTTTCCGGTTTTTATAATACTGGGAATCGGCATTAGTAGGTTGGAGAGGGGGTGGTTGCGATGGGGCGTGTTGGCGATCTTCGGGATACTGCAATTTGTTTTGTTGTGGCGTTACGCTAACTTTCGATGGGCGGGGTAGATTAGTTTCAAGTTTTCAGTTTCAAGTTTTTGAACCGCGAATGGAGGCGAATGAAAAACAGACACGGATCACACGGATGAACATGGGTTTTTAACCACGAAGGGCACGAAGGAGGAGAAGGGCCGACCGCGAATGGATGCGAAGTGTTTTTTTGAAAATGAATGAGTTTGGGTTATTTTTGGTGGCGGGGACGGCGACGACAATGCTGGATTTGTTAGTCTTTAATGGGCTGGCGGGGCGCTTGGCTTGGCGGCGTGTTCCGGCGAGCTGTGTCTCGACCAGTGTCGCGATGACGTTCAGTTTCAGTGTCAACCGGCTATGGGTGTTTGGGGCCGGGGCCGGCTCGTTGGGACCGCAGCTTGGGCTTTTTCTGCTGGTCACTGGCAGTTCGTCGTATCTGCTGCAAAACGGGATCATCCATTGGCTGAGCCATCGTTGGTTGTGGCCGGGGCGGGTGATGTGCCAACTCGCCGGGAAGACCGAGCGGCTGCGCGGGTTGGGGCGCGATTTCGTGGAGCGCAACACGGCCAAGGCCATCGCGATCGGCGCTGGGCTGTTGTGGAATTTTTTCGGCTACAAATATTTTGTGTTTGAATGAGGGGCAGAGGCGCATGAAGTTGAACATCACATTGCCGGTCTTGAATGAGGAACGCCAGTTACCCTGCGCGGTGGCGGAGTTGACGACGCTTTTGCGGGCAAACATCGACGGCTCGTTCGAGGTCGTGATTGTCGATAACGGATCGACCGATGGGACATGGGCCGTGGCGGAACGCTTGGCGGCGCGGCATCCGGAAGTGCGGGCGATGCGCTTGGCCAAGCGGGGCCGGCATACAAAGCCATGAAATTGACGCAAAATTTATTTGAAAAAATTTGACAAAAGTGCTGTCAAAAAAAAACAGGCGGCGTTAATTTGCGTTTCAGCAATCAGGTACAGGGTGGAACCCCGCCAGAATTATGGAGCAGAATCTGAATAATTTGAGATCGCGCCTCAGGCAATGCAGTAAAGCTGGGGTGTTATGCGTGCTTGCTCTGTTCCTGTTGGTGGAGGGAAGAACCGAGGAACCGCCAGAGGGCAAGTATCTCGCCACTGCTGATGTTGAAGAGGATCAGGGGGGTTCAGTAATACAGAACCAACCCACACTCCGGGAACTGCTTTCCTCCCCGCCGTGGATCAAGAAGATCGTGTTTAAGCGGTCCGGAAACTACTTCCCAATTGTGAAACCAATGAATCCTCCAAATGCAACTGAACATATCATTGTTACGACTCCTGGATATCCCACATTCGAAGGGGCACTGCAGATGTCGGGTTTTTATTTGAGACACTTCTCTGGCTGCGCGCACTATTACAGAGACTTAACTCCGGAAGGGAAAGTCATTTTTGATAATCCGGAAAAAGGCTTGGAATTAATTTTCGGAGAGTCCAAGGAACAATATTGGTCATTGGCCAGCGGGCATGATAGAATCAGTTTTTGCTATAAGGATCCCAAGCTGGGAGGAAGCCCTAAAAACGGCAGGCAGGCAATCGCCGGTTGGAAGCTTAAGGTGCTGAATGAGATCCGGCAGTTTGGGCTGGAACATGCGGGGAGGTGCGACTTGACATGGATCGGCAGGGAGCAATTCAGGGGGAGATCTGAAAAGCTAGGGGCCATTTCTGGAAAAATCGTGTTAAGGGATGATCAGGAGCGCCCAGTGGAACTCCACTATTGGCCTGACGACAACTCAGATGGCGTAGTGAGGGTCAACTATTCATACCGCTCCAATGGAAGCATACCGCATGTGTTTACAATTCGGGGAGCGGATGAATATATAAACAACGACTTTATTAACTCCCTGAACCCAAACAGAAAGACGCCTAAGAAGATACTGACCAACATTATTGAGTACATAGAATTGGGATTTGATGAATCGCATCCCCAAGGCTACAAGCCCAGCGATTTTCGGAAGATCACCGGCCCATTGAAATCGCTCGCCGTCAGTTCCAACGGCTTAGTATACCTGATTCAACAAAATGGAGACTGGGCGAAACTGGATCAAGATCCGCCCAACTGGGATAAATTGCGGGAAGCTAGTGACAACTCGCCCTACCGTTGGACATTAGTTGTTGTTGGTTTTTTTTGTCTTTCCGCCGTTGTCATTATTAGGATGAGGTGGCGAAAAAAAACGGTATCACGTAGTAATAAACCATAGTAATGAAAAAACATGTAAATACAATGATCGCAGCCATTATGGCTATGTTTGCAACCACAGCAATCGGAACAGTGTGCTGGAAAAACTCCGCCATTCCTTGCCCTGGTTCAATCGAAATTGCAGGAGCCACATGCACCTTATCGGGGGACAGTGTTATAAAATACCCCTTTGTAGATCAAGCCTCACAAGCGGAGTATGGAAGAATAGGTTATCAGTCAACGACCAATAGGTATTGTGATTATATTTGTAATGGCAGTCCGTATGGCCCTGTGTATTATGGTGCTCAGAACTCAGGAGCCACATGTAGGGGTACTTCCGGCAGTAGCTAGAGGAAGAGCGACGACTGTTGAGAGTGTCTCCTGTTGGAGACACTCTTTTTTCGACCGAACTACAACCATCATCCAAGTTGTTATGTACCATATGAGTTGGCAAACGATCGCCGCAGTTCTCCTATTGTCACTGGGTTCGCTCAAGATGGTAGGTGTGATTATGGGCTGGGTGAATCCAAAGGCTCCCGGGTTCTTGCTCGACCCGGTGATGCTCGCTTGGGTAATGGGTGTGCTGGAGGTGTCCCTCGCTGTTCTCATTCGCTTCTGCTTGCCGAGAGTAGCAGGGGCCGCTGTCTTGGCTGGCCTTGGATTTGTTTTCATATTCTACCGAGGTGTTGAGGGCATCTTCGTGCAGCCCGGCGGCGGGTGTCCCTGTTTGGGAGGGATTACCTCGGTGGCACCTTGGCTGCGGGCTTTTGAACAGCCGCTGTTGACGGCGCTTGCATTATTTCTGCTGCTCTTTGGAGCTTGGGCTTACTTGTGGGAGTCATCATTCATCAAGAAATCAAGCGCCTAGTTCGCTGGCGGGGCTGGCCCTTGACAGCAAGTCTGGGATTGCTTTTGGTCATCGCCTTGGTGGCACCCTTGGAGGAGGGAATCGCGATTGGCGGAGACGACAGCTTCGAGTTGGGCAAATCTCTGCTTTTGGCTCGCGATCCGGGGCTGGCGGATCGGATGTGGAATGACCAGCCTTGGCTTCACACATTGCTGACGGCTCGCCTGTTCCGCCTGTTGGGGGAGCATGCGGCCATTCCACGGGTGTTCACCCTGCTTTCTACCGCTGCGCTTCTATGGGCGCTGTGGTGGCTGGCGGGCTTGGCTTTTCACCGGGATCGTGGGCTGGGCGCTTTGGCAGGAGGCGTGGCGGGTGTCTTATATTTGACGGCTCCTGAGTCCTCCATCCTCGCTTGCTCGGCAATGATCGGCCCGCCCGCCTTATGTTGGGCAATGGTCGCGGCAGCGATTGGCTTGGGAACAAGTCCGAACCGCCAGCACCGGCAAACCCTTCTTTGGGTTGGGGTTGGGGGCATCCTGGCCTGTGCTGCACACGTCAAACTGACGGCATTGATCGTTTCTCCCGCCTTAGTAGCCAGCCTATTTGTGGGGCGCCCCGGGAAAAGCACGCTGACATTCCTAGCCGCCTTGTGGGGTGGGTTTGTTACTGTGTTTGTTGTGATTGCTCTCTCCTCCCCATCATTTTCTTTTCAGGACTTGTGGGGGTCCCATCAACAGGCGCGTTCGGAATACCTGCAAGCGAGCGGGCAGGAGAATGGGTTTGAGTTGCGCTGGTTGTTTCAGGTGCCGGCCCTGCTGGCAGCGGCCTTGGCGGGATTGGTGGTGTCCGTGCGACGAGGGTTTTCGGTGTTTACTGTGTTTACCATCTGCTTGCTGATGACTGCGGTCTGTATTGCATTCTTTCAGCGGCCATACTGGCAGTTTTATCTGTTGCAATTATACGTGCCATTGAGCCTGCTTGGTGGGGTGGGGATGGTGGTCTTGCTGCGGAGTGCCCTGAAGCCGCTACGGCTGGGAGCCAGCCAAAATGGCCATTCGGTCTCCGGAGGGCACGCTCCGCTTGTGGGTGCAGCGGCCTGCGCGATGGTGGCGCTGTGTCTGGCATTCATCCCACCCTCTTTCACAAAAGACCTGCGACTTTTACGTTCTGCACCACTGGCTTCCGAGGACTCAGCGAGTCTAGTGATGCGAGAGTACGCATCACGGACCCAATGGTGTTATGCAAGGGGTTATAATCTGGCGAGGGCATTCCATGCGGGATTGATGATTCCGCCGGAATTGGCGGTTGTGAGTAAAAAGCGATTTATGATCGGGGGCATCACCGAGAAGGAAGTGCTGGAGACGGTAAAACAGTATCAGCCGGAACAACTGCTGCTTGGTTCCCGAGAAATGCAGGATGAGCAATGGCAACAATGGGTGCAGGCAGAGTATGTCCTTGTCTACTCAGCCTCTGGGGAACAACTTTGGGTCAGCAAAACGTTGAACCCCAAGAGCCTTCCCGACAAGGAAGAACGCGTGAAGCGTTTTGGATTGTAACCAACGACAACTAACGAGGTTGTTTTGTTCCAGTTTTATGAACCGCGATCGAATCAAGGAGGTTTTGAAATGAATGAGTTTGAATTGTTTTTGCTGGCTGGGGACGGTGTTCACGCCGGACTTGTTTGTGTTTGAATGAAGGGCAGAGGCGCATGAAGTTGAACATCACATTGCCGGTCTTGAATGAGGAACGCCAGTTGCCCCGCGCGGTGGCGGAGTTGACGGCGTTTTTGCGGGCGAACATCGACGGCTCGTTCGAGGTCGTGATTGTCGATAACGGATCGACCGATGGAACATGGGCCGAGGCAGAACGCTTGGCGGCGCGGCATCCGGAAGTGCAGGCGATGCGCTTGGCCAAGCGGGGCCGGGGCCGGGCGTTGCGGGAGGCGTGGCAGTCCAGCCAAGCGGACGTGCTGAGCTACATGGATGTCGATTTGTCAACCGGCTTGGAGGCGTTCCCGGCGCTGGTTGCGGCCGTGGCGGAGGGGCGAGCCTCGGTGGCGGTGGGGTCGCGCCTGATGCCCGGCTCGAGGGTCGAGCGCTGCCTGAAGCGGGAGGTCATCTCGCGGTGTTACAACGGGTTGGTGTGGGGGATGTTTCGGGTGGGCTTTTCCGACGCGCAATGCGGCTTCAAGGCGATCACGAGAGCGGCGGCGCGGGAACTGGTGCCGTTGGTGGAGGATAACGGCTGGTTTTTCGACACAGAACTGTTGTTGGAAGCGGAGCGGCTGGGGCATCGGATCGTGGACGTGCCGGTGGAGTGGCGGGAGGACGCCGACAGCCGGGTGCGTGTGGTGGCGACGGCGTGGGGGGATTTGAAAGGGCTGCTGCGCATGCGCTGGCGTCGGCTCGTTGGGCCGAGAGAGAGCCAGCAGGCCAAGGACGCCGGCCGCTAACTGCCCGCCGCGTTCGATGTCATGCGCTTCGCTGTTTTTACGGGCTGCAATCGGTTAGACGCAGGGTATGTTTCCCCGCCGTGACGCCGATGGTTCCCCATTTAGCCGGGCTGGTTTGCGCTGCGCTGCTTGGCCTGATTGGGGCCGGTTGTCAGGCGCTGCAGCAGGTCGATTGGGATAGGCGCATCGGCCAGTTCAATTACGAACAGGCCGTGGCGGAACTGGGTCAGCCGGCCGAGGAAGCGAAACTCCCGGGCGGCATGCGCCGGGTCGAGTGGATTACCAACTCGGGTTCGTCGATGGGCCGCGCGCTGGTCGGGGCCGGCACCCAACGCCGCTCGATGAGCGTTGTGCCGCTGGAGCCGACGGAGATACACCGGCTACGGGATCGGTTTTTGCGGCTGACTTTTGACAGGGCCGGGCGACTGATTGCTTGGGAGAACGGAACGAAGACAGGAAATTAAATGAAGACTAATAAAAAAAGAACGAGTGGATTTACGCTGATCGAGTTGCTGGTGGTGATCGCCATTATCGCCATCCTTGCCGCCATGCTGCTGCCGGCGCTGGCCAAGGCCAAGAGCCAGGCGCACCAGAGCGTTTGCCTGAACAATTTCAAGCAGCTTGGCATTATGATGCAATTGTACGCGGACGACAACGAGGACGATGTCGTGCACAACGGCAACGGACTAGTTCGGCTGACCTGGGTGGGCGGTGTTTTTTCCACTCGGCCGCAGGATGCCGGCAAACCGGAGATGTTGATCGACAAGAAATTTTCGCTGTTCGGGCAGTACATCCAGACCAAGCCCTTGGCCAAGCGCAACTTATTTACTACGAAGATCACGAAGGGGGAGGATTTGAATTCTTCGTGTCCTTCGTGGTGAATTCTCGAAAGTTATGAGTTTTGCCTCTTGGCCAAGCGTTTGGTTTCTTTTCTTTCAACGGGGCATCGCCGGAGGTAGGTTGCCGCGCATGACTTCCTCTTTTTTGAACGGGTTGAAACCGGGCGCGCTTGGCTTGGCTGTGGCGCTTTGCTTGGGTTCGTCGGGCTTGGCCGGGGACCAACTGAACTTCGTTGTGATTTTCACCGACGACCAGGGATACGGAGACATGTCGTGCAACGGCCACCCGACGATCCACACGCCGCACCTCGACCGCATGGCGTACGAGGGGCAGAAGTGGACGCAGTTCTATTCCGCTGCGCCGGTCTGCACGCCGAGCCGGGCGGCGTTGATGACCGGGCGGTTGCCGGTGCGCTCCGGCATGGCGTCGAGCAAGCGGGTGGTGTTGTTCCCGAACTCTGCCGGTGGCCTGCCGCAAAGCGAAATCACTGTCGCCGAGGTGCTCAAGGGTGCCGGCTACAAGACTGCGATGGTGGGCAAGTGGCACATGGGGCATCTGCCAAAACATCTGCCTATCACGCAGGGCTTCGACTCGTACTACGGCATCCCGTACTCGAACGACATGGACCGCGACCCGTCGGTGAAGGGCAACTGGGTGACGACCGGCAAGTCGTCGCCGTGGTCGGTTTATCACGTGCCGCTGTTGCGCGACGCCGAGGTGATCGAGCGGCCGGTGAACCAAAGCACCATCACGCGCCGCTACACGCAGGAGGCGGTCAAATTCATAAAGGATAACAAGGAGAAACCATTCTTTTTATACCTCGCGCACTCGATGCCGCACATTCCACTGTACCGATCCAAGAAGTTCGAGGGTAAAAGCCTGAATGGGATTTACGGCGACGTGATCTCGGAGATCGACTGGTCGGTCGGTCAGGTGCTGAATACGTTGCGCAGACAGAAACTCGACAAGAAAACCATCGTGTTGTTCACATCCGACAACGGGCCGTGGGAGGTTTTCAAGACGCACGGTGGCTCGGCCGGTCTGCTGCGTGGGGCCAAGGGCGGCACTCGAGAAGGGGGCATGCGCGAGCCGGCGATTTTCTGGGGGCCGGGCAACGTGAAGCCGGGCGTGGTGCAGGAGATGGGCAGCACGCTTGATGTACTGCCGACGTTTGTCAGCCTGGCCGGGGCCAAGGCACCGGAGGACCGTGCGATCGACGGCCATGACTTGAGTGATGTGTTGCTGAACCGCGGCAAGAGTCCGCGCAAGGGAATGTTTTACTTTGGTGGCGCTCAGTTGAGCGCGGTGCGTTCAGGCAACTACAAGGCGCAGTTTCGCGAGGAGAAAGGGATCAATCCCAAGCCGTTGGCCAAGCCGGAGCTGTACCACTTGGGCGAGGATCCGTCCGAAAAATACGATTTGGCCGCCAAGCACCCCGAGATTGTCGAGCGCTTGGCCAAGATGGGGGAAAAACTTCAGGCCAGCGTCAAGCCGGTGCCCGACCAGCTTGTCCCGCGGATCGGGAAATAACCGAATGGTTTAGTCGTTCGTTCGAAATGCCCAGAGGGCTTTTTCGGTGCGGACATACAGGGTGTTTTTGTCAATGGCAGGCGTGACAAACACCGGATCGTTCAAATCGTGTTGATGGGTGATTCTAAATTCTTTGTCCACTTTGACAGTGGTGATGACGCCCCGGTTTGAGCTGAGGTAAATGTGATCGTTTGCGGCGACGGGGGAGGCGCTGTATTGGCCGGGTGCGTTGAGGCGTTCGCGGTAGAGCAGCTTTCCGTTGGCGGCATCGACTGTTGAGAGGAGGCCGCCGTTTCGCACCATGTAAATCAGGCCGTCGTAGAGAAGTATCGAAGGGATTTCAGGGATGCTGCGATTGAGTTCCCACTTCAAGTGCGTGTCGGTGATGTCGCCCTGGCCGCCGGGGCGGATGGCGATTAGCAGTGGTTTGCCCCGGCCACCGCGCATGTTCGCGATAAATTCCTCCTTGGTCCAAAACTTGTCACGGTTGCGGTCGATACCGCGGAACATTCCGTCAAGCCTCTCCTGTCGCCTGCGTTCGTCTTTGGGCAGCGGAATGCCGAAACCTGGATGGCCCGGTGGTAGTTCGGGTCGGATGGGAAAAGTGAAGTGGCCGGTCATCTCCTTGCGTTCGATTTTTTCGTCGCCATTTTGATCGAAGTGAATGACGGCCTCCCAAAACGGCATTGGGTCGACGCGGATGTCCGCGCCACCGCCGAGTTTCGAGGAGGATGCGTACAGGATGTTTTTACCGGCGATCGGGGTGGATATGGTTTCGCGGGAGAAGCCCGGGACAAACCATTTTTGCGTGCCGGTTTTCATGTCGTAACCGCTCACCCGGCCGTTGCCTAGGACGACGAGTTCGGTGCCTTCACTGTGCTCCCAAACCATCGGGGTCGACCAGCCACTGCGGTGGAATGGACGATGAATTTCCCAGGCGACATCGCCGTTGGTTTTGTCGTAGGCGACAATTTTGGACTGGCTCAATCGGCTGCCGGGGAGATTCGTGTCGTTGTCCAAAACCAGAATGAGGTGTTCGCCGTGTAGGATCGGGGAGGTGGACATTCCGTAGAGCGACTTGGGCGTGGGGATCGGTTTTTTCCAAAGTTCCCTGCCGTCGAGGTTGTAGCAGAGCAGCCCGTAAGAGCCGAAGTAGGCAAATACTCGATCATCATCGACGAGCATCGAAGGGGAGGCGGGGTGGCTGGCTTTGTGAACTTTTTCAAGTTCGACCTTCGGCGTCTGGTTTTGCCAGGCGATTTTGCCATCGGCTTTGTCAACCGCGAGCGTGACCAGCCTGCCCTCGGCCAAGCCGGTGAGGAAAACGCGCTTGCGCGACAGCACCGGCGATGACAGGCCGGGTGGCAGGGCTATCTTCCAGGCGAGTCGGGCGTCGTCGAGTTCGACCGGCGGTCTGCCGTCCTTCGCCACGCCGGAGCCGTTCGCGCCCCGGAATTGGTTCCAACCATCCGAATGCGCCTGGCCAAGCGCGCCTGCAAAGGCGATCCCGAGAATGACGGCTGTGGGTTTCATGTGGCGAAGTGTAAGCGGGAACACGGGGTGATTTAGCGGCGGGGCATGTTGGGTTCGCGGTTGAGGGCGTAGCCCCGGTACCAGGTTTGATCCCACAAGCCGCGCAGCGTGACTTTGGCCACATGACCATCG
>Ga0302132_10001274_pt1 | contig 14419 bp, 6 predicted proteins | sample CB9_321_MG_FD_203113 | JGI IMG/M metagenome (GOLD analysis project Ga0302132, IMG submission 203113) | Marine microbial communities from Western Arctic Ocean, Canada - CB9_32.1 | ecosystem: Environmental > Aquatic > Marine > Oceanic | place: Canada: Western Arctic Ocean | collected 2017-09-19
CACTATCGACTTGTCAGGGAGTCTGATTGGTTCGAACCGATGGGGCGACTGTGTCCGCTGGTTTACGGTCAGAAACACAGCGACCTCGCCGCATTTCTGCGCGGCCTGATACCCGAGACGACGCCGGATGGCGACACGCAGAACTCTGGCACAGGTCCAGGTGGGACAGGTCCGCCTGCGGACAGCGTCTCGCACTACCTGCGGCGGCTGGAAGAAAACACCGCGACGCTGGAACTGCTCGGGCTGGGACGCAGTTTGAAGGTGGAACTGCCGATCTCTGAGGCGTATGTGCCGCTACGGACCTCGCTGCAGCGAATGCTGGAAGGGCGGAAGACTGATCGCCTGCCGGGCGGGGGTGGGCTCAGAGATCCGGATGAATTCGGCGAATCTTCCACCGACATCGATCTGAACGATGTCTTCGCACACAGAAGCGAACTGGGACTGCGGGGCGTGGTGCTGCTGGGTGAGCCGGGGTCGGGGAAGACGACCGGCGCGCGGCAGCTTGCGTGGCGACTGGCCAGTCGGGAGAAGCTGCCGCAGGATCTCGGGCTGCCGACGGGGATCACTCCCGTGCTGCTGCGGTTTCGTGAGATGAGCCGCAAGGTTCTGGCCCGGAAGAACAGAGGGCTGGAACATTTTCTGATTGAGCAGGCGCAGTGTGACGAAGCTCCCAACGGACTGGGCGATCCAGGGCCGGATTTGTGGAATGCTCCGGGCGGGCTGCTGTGGATTCTCGACGGACTGGATGAAGTCGTCGATCCGCAGGTGCGGAGCAAGGTCTCAGGCTGGATCCAGCGGGCCCTGAAGAACCGGCCGAACGATCGGTTTCTGGTGACATGCCGGTTTCAGGGGTACTTCCGGGACGATGGTGTTCCGCTGGGGGCGTCGTTTGCCGAGTTCCATGTCCGGCCGCTGGACGACGCGCAGATCGAGCGGTTCGTCACCGAATGGTACTCGGCGGCGTATCGGCGTCTGCCGATTGCGCCGGAGACTGCGGCGGTGCGCAGCCGGGGTCTGCTGAGTGTGCTGCAGAAGCCGCGGTATCAAACGGGGCGGATGAGTGAGCTGTGCCAGAATCCGCTGCTGCTGACCATCCTGTGCATCGTGTATCACGACCAGCAGAACCTGCCCACGGAACGGGCGAAGCTGTATGCCGAGTGCATCCGCATTCTGCTGCAGCACTGGCGGCACGACCTGTACGGGAAGCCCAGTGAATCCGACGCGGACGAAGACTCGGATGCTGCGGACATCGTGACGGAATTGCCACCATTCGATGCCCAGGCCGCTCAGTCGGTGCTGGCCCGGCTGGCGTGGTGGATGCATCAGGAACAGGGCCGGACATCGGCGCCGTTCGATGAACTGGCTGCGGAAGCTCAGGCGGGACTCGAACTGCTCTCGGCGTCCGCGGGACTGGGCCAGGACGGTCGTGTGTTCATCGATCGTATGCGTGACGAGACGGGACTCCTGGCGATGTCCGACGATGGGCAAGCGCACTGTGGGTTTCTGCATCTGACGTTTCAGGAATACCTCGCGGCCGAGTACGCCGCGACGGAGGGCAAGGCAAAGGAACTTGCCACTCAGGCGACCGACAGTTGGTGGCGGGAGACGGCTCTGCTTTCGCTGCGGTCATCACGGCCGTACTGCGAGGACTTCTTCAGGGAACTGTTGAAAGCCGGCATTGCGGAAGACCATCCGAACCTGGCGGAACGGTGCCTGAACGAGACCTCTCATCCCTCGTGGGACCAGTTCCTGAAAGTGCTCCGCAGCAAGCGAACGAAGCCGGACCGGTTGGCCGCGGTGCTGCGGCTGCTGCGGAGTCGGTGCCGTCAGATCCCGAAGCTCAAGGACGTGGCCAGTCCATTGATGGCGTCGAACCATCCGCAGGTGAGTTCTCTCGCTCGAGAGATCACGACACAGCGGGATGCCGAGACCGCTCCAACGCTGGTCGCGCCGGTGCCAGCCGAGTTATCGGCCGATGCCGTTCGCGGAATCAGTCCAGAACTGGCCGACGCGGTCTGGACCGAAGCACGCACGGGTATCGCCTACGTCTGGATTCCAGCCGGGCGGTTTCTGATGGGATCGCCGGACGATGAGAAAGGCCGTTGGGACGACGAAAGCCCGCAACATGAAGTCGAGATCACGCAGCCGTTCTGGCTGGCACGCTATCCGGTCACGAACGCGCAGTACGAGAAGTACATGGAAGCCGTCGGTGGTGATATCGAGAAGCCGGAGCACTGGGGCGACCGTCGTTTCAATCAGCCGGAACAGCCGCTGGTGGGCGTGAGCTGGGATGACGCCGCGGCCTTTGCGAAGTGGGCCGGCGCGCGGCTGCCCACCGAGGCGGAATGGGAATACGCGTGTCGGGCCGGAACGACGACGGCTTACTGGTTCGGCGACGATGCGGAACAACTTGGCGAGTTCGCGTGGTTCGACGAGAACAGCAAACAGCAGACGCAGCCTGTCGGCGTGAAGCCGGCAAATCCGTGGGGGCTGCACGACATGCACGGCAATGTGTACGAGTGGTGCCAGGACTACTGGGTCGACAATTATCAGTCGGCGGACTCTGTCGATCCGGCCGGGCCATCGAGTGGCTCGGACCGGGTGATTCGGGGGGGCAGCTGGTCCGACTCCGCGCGGTTCTGTCGTTCTGCGTTCCGGAGCTGGGACGTGCCGTCGTTCCGGAGCAGCCTCCTGGGCTTTCGTGTTGCCGCAGTTCCGGCAACAGGTCAGGCAGGCGGAGCCTCAGGGAAACAGGGAGCGGAGCGGTGAACGGAGCACGGAACGCAGGCCCGGAGGGCAACGCCGTTAAGGATTTCCAGGCCCTCGTTCCCGGGCTCTGCCCGGGAACGGGCTGCTTTCGAGGCTCCGCCTCGCGGCATTGAACGTGAGGCGGAGCCTCACAATCAGTGCGTTCCAGGGCAGAGCCCTGGAACGAGAATCCTTAACGGCGTTGCCCTCCGGGGCTGTGGTTGAGAAATGGCCGATTTTCCCGGGGTTGAAACCCCGAGCTATTTGCCCACGTCCCTTCGGGACTGAAGTGTGCAACTTCAGAAGGCGTAAGCCCCGCGGTAACCGATCCACCGGGATCATCAAGCCGCTCCGCGGCTGGAATTCGGGAATCAATTGATTCCCACTTTCTTAGACAAGACGACATGGCTTTGTTCACCTGCCTCGCGGCAGGTCTTCGTACTCTTGCAGGACGCGACGTGGATACACCGGCGTCAACATGCCCCAGTGTTGAACGCCCGGTGATTCGCCTCCGCCGTCGCAGCGGATTCCCTCACATCAAACCTGGTTCGAATTCGGTCGAGAGGTCGTGAGGGAGGCACACAAATGGCGTCGAGGAGGGATACACCCGACACCGGAGGATCGGGTTTGTCGTGCGTGTCTGTTGATGGGCCCACATCACTGCGGCATCTGCTTGATGCGTTTGTGGTGTCGGGCTACCGTCAACGGTTTCGAGCGGCCAATTGCTCTCATTTGATGCAGGGGTTCAGGATGCTTTGCAGACAACTGATTCTCGTTGTTACCGCCGTGGCGATGACTGGCCAAGTCGCTGCTGGCGAGGAATTGCGTGGGCCGGTCGGACGGGTTGATGGTGAACTGAAACGACAACGTCACACGATGACGCTCAGGCAGCACGAGGCTGTCGAGTTGTCGACGCGAATCGTCAGCCCGGGGTCATTGCCGCCGAACGCCCGGGTACGAGTCACAATTCTGTCGCCCGCGGAAGGCTCAAAGGCTGAGGAACGCGTGCATTTGAGCAAGGTGTTGCACGCCCTCGACGGTGACATGTTCACGGTCTTCCGCGCGCCGGAAGCGGGACCGTACACGGTCGTCATCGAACCGGAAGAGTCTGAACTGACACTGCTCGAAGGCGATCGCTGGCGGGAAACCGGCCATGTCGATGCATTGCTGGCGGCTCCGCTGTCCGTCAAGTGGCCGGACGGAAGCCAGGCGGATGTCGTAATCTTCACGAGGAAGATCGATCAGATTGCCGCACCGGATGGATCGCTTGTCATCGAGGCCGAGCCGAACAACTCGGCCGGGCAGGCACAGACAATCGCTCTGCGTGATACATCCGATGACTACACACTGCAGGTCGTTGGCGGAGCGGACGACATCGAGTACTTCGACAACGGTCAGGTGGGCAACGGTCTGGGAGACGACTGGCTGCGATTGGAATTTGACGGCTCGGAACCGCGGCTGCTCACGGCCTGTCTGCTGATTCCCGATCAGATGGTGGCGGCCCGGATTCGCTGTTACGCCCTGCCCAAGGACAAGGCGAAGCCCGAATCCGGTAAGCCGCTGGACGTCGGCAAGGAGTACGAAGAGGGCAAGAACCCGAACGAGCGTGTTCACCAGCAGCAGGAGCAGCACCGCATTGCGATCAACCGCAGGCTGAAGCCTGGTCATGTCTACTTTCTGCGGGTCGAAGCGAACGCGCCTGGTTACGGACTGGAACTGCGCATCGTCAAGCCGGCTCCGTTTGACGATCCCCGGCATGCGGTGCGGCACGCGTTGTACGACCATCTCGGTCAGGTCGCGTCGTGGCTGAACAATCGCCCGCGAGGCGCCAGTGTCGAACGCCGCATCCGCGACACGGGCAACCTGCTGGGGACGATGTGCATGAGTTGTCACACGCAGTCCGGTGTGTGGGGGCCCGCCATTCCGTTCCAGATGGGTTACCGGCCGCAGAATGCTCACCTGTTCCGGAATCTCGTCAACATCTCGTATCAGTCGATGCGGCCCACGAATGTGCTGGTCGATGCGGCGAACAACACAAGTCTCGCTCCACTGGACCTGGGCGATGGACCGGCCGGGACGCGCGTCGCCGGACACAGTGCCATGTCGGTGGAGAGATTCCTGAAGCCGCGCAAGCTGCAAAGCAAGCAACACCTGCGAGCCGCGAACTTTGTCCTGCAGTCGGGCGACCCTGGCGGTATCAACGCGGCAGGTCCGGGAGCGAATGTCGGTAAGGGTGTCGTCTACAACTACACCGGCGAGATTGTCTACGAAGCATGGAAGGAAACCGGCAATCCGCAGTTCTTCCGGGCGCTGGAAGAAAAAGCCCGCAAGACGCTCGACGTTCAGCCGAAGTACACCGACGACATGGCTCACCGTGTTGAACTACTGAAGCGGTACTTCCCAGCTGATTACCTGGCGCAGGCGGCAAAGGTCCGCGAACTCGAAGCGAAACAGAAGAACCAGAAACCTCGCGTCCCCAGTAACGTCAGCGTCAAACCGTCCGAAGAAGATTCGAAGAAGTTGTGGGACCGCATCCAGAAGCAGATTCCGCTGGACCTCGCGAGACTGCGAGCGATCCAGCATGAAGACGGCACATGGGGATTCAATCCTGGCGTTAAGGACGGCGACAAGTGGAAGGTCGAAGGTAACAACAAGCCGGAACCGTCACCGACCGCGCTGGCTTTGATCGCGTTTCAGGCGGCCGGATTCGGTCCGGATGATCCGACGGTCGCGAAGGGCGTCAAGGGATTGCTGGGACTGCAGCACCCGAGCGGCTTCTGGAAAGGTCAGTCGCAGACGGGTTTCGTGTCGACAAGTTATGCACTCCACGCGCTGTCGCGTCTGTTTCCGGTTGAACCGCCAGAGCACAAGCTCGTCGACTATCTGCAAAAAGGCGGCAAGACAACTCTTCCCGAAACCATCCAGCGCATTCGCCGCGCCGCTAATGTCGATAACGCTACCCTGCTGCCGATTCTGCTTGCGGGAGCAAAGCACGAGAGTCCTATGGTCCGCTTTCAGGCAATGATCGGACTCGGCGGACTCCATTCAGAAGAAGGTGTCGAGCCACTTGCCGAGGCGCTCGGCGATCCCGCGAAATCCGTCCGTGAAGCCGCTCAATGGGGCATGCGACAGACATTGATCGACGATCGTGGCTGGGACGCTGTGATGGCCGCGTGTCAGAGTAAAGATGATTACGTGCGTGAGTCCGCTGCGAAAACTCTGCTCATGCGCGTCGACGGTGTCATGCCAGGGATCTCTGTCGAGTGGAGTGATCTCACGGCTGCCATTACGAACGGGATGAACACGGACCCGCATCCGGCCGTGCGCGCCTGGTCCCTTCGATCGGCCTGGAACTGGTGGGTCTGGAATCCCCCCGTGCGCGAGGCCATCAATGCGGCCTGGGTCGATCTTCTGCAGCGACCGGAAGCGAATGCGCTCGTCGAGAATTCCATCCGGTATCAGTCACAGGCTCTGTTTATTGCCAACGGACACAACGCCAACTCCAGCAAGCAGCACCAGTATCCGGAGCTGGCGAAACTGTTCCAGACACTGAACATCACATTGAGCGAACAGTCCGAGTCAGTTCCGAAAGTCGGCCGACGTATGGCCGCTCGGATCGTCAACGTTGGCGCGACGTTCTACAACAACAATGGTGGTGACGGCGGACCTGGCCAGATGGGATACGTCACTGATTTTTCGTCGGACCTTTTTGGTAACGCGGCGATGTACTACTTCGCCGATGTCGAGAAGCTGCCGAACTACTTGACCGATACCGGGCTGCTGCAGGTCGGCCTTGAAGGCTCGTCCCACGTAAGAGACGAGGACCTGCAGCAGAAGCTGATCCAGTACTCACTGGATGGCCCCGAGCATCTGCGACCGATTGCCGCGGCCAGCGTGTCCGATCCGCGATCGGCGAAACTGGTTGCCGTGCCGGAACGAGTAGAACCACTGATGCGACAGATCCATCGCGGAGCGGCTGAGCCATCACGGCGGAAGCAGCTTTCCGATCCCATCCTGCAGATGTTTGCCCGTATCAAGTGGGTCATCCCGGATACGCTTGAGCAGCAGCGTGAGGTGTTTGGCTACATCACGCCCAAATTCGATCCATTCCACTCAGCCGAGGACTTGAAGGCGATCACTGACGCCGCGAAGCGCGCAGAGTTGGAACGTGCTCAGGAAGCCAACTGGTACCTGTCGCGCGGACTGGGCGAAGTCATCGGCTCCAACCCGGACCTGCACATCGACACGATGCTCGAGTTCCTGCCGGAGTCGTTCGAGCATCCGCAGTCGGCGCGCCTCTGGTTGCCCAGCGTGGAATGGATCCTCACCCACAAGCGTGAGCTGCCCGACGTTGTCCCCGGCAAACTGCCACCCATCGACCCGCTGGAACAGGTCCGCACACGGGCGCTGCAACTGTTTCTCGATCAGCTTCGGGAAGATGCCGATCCGGACACTCGAAAACTGGCGGTGACGATGGCTCAAAAAACGGTACTGCGTCGGAATCCGGAAGCGCTCACCGCACTGGAGATGATGCTGGCGTTCGAGAAACGGGACGATGTCGTCAAGAATGCAAAGAATGTCCTCTCGCAGAATCGCAATAACTTCGTGAAAGAGCTGACCGATGCGGTCGGCAAGGAGACACCGAAACTCATCGAAGTTGGCGACGACGGACTTCCCAAAGAATTTGTGGCGGATTTTGAATACTTCCGCGACTACGTCACTCCGGAAATGAACCGTGTGTTGCGCGGCGACGAACGAAGCTGCTTTGCCTGTCACGGAGTCAAAGGACGCGTTCCGCCGCTCGAACTGAGTCGTCCGGACGACGCGGGCTATCTACCGATCGCAAAGCTGCTCGAAAACTATCGCAAGCTGCAGAAGCGGGTGAATCATGCGGACGTCGACAAGAGCTTCCTGCTACGCAAACCGCTGAATGTTCAGAACGGGAAGGAAGAAGGCCATCAGGGCGGTCGTCGCTATCAGCCTGAAGACCCGGGCTATCAGATTCTACGCAAGTGGGCTCTGAACCAGGTCGGCAACGCCTCTCAACTGGGCGTCAAGCAGGCGTCTTTGCCCAATACCGAGACTGGCAGCCGTTGATCGCGTGACCAACACTTCGAGTACTAACCTCTCAGGAGATGTTTTTAATGGCCGACAATGACACTGGCGAAGCCGTCGTCCGCGAATTGGGCGTGGCCTACTGGATGGAGATGGAAACGGTGATGAACTACATCGCCAACTCAATCAACCTGGACGGAGTCCGTGCTGAGGAAATTAAGAAAGCACTGCAGGCCGACATTCAGGCCGAGATGCTGCATGCCCAGACACTGGCCCGGCGTATCAAGACGCTCGGCGGTGTCGTTCCCGGCAGCCTGTCGTTTACAGCCGCTCAATCAGATCTGCAACCACCGGCTAAGCTCACCGACGTCGTGGCCGTGATTAAGGGAGTCATCGCCGCAGAGAACTCGGCCATCCAACAGTACAACAAGCTGATCAAGCTGTGTGACGGAGTCGATTACGTCACGCAGGATCTGTGTATTCAGGCACTCGGCGACGAGGAAGAACACCGCCGCGAGTTTCTCGGCTACCTGCGGGAGTACGAAGTCGAGTAAACCGGGGATTCGTGAACTGATCGAAGTCAGCGTGTGAATCAGATTGAGGAGACGCCTGCGTGTTACGTATTGCGATTGTCGTCCTGCTTGTTGCTCTTCCCTGCCATGCGGCGGACAAGCCGAACATCGTGTTCATTCTGGCCGACGACGTCGGGCGGGAAGTTCTGGGCTGCTATGGAGGCAGTTCATATCGCACGCCGAATCTCGACCGGCTGGCCGCGACCGGTGCGAAGTTTGAGCACTGTTACAGCATGCCAGTCTGCCATCCCACACGAGTGACGTTACTCACCGGTCGCTATCCACGGCATCTGGGCAGCCCTAAGTGGGGCAGCTTCCCGAAGCAATCTGAAAAGCAGACGTTTGCCCATGTCGCCAAAGACGCCGGCTACGCCACGGCTGTTGCCGGGAAGTGGCAGATTTGCCTGATGAAGGACGACCTGGATCACCCGCGTCGACTTGGTTTCGACGAGTGGTCCGTGTTCGGCTGGCACGAAGGCGCGCGATATCACGAACCGATGATCTACCAGAACGGCGCAATCCGCACGGACACGGCGGGCAAATATGGCCCGGACTTATATGTTGACTACCTGGTCGACTTCATGAGGCGCAATAAGGAAAAGCCGTTTCTGGCCTTTTACTCGATGGCGCTGTGTCACGACGTGACCGACGATATTGGCGAGGCTGTGCCGTACGGTTCGCGCGGGCGCTACGACAATTTCAAGGAGATGGCCGAGATGATGGACGTCGAAGTCGGCCGACTCGTGAAAGGCATCGACGATCTCGGGATTCGTGACAATACGCTGATTCTGTTTACGACGGACAACGGCACGGCGGGCCGTTCAAAGCTCTCGGCACTTGAGAACGGCAAGTTTGTTTACGAGAACGTCGTGTCGAGATTCAATGGCGAGGACATACCCGGCGGCAAAGGCGACCTGACCGACTGGGGGACGCGCGTCCCGGCCATCGCCAATTGGCCAGGAGTCATTAAGTCCGGCCAGACATTGAATGACTTGATCGACTTCAGTGACGTCCTGCCGACATTCGCTGAATTGATCGGAGGTACGCTGCCGGCGGGAGTGCAACTGGATGGGCACAGTTTTTCCGGGCTTTTGACCAACGGAACTCGGTCACCGCGAACATGGGCGTACGCAGAAAGCCGCGGGACTCGTTTCTTCGCGAAGACTCAACGGTGGAAGCTCTACAACGACGGCAGGTTCTTTGACACCACAAGCGACCCCTTCGAAAAGCGACCCGTGCCTGTAGATCAGAGACCGGCCACCAGCGCGTCTGACTTCAAGCTCCTCAGCGCCGCTATCGACTCGCTCAAGGCAACGCGAAAATAGCCGACAGGCTGGAGGCGTTCTTGCGGCGTCCGGTCTCGATCAGTCTTCAGACAGTTCACCAGCAACAGTTGATTCAACCAATGGAAGGAACCGTTGCCGAATCTGCTTCAACGGTGCCTGCCGTTCGGCTTTTGTCATGTAAAAGCGATAACCGAATTCACTCAGTTCAGTATTCTGCATCCGTTCCACAGCCATGAGAGCAAATTGCCGGTTCAGCAGATAAGGGTCGTCGAGTTGATCGATAATCTCCGGCAATGCCCATTGTGCTTCGCGGCGACTTGCAGCATCAACCGCAACAAGACGAACGGATTCATTTTCATGAGTCAGCCAGACGCGGGCCAAGGGTTCCTCGCGCTCCGGGTAGTTCTTTGCGATGCGGTTTTCCAGGAATTCGCTGTTGTACCATTCCGTGAGATGCTGCAGCGTCCAGTCAACAGCTTTGTCGAGATGGCAAAGATTGCAGGCGTTGGGATGTGCGCGTTCGATCATCTCTGGCTCTGTGGGTGAGTAGATCGTGTGCGTACGTACGACATCCTGCATGCCTTCATTTATTTTTGGCATATGGCAGTTAATGCAACTGTCACCTTCTGAGCCCGCCTGATGATGTGTGTGACTCGATCGCTGTACAGGATCGCTGAATGTCTGGTGACATTTCAGACAAACTGCGTCGTCCTGTTCCAGCGAGCGGGTCCACTTTGGGCCAATAGGGCGATGTGGATCGTGACATTCAACACAGGTCAACTGGGAATAACACGCGCCGCGTGAGGCATCTGCGAACTCAGTAGAATTCCATGTCGCCATTCCGGCTGCAAATTGTGGCCGGTCTCCCCAATGGCATCTCGAGCAGACCCAGTTTATGTTGGCTACTGTCCGACCTGTATCGACGGGTTTGGTAAATTCCGCCAGATACAGTTCCGGGCCGCTGGCAACGAAGGATGGCTTCTTTCGTTCTCCCTCAGTGTGGGCGCGACACCCCAGATGACAGGCCTCACAGCTGATGCCCAGAGTGACGGCTCTCTGGGATGCAGGTGTTTCCGCAAGATCCCATCTCAATGCGTCCATTTGACGCAATAAGTCATTCGCTCCATCGGATGACACATTGGTTAGGAATTCGGGGTACTGGCTCGACATGTAGTCACTTACGGACATGTACATCGCAGACGGTGCGTGATTGCCAATCAACTCGGGGTACCGGAACATCACATCTGAAAGCGGTAATGTTACATGGCAGTGACTGCAGCGTGCGGCGTAGTTAAGTTCACCCGGTTGACCAGCATGTGGGGGTGCCGGATCAAACACGTTGAAACGCCCATCTTCATCCGGCAGTTCTGGAGTGATGTGTACGATCGGTACCCACATCTTACGATCGAGCCAGTAGCCAAATGGCAGGACATCGTCTGTGTCGGATCCGTCAGGCGGCGCGCCTTGTGTAGCGGCACCGATGTAGTACTGAAAAAAGCGAGAGCCAAGCGTCTGATGAATCTCGTGCACCTGAGTGCTGTCTTTGCGTGAAATCCGCATCAGGAATCGATCGTTTTCTCTATAGAATTCACCGGTCGCACCATGGAAGACAATTGATTTCGTACCGCTGAAGTCCCCTTTGACTGTACGGTCCGTAGCCAGCGCGTTCATCCAACGGTGCGAATGCGTTGACCAGTCGTCGTGCTGTTTCCGGTGGCATTTGCGACAGGCGTCTGGACCTACGTAATCAGAACGGCGAACGTTGCTGTGATCTGGCGTCGCCTTGTACTCCGAGTTTTCGTTTGCAGCGACTTTCCAGTAGACGTGCATGTTCTCAGTAGCAATACCGACTCTAACATTCTCTTCAGGCAAAGCGTCAGGCGTCAGGGCCACCGTGGTTGATGTATCGCTGTCAGGCAGCGTCGTAATTGCCGCGGCCACGGCACCGATGCCGAGGGCAATTAAGAACAGCGTCCGCAGCATACGCCGGGCAGTTTGTTTTTCGGTGGCAATGCGAGTCGAATGAAGCATGTACCGGACCCTGAAAGATTTCACGAGGCAGATGTGGCGAGAGATTGTCGTGCAAACGACGACTCAGGATATTCGGTTCAGACGCTACGGTGGTGAGGCTATCTGAAATCACCGCCGACATTCTCTGAGATTCAGTCGGCCAAGTCACGGTTGATTTGCAGCATTCGGCCCGATCACTCCCAGACGCATCGAGTAATAGTGAGTCTCCAGAACCGCGCGGTCATGCGTGCGGCGGATCCAGTCCCAGACGTCACTCATCATTGCTTCAACACGCGACTGTTGCGCTGGATCCGCAGCCAGATTCCGCATTTCATACGGGTCTGCCTGCAGGTCGTAGAGTTCGTCAAAGTCGAATCCATTGAAGACGAATTTCCAGTTGTCTCGCCAGACGATTCGCTGCGTCAGTGAGAAACGTGTTCCGTGGTACTCGGCGAACCCGGTCGAGAATTCGGGATGATCCGCAGTCGGATCGGAGAGAAGCGAGGCGAAAGATCGAGAGTCCGCAACCTCAATCGGCTCGCTGCCGCTCAACTCACTCAACGTCGGACACAGATCCGCGATGCTGACAGGAGCCGTACAGGTGACTCCAGCGGCGATGTCCGGACCTGCCATGATCAGCGGGATACGGTAAATCTCCTCGAACGGTCCAAAGTTGTGAGCCTCGAAACCGTGAGCCCCCACATAGCGACCGTGATCAGACAGCATGACTACGATCGTGTTGTCGAGCGCTCCGGCCGTATCCAGTCTTTGCATCAACCGGCCGAACTGATGGTCGAGTTCACTGATGCGCGCGAAATAGCAGGCTCGGGCAGCACGCCAGTGGTCCTCGGAAATGTTTCGACCAATCTGTTGTTCTCGCCGATAGAGATTCGGTCGGTCGGTCATGTCGTCGAAGAAGTTGTCCGGTAATGGAAGAGCCGACGGGTCATAGCGGTTCCATGCGTCGCGGCTGGCGACCAGGGCTTCATTCGGTTCCGAGAAACTGACACAGCAACACCATGGATTGTCGCCAGGGACGGCACGATCGATGAACGCCTCCGCATCCTGCAGAGTGATGCCGGGATAGCGCGTTTCAATGGGCGTATCGGTCACGCCCCAGTGCAGCACGCTGTTGTAGCCAGGCGGGCCTTCCACGTAGCCGGTCAGCGATTCATCAAGTTCATACGTGCGAGGTCCCTGGTCGCCGCGGCCGAGTCCTCGCAAATGCTCTGCTCCCTTAACGATCGATTCCTGCCAGCCGAACGGTTCGAGCTGATTCGTACGCTCAACGTGCCACTTGCCGAAATAGCCGGTGCGATAGCCGGCCGCCGACAACTTCTGTGCAAAGTGCGGTTTGTCTGTGCGCAATACGCACTGATCCGCATCGCGACCGTGTTCGACTTCCAGCACTCCGTGATTGTGCGGCAGCAGTCCGGTCATCAGACTCGCGCGCGCCGGTGAACAGGTCGGGCATGTTGTGTGCGCATGACTGAATCGCACGCCACGCTCGGCGAATCGATCGATGTTGGGCGTGAGGCACGGATGCCCCGGATCGACGGTCGCGGCCTGCATTCCGTCCGTCAGAAACAGCAGCAGATTTGGCTGTTGAGCCATGGTGATCTCGTAGTGTTGGGCACTTGTGGGTTCTTACGGCTGTTATTGTTGCACCAGTACTGCCGACTGAAAGTCTCGGCGGGACATGCGATCCCCTCCAATGGCCTGATTGTCTCGATAGCATGGATGTCGCGGACACGATCAACCGTATGTAAAGAGATCCGTGCCCGTCTTACACGCCGGGCCGCCCCGTTCCTCAATCCGGCAGCGTCATGTTTCGAGAATCCTGGTTCCGCAGAACGCGTCGACACAGGCGATCCGGTCGCCATGCCGAGCGACTCGAACCACGCATGCTTCTGACGATTACGTTCGACTTCGATTTCTCGCTCGACGCAAATGGCTTCTTTAACGACATGGAAAGTCGTGATGCTCTGGTCGCCGCTGGTGAAATCGTCCTGGCCAATCTTGACGACACGCTGACTGCGATCGTGCCCGGGTCGATCAGCCCGGGTGACACGTGGACGGCGAACTACCCCAACCCGTCCAATGGCGATCTGGTCGAGACCGACAACCTGACGATCGACGAGAACGTCATTCGTGTCTTCGCCGGTGGTCGTGAGCTGGGCGCGACACTGGGGATCGGAGGTCCGGGCGGTTTCGGTGCCAGAGGCACGCGGGCCTGGCTCGACATTGTTGCCGGACGAGGCCAGGCCGGAGCACTGTTGCCGGACGCGCAGGAAACCGACTTCGGACCGTGGGGCGGGACGGTCACGTTTAACACCACAACCAACTGGCACTTCGGAATCGACACGTCCGGACTGGACAACGGCGAGTCAGACTTTCTGTCGGTCGCGATTCACGAGCTGTACCACCTGATTGGCTTCGGGACGGCCGACTCGTGGGACAACCTGGTGGATGGAACGTCATTCACCGGACCCGCCGCGATTGCGGAGTTTGACTTGGCAGGCAATCCTCCGGTGCAGTTCATCGAAGGCGGCATCGGCGGTCACTGGGAGGATGGAACAACCGACAACGGCGCCGAAACCGCGATGGATCCGGTGATCCTCGTCGGTACTCGCAAGCTGCCCACGCCGCTGGACGTGGCAGGACTGGATGACATTGGATGGGAGATCGCACAGGCTACTGCCCCGTCTGTGCAGGTCGACCTGCGGATTCGCCGAACATCAACGACAA
>Ga0302132_10001276_pt1 | contig 14411 bp, 11 predicted proteins | sample CB9_321_MG_FD_203113 | JGI IMG/M metagenome (GOLD analysis project Ga0302132, IMG submission 203113) | Marine microbial communities from Western Arctic Ocean, Canada - CB9_32.1 | ecosystem: Environmental > Aquatic > Marine > Oceanic | place: Canada: Western Arctic Ocean | collected 2017-09-19
CGAGACTCGTCGGTACCTGCACAAGCGCAATGCCTCGGAGCCATGTCGCAGCAGCAAATCCCACAAGATCACCGGTTACACCACCGCCCATTGCGACGACAATGTCACTTCGGTCGGCACGCAAATCCGCAAGCCACTCGTACACCACTTGAACTGTTTCGAGATTTTTGTTGGCTTCACCAATTTCTAGAGCGAGCACATGAGTCTCGTATCCACCTCGCTCCATCGCTTCCTGGGCGCGACGTACCGGGCCCGGAAACATCACCACATCAGAAACAATGAACGCCCTGCCGTTTAAGCCAGTTTTACGAAGTTCATGTCCGAGATCGTCGATCACGTCGCGACCAACGATCACCCGGTAGCTGCCCTGTGTGGTTTTGACGACGGCGGCTAGATTGTTTTCTTGATCAGCCATCGGTATTGGCAACTCCACTGGTTATCCACGCATTGGCGATAACTTCGGCAACCTCATCGTGCGATTTGTTATCGGTGTCGATAGTTACGCTCGCTATGGAATACGCCTCTTCTCGGTCGCGCAACATGTCACGTATGGCTTCAATTGGAGCGTCATCGCCGAGCAACGGCCTCAGCGTACGACCACGCTGGGGCGCGGATCTGACCAACCGTTGATGGAGGGTTTCGGGATCGGCACTCAGTTGAATGATCAGACCCGAAGATTCCATTGTCGAACGATTCAACAAGCGAAGTGGCACACCCCCTCCGGTTGAAACTACTCGACCTCCACGGCCTGCAACTTCTACGAGAATTGTCGATTCTAGATCTCGAAAAAAGTCTTCGCCGTTTTCTTCGAAAATACGAGGAATCGACTTTCCCGCGCGGTCTTCAATTACCCCATCCATTTCGACAAACGGCCAGCCCAGTAGTTCGGCCACGCGTCGTCCGGAACGGGATTTTCCAGTTCCAGAAAGACCAATCAGGTAGATGTTGGGTTTGATCGCCATGGGTTCGGTCAGCATATCCGTTTTCCGCGATTTGAGATGCCGAACGTTACTCACTGTTTCCGAACGCCTGATGCGATTCAATGTACCCGGCGTAGTTCCGCTTAATTTCACCAAGCGAGTCGCCACCGAACTTTTCGAGCATCGCTTCGACAAGAACAAGCGCCATCATCGCTTCGCCAACGGGGCAGGCCCGCGCTACCTGGCAGATATCGCTCCGGTTGTAGGCGGCTTCGACCACTATTCCTGTGTTGATATCGACCGAAGGCAGCGGATTTGTCATGGTGGCGATCGGTTTGATAGCGACGTTCACGACGATCGGGTTTCCGTTCGACATGCCGCCTTCGATACCGCCAGCATGATTCGAAATTTGCCTGAACTTGCGTGGATCAGATGGATCCGGTTCGATAACGTCCTGCACTTCCCTCCCTGGCCGCCGTGTGTTCGCAAACCCGGCGCCGATCTCGACACCTTTCACAGCGTTGATGCTCATCATCGCGTGGGCCAATCGACCATCGAGTTTGCGATCCCAGTGCACGTGACTTCCAAGACCAACAGGAGCGCCGAACGCCACGACTTCGAACACGCCGCCTATCGTGGTTCGATTGGCTTTTGATTTGTCGATAGCGGCCTTGAACCGCATGTCAGCATCTGCGTCCGAAGCACGTACCTCAGAGCCCTCTACGACGTCCCAGTCAACGTCCTCTGTAGCAACCAAACGTCCGTCTTCGTCGCCTGTCGCGACAGCACGTGAGTGGATCGATATCCCGATCTCCTCAAGTAACCGGCGAGCAATAGACCCGGCAGCGACACGAGCAGCTGTTTCACGGGCAGAGGATCTTTCAAGAACATTTCGCAGATCGTGTTGCACGTACTTGAGCGCACCGGGGAAATCTGCGTGACCCGGAACGACTTTCGTATGAACCTTTTTGTCGACATCATCGCCAACTTCCGCTACTGCCATCGCTTCGGTCCAGTTAGCGAAATCCTTGTTTTCTATCCACATGGCGATTGGTGAGCCGAGTGAAATTCCGTGTCGCACGCCTCCACGAATGTCAGCGCGGTCTTGTTCGATCTTCATGCGACCGCCAGATCCGTAGCCTTTTTGCCGACGTGACATCTGTTTTTCGATGTACTCCTCGGTTATTTCGAGGCCAGCGGGTATTCCCTCAACAATTACCGTGAGACCGGGTCCGTGTGATTCTCCGGCAGTCAGGTATCGAAATGTCGTCATTCGTAAAATATCTCGTTATTTCTTAGCGTCAGGAATAATTTTGGGCGCAACTACCCTGTGACATATCGCCAACAAATAATAATTGTGGCGATCTGCAACGATTATAGGTACTTACCACTCACAATTTTTGATCAGTCGGCTTTCAGGGCCTTTTCAATTGCAGCGAACATCGTATCGACGGGTGCCGTCTTACCCGTTGCCATCTCAAAACCTTCGATCCCCTGGAACACCAGCATCGTCATCCCACCGGCGCCCGCGGCCCCGGCCTCTTCCACTTCCTGCAAGAACTTGGTCATTGGAGGAGCGTAGACGGCGTCGTATCCCACTGCATCTGCTGAAATCATATCGGCAGTCACCGGAGTCGCCAGTTCTGCTGGACCTCCAGCCATACCGAGCGACGTGGTGTTCACGAGCAACGTTGCGTAGGGGACGCAGTTCGACAACTCATCACGGGTAATACCGACAGCGGTTGGCTTGAATCGACCCTCGGAGAAGGTTGAAGCCAGTGCTTGGGCCTTCTCGACCGTTCGGTTTGCGATTGTAAGCCGAGCCACACCGGCGTTTTTCAGCGCATAGATAATCGCACGTGCAGCTCCACCGGAACCGAATACAACGGCATCAGCGCCTTTAGGATCGAACCCCGCTTTTTCCTTCAGCGCTCTGAGGAAGCCTGTTCCATCGGTGTTGTGCCCTACGAGCTTACCATCCCGGTTGAATATCCAGTTGACTGCCCCAATCGCCTCGGCGGCGTCGGTTAGCTCGTCGACCAATGGGATAACTGCCTGCTTGTGCGGCAGGGTGACACAGGAGGCAATAAATCCACTGTCCCTAAAAGTTGCGACTTTCTCTTCGAGTTCCTCCGGACTGACATCCCACGCTTCGAAGGTTTCTTTGATGCCCAGTTCGTCGAGCCCGGCCTGTTGGAATACAGGTGATTTTGTGTGCCCGATTGGGTGCCCGATAATGCCGAAATTACTACTCATAGTTCTCCGTTACTCGGTCGTTACGTCGCATTACTCGTTGTACAGAAGAGGTTTTTCTGGGCGGAACAGACTCACAACGATTGCATGTACGAGTCGAGGATTATTGCCGCTGATGCCGAGTCTATCTTGCCTCGTTCAGCTCCACGTGCTCTAGAAGGTGATTTTCCTGCTTCTCGCAAAAGAGAATGCGCCTCTACAGTTGTCATTCTCTCGTCCCAGCTCATAACCGGAAGATCGGTAAATTTTCGTAAACGGGCGCAGAAAGCATTAACCTTTCGCGCTGCCGGACCCTGTGAACCGTCCAGCGAGAGCGGCAATCCGACGACGATTCCATTTGCTTCACGTTCGATGGCGATGCGAGCTATGTTCTCCGCATCGTCCTTTCCAGTGGCCTTAACCGCTTCGATCGGAGTCGCGATGGTGCCTGTTGGATCGCTTATGGCTAGACCGATTCTGGCCTCACCGTAATCGACCCCTAACAGCCGTCCTGTGTCAGCGATAATTAGCTCCCCGAGTCTTTAGCGAGTGAATTGCGGATTATCTCTTCAGCCGATTTCAACGCGGCAGAAAGCTGGTCGGCATTTTTGCCACCCGCCTGCGCTACTGCAGGACTTCCGCCGCCTCCGCCGCCCATCTTGCGAGCAAGGTCGCGGGCGATGTTTCCAGAGTGAATTCCGGCTTTGACCATATCGTCGGTCGCCATCACGACGACCATCGGGCGTCCGTCGATAACACTGCCAAGAATGACCACGCCGTTGCCGATCTGATTTTTCAGGTGATCCCCGGTCTTTCGCAGTGCGCCAACGTTTGAGGCCGGGACCTCGCTTACTTCGACGTGTATATCGGTTCCGTTCGCATCGATGTCAAAGCTACTTGCCGTGTTATTTGAGCCACCGCCAACGCTCGCTTGGAGAAGCTGCTCTTCGAGTTGGTCGACCTGCTTACGGGCTTTGCTCAGATCGTCGGCCAGAGTATCCACACGACCACTCGCGTCTGATGCCGACACCTTGAATCTTGATGCAATGCCATCAAGCGCACTGAATCGATCGAATATTTCCTGTTCAGAGGCAATTCCTGTGATCGCCTCCATGCGTCGCATGCCGGATCCGATTCCGGTTTCTGAAGTGATAACAAACGTGCCAATACCGCCGGTGTGATCCATGTGCGTCCCGCCGCAGAGTTCATAGCTCCACGGCGCATCGATCTTTATCGTCCGAACCTCGTTGTCGTAGGTGTCACCAAAGAACGCCAGGGCACCCTCTTCGACTGCCTCACCATAGGTTGTCCAGTGAACCTCGACATCGCGGTTCAGGCGGATTTTTTCGTTCACTCGGTCCTGCACTGCCTTGATCTGTTCTTTGGTCAGCGCCTGCATATTTGTGTAGTCGAACCGCAATCGATCAGGATCTACGACAGAACCCGCCTGTCGCACGTGGCTGCCTATGGTCTCTCGCAGTGCGGCGTGCACGAGGTGAGTAGCTGTGTGATTACGACGAATACGTTCACGGCGCTCTCCGTCGACCGTGGCCGTGACGGTTGCACCCTTGCTAAGTGAACCTTTGATGACAGTTCCGTAGTGGACGTTCACGTGGCCGTAAGGCGCAAGCGTGTCGGTGATCGTTGTCTCAAAGCCGTCGCCTTTCACGGTTCCGGTGTCACCGACCTGCCCTCCTCGCGCTGCATAGAAAGGTGTTTCAGCGAGGATTATCTCGACCTCGTCGCCTTCGTTTGCTGAATCGAGCGGGGAACCGTCTTTGACTATTGCCGCGACAGTTGTTTCAGCAACGAGGGTTTCATAGCCGACAAATGGAGTGTCCTTAAGGCCGAGTTCCTCGTAAACCCGGGTCGATTCAGCTTTGCCGCCGAATCCGCCTGCAGCGCGACCGCGTTCACGCTGGGCTTCCATTGCGGTGTCGAAGCCCTCGCGGTCGACCGACATTTCAGCAGAGCCCGCAACTTCCTCGGTTACTTCGAACGGATAGCCGTACGTGTCGTAAAGAACAAATGCTTCAGAGCCCGAAACACGATCACGCCATCCCTTGATTGCGGCGGAATCTCCAGCTTCGACCAGACGCTCTAGTTCTGAGATCGCCTGACCGGTTCCGACAGCCTGGGCGTCGTCGCCCGATGGCGTCTTTAGCTTCTTGCCTGCCTTGACCTGCTCCGCAGCATCAGGATTTGTTTCGCGGAAGTTGATCATTCCAGCCAGTACCTGTGCTCCAAACTCGAGAGTTCGGGAGAAGCTGATTTCTTCCTTCTCAAGCACGTCCTCAATGAACTCGAAGTTTTCGACGAGCTCCGGGTAGGCGGGTCCCATGTGTTCAGAAACGGTTTTAGATATTGCTGACAGCATCGGCGTGTCGACGCCAAGTTCTCGTCCGAACAGCATCCCACGGCGAATTAAGCGACGAAGAACGTATCCTCTGCCAGAGTTGCCGGGAATTACGCCATCACCAATCAAGAACGACGCTGAGCGGGCATGTTCCGCTACTATCCGGATTGAGCGATCATTTTCTGTGTCGTTGCCCCACTCTTTGCCAGATAGCTCTTCTACATGCTCAATGATGGGCCGGAAGGCGTCTGTTTCGTAAATGTTTCCGGTGTCATTGAGTATCGCCAGCGTTCGTTCTAAGCCCAAACCCGTGTCGATGTTCTTTGCAGGCAAGACAGTGTCGTTGCCATCTAGATCACGGTAGAACTGGGTGAACACGAGGTTGTACAGCTCGATGAAATCTTCGTGATAGTTGGGTCCCCAGGTGCCTTTGCGAGCTGGATCGTCTATCGCTGGGATATCGTCAAGTGATCCGCGGTAGTAGTTGATCTCTGAACTTGGACCGCAGACACCTTCATCACCGGCGGGACCCCACCAGTTGTCTTCGTCCCCAAACCGATAAATCCGCTCCGGGGGAATACCAAGGTCGAGCCAGATCTGCTCGGCCTGATCGTCGGTTGTGTATACGGTGTAGTAGAGGCGCTCGGGATCGAATCCGAATCGTTCAGTCAGAAGTTCGAGAGCCCAGGCACAGGCTTCTTTCTTGAAATAGTTTCCAAAGCTGAAATTGCCCAGCATTTCGAACATCGTCAGGTGGGTATCGTCTCCAACTTCTTCAATGTCGGTGGTTCTGAAGCATTTTTGCGAAGTTGTAACACGTGGTCGCGGGGGAACTTTCTCCCCCGCGAAGTACGCTTTGAACTGTGCCATGCCCGAGTTGGTCAACAACAGAGTTGGGTCTGCGGCCGGAATCAGCGATGCCGAAGGTAGTCGAAGATGTTCTTTTTCTTCGAAAAACGAAAGGAATGCCTCTCGCAGTTCATCTGCTGTTTTCGGGGGGCTGGAGGTCATTTTTCTCCGAACTGCACGCAAAAAGTGATATTGATTGAAACGAACAACTGATTCTAGTTAGCGCTCAATTCGTGTGTCAAAGGTGATTTTGCGTCATCGAGGTTTTGACGGCGGTCTATTTGAGTGATTGAATCTGGGTGACAATACAACAGACCACCGTGATCGACTCGTACCCGATTGAGTAGGCAAGGCGATTAGCGGCAGGGCAAATTCCATGGCTCATCAGAGCGGTGATACATCATCAACGGCACCAGATAGTCGTCGATATCAATACGATGAAAGCAATGTCGGTGAACTGGCACAGCGACTTGTGACCGGGCGCAAACTCGTTGTCGCAACCAACCGCGGCCCTCTTTACTTCACTGAAGACCGCTCGTCAGAGCTTACTGCCAAACGCGACAACAGTCGTGCCTCGGAGAGCTTCGATCCTCTCTCAGGTGTACCAGTTACGTGGATTTCTGGCGCTGTTAGTTCTGCCGACAGGAAAGCACTGGAGAAGTTATCTCGCGACGGCGCTCCTATACGCAGCGACGCGATACCCGCTAGTTGGCAGGTGCGGTTTGTTGCGCCGCCACGGCGTGTTCATCACAAGTTTTACAACGTGATATGCAATCCACTTTTATGGTTTTTGATCCACCGATCGTGGAGTCCAACTTTCACACCGACGATTGGTGCACAGGAACATGACGCGTGGAATCGCGGCTATCGCACAGTGAACCGGATGTTTGCGGATGAAATATCTGTGGCAGCGGGCAGCCACTCGTTTGCGCTGATCAGCCGTGACTATCAACTGATGCTTGTGCCGGGCATGGTTAGAGAATCTCATCCAGGTGCAGCGATTCATCACTCTTTTGAAACTCCCTGGCCATGGCCATCCGACTTCGAAATACTTCCTCCCGAGTGGCGGGAACAGGTTCTGGAGAGTTTGCTGGCGGCCGACATTATTTCGTTTCCGTCCGGCCGGGATGTCAGTGCGTTCATAGCGTGTGCGACTGGCTTCATGGGGGATCGTGTCGAGATTCTCTCTGGCAATTCGATTTCGTTCGGAGGCCGCAGCGTTCGTCTGGTCATATCATCGCCATCTACGAGATCGGATCAGTTCAAATCGCTTACAGAATTCGATGCGACAAAACGCATCATTGATGATCTGAAGTCCCAGAAAGTTGATCACACTTTTGTGACTGTCGATCGGGCAGAGCCTCACAAGAATATTGTGCGTTCCATCAACGGATTCGGGGAGTTGTTAAGACGAGAACCGGAACTTGCCTCTCGTGTTCGATATCACCTGTTCCTGAATCCCGGCCCGGTTCACATTACTGCGTACAAGCGGTTGTCCGACGAAATACGGCGAGCAGCACGGCGCGTGAACGAAAAGGCGATCGACTATCAGCCGGTTCAGGTTGTTGAAGAGAGCAATATTTACCGAGCCGTTGCGGCCCTGTGCGTATACGACACGCTTGTGTCTGTGCCCGTGATTGACGGTTCAGGACGCGCTGCTTTTGATGGTCCAATGGTCAACGGAGTAAACGGGGGCATGATTCTGAGTGATACGAACGTTGCTGCCGATTATTTTGGAGACTTTGTTTCCAGGATCGGGTTTGCGGACACCAGCGGACTTGCCGATGCCATGGGAGCCGCCATTGCCGAACCGACCGATGATCGAAAACAAAAGACCGACGAAATTCGATCGGTTTTAGACGCTATCCCGGAAGCCGAATTCATACGACAGGTACTGAGTGACTTGCTGACAGTTGGCTAGCTGGTGTGTGGCAGCTATTCGTTGTCTGGGGTATCGATCAGCATCGTGCGGGTTCGTATATCGGGATCGGCATCCCCGACTCGCGCTGCCATGCTCATGGCAATTCCGGCCAACAGCTCTTCACGCAGTTCCGGCGTCATAACTTCTGCATCGCTGGCATCCACGACTGGCTCTGCTGGTACGTCAGGCACTCGAGCCGCGACTTTGACTTTTGGTTCAGTAGCTGGCCGTAGGAGATCGGTGGTGGCTTCAGCCCGGAACGGCGGCTGTGCTTCACCCCAGTAGATTGTCTGGTGCGGGAATGGGATTTCGATTCCCTCGGCATCGAGGCGGATTTTGATCCGTCTACGCATCTCGCCCATGATCTCCCACTGTTTCATAGGCTTACAGTCGCCGAGCATCTTGAACGTGACAGCCGAATCGTCGAGCGCATTCAGGCGGAGAACCTGGGGTGGTGTAATGAGCATCAGTCCGAAGTACGGATCGGCCGCTATTTCGTCTCCAATTTCGTTTAGCACCTTGATAACCCGGTCGACATCTTCTTTGTACGCGACGCCAACATCGAGGTTCACCCTTGACCAGTATTTTGTCTTGTTCGAGGCGACGGTGATTTCACCGTTGGGTATCACATGAACCTGTCCGTCAAGGTCACGAACGACTGTGCGGCGAAGGTTGATCGACTCTACGAGTCCAGATATTCCAGAAAGCGTTACTACATCACCTGTCCTGTACTGGTTTTCAGCGAGGATGAACACTCCGGCGATCAGGTCACGCACCAGATATTGTGCCCCGAATCCCACTGCGATTCCAGCGATACCGAAGCCACCCAGAACAGGACCGATCGGAACCCCTATCTCGGTGAGCACCATGAACAGAGACGATACGTAAATCAAACTGACTGCAGCGCCAACGAACACGCTTGAGAGCGTTTCCGATCGCTTCATCACTTCGTCGTGATCGGCCGCCGATGCCTGTCCGAGCATGACTGATGACAGTACGCGTGGGATCACTCGTCGAGCAATGCGGGTCACTACCCAGCTCATGAAGAAGATCAGAAGGATTCGCAATCCATCTGATGCCAGCCATGAACCCGCTGATGAACCTGCGCTTTTCAGGTAATCGATTGCTGGTTCGACATTGTTACCGAGTACATGAAGGATCCCGAGTATCGCGGCCGTCAGGAAAATTGCGGCGACCAGGAAGTTAGATATCCACGAATCGGCCGCCTGCACTGCCATGCCAACATCTGCAGTCGCTTCGTGTTGATCCAAACCGCGCACTGCCTGTCGTAGTCCGCGTCTCAGTATGATTCGAACTACCCACCAGCCGACGATGGCGGCAAGTGCAATCAGGAAGGCCCAGAGGCCGCCATCTACCAGCCACGCCGTGAACGTGCCTTCGGATGGATGGCCTAGTAATGTCTCGAGGAAGGAATCTTCCATTTTGGGGGAAACGCCGGGATCGTACAGGCGTCGCGTTTAGGGGCGACGCAGCAAACGGATGTTCAGTAGCTAGACACAGACGATACAGATCACGTGTCATCGCAAACTCAACGGGCGTTAGTTCCCGCTACTTTCCCAGATTGTTACGTAGGGCCCGCTCTTACCCGAGATCAGCCCTGCAAGGTCCTGTCTCGAAGTATCAACGATCGATTGTTTCTCTTTTTTGATCAGGTCAAACAGCTGGGTATTGAGCTGGTCGAGCACGGGTGGTGAAAGTTTTCGGCCAAACAGTTCACTCGTGGCTTCATGGAGCTTGTCGAACTCAAATGAAAGCAACTGGCCCGAGAAGAAAAGCACGCCGACTGTTCCGCCTTGATCATCGGAGTATTCCGAGGTGTTTATGCCCAGTTCGGCGACGATTCGTTTGAGGGAATTTGCCCGTACGACTGCCTCGACCTGTTGTGGGATGCTCATGAGTTCGAGAAATCCCATGTCGTGTCGTCGTAGCAACTTCGAAAAGTCCTGCTCAACACCCGAGTAGAACTCTTCACCAAGAACGTTGGAAATTGACAGGTTGAGCACTGCAGGACCGCCTGCACGATTTTCTCGGGCGTCAATCGCTATGAACTCCCGCAGGTGGGGGAAGATGCACAGCGTGATGTCGGCGTCACCGCGTTCGGAATCAAACATTGATCGAATTGCCCTCTAGTGAAAACCGAGCATTTGCTTTACGCGTTGGACGATACTGACCTTCGTGCCGCGCTTGGCTTGATGCCAGTTTTTTTCCGCAGATACCGACCTGCTGAGGTTCGAGCCTCGTTGTTTCATGACATCGCGTATCTCTCGGTCTTCGCTCTTATCCAACCAGAAACCAGCATCGTTCGGGCATGCTTCGATCTCCAGGTTGTAGCCGCGGTAGCGGAACCGAATCATCGCTTCAGCGCAGTGCGGGCACTGATGATCGACAGCGTGTTTGCCGTACTGCCTCTGGCCCTTGACCATATCGTCGCTGGCAGCGTTGTCTTCCAGTGCTTCCAATGCGTGCGTCGTGAGCCACACGCCATCGCAAGTTGGGCATTGTGACGACTCTTCACCCGAGGTTTTCGAATCCTCGAGTTGAGATTGATCTACCGGACATGTTAGTTGTTGCAATGCGATCTGCCCTTCGAAATGGTGGTGCGTTAACTAATTGTACGAATCTCAGACTGGTTATGTTTGCTTATGACCAGATTGTTAGCCATCGGTCTCTGCTTCATCGAGTGAATATCTGAAATCGCAGTGGGAGGCACCCTGCATAATCGTCTGGGTTCGCACGAGCTTCACGTTGGAGTTGAAGCCCGAACAAAACTCGAAATCGCGTGTGCAGGAAAAAATATCGCCGAGATCACCGTAACCGAGTTCGTTATACATTTCGGCGTATTTGCAGCGGGTCACGTCGAACGAGTATTTACTGGGTGTGCTTTCGATGATGTCGACTTCCAGCGCTCCCTGTCTGCGCCAGGCGTCTTTGTTCGACGCGTAGTCTTCAAGACCATTGGCCCCGATTCCTTTTGCAAACTGCGAACCCTGTTCACGTGCTAGATCAGTTATTACGGTCCGTGCGATAGCGTTTGTTTTTTCGACGCCGATCTCTTTTTGGAATGCACGGAGCATTGGGCCAAGGATCATGGCTTCAACCTGTCGGCGGTCAATTACGTCCATCTGAGTTGGGTCGAAAGCCATTTTTCGTTTCTTTCTTGCGTTTCCGTTTTTTTTGGGGGCTACTGGTAAGCAGTCTTCCGAGTTACTGGAGTGCGATGCTCATAGCGACGGCACCACCGCCGGCGTGGCAGATCACAGCAAGTCCGTTGGTGCCGCGATTTGCACGTAACCCGTACATAAGCGTTACAAGAATTCGAGATCCGCTTGCACCAATTGGATGACCGAGGGCAATTGCGCCACCACGAAGATTCACGCGGTCCCAGTCCCACTTCAGTGCCTGGCCATTCGCAAGAACCTGGGCAGCGAACGCTTCGTTGACCTCGATAAGGTCGAAATCGTCGAGCGCTTGCCCCGTTTTATTGAGCAAGTTAGTAACCGCTATTTGGGGGGCGTCGAACAACATTCCCGGTTCATTGGCAGCGTGAGCATATCCGGTGATTCGGGCGACCGGACCTGAGGAAGTAGAGCCAGCTCCGGTTTCACTCGTAACGACAACGGCTGCTGCGCCATCGCTTATCGAGGACGCGTTTCCTGCGGTTACCGTAGTGCCGGGAGGAAACACGGTCCTGAGACTGGCAAGACCGTCGATGGTCGTGTCGGCCCTTGGGCCCTCATCGGTGTCGACTATAGAGACTTTGCCACGTCTGCCAGCAACCTCTACGGGAACGATTTCATCAGCGAACGATCCCTCGGCGGATGCTGTCGAAGCAAGTCGGTGGCTGCGTTCTGAGAAGTCATCCTGTGATTCACGAGAGACGGAATACTTTTCACTTATCGCCTCTGCCGATCCTCCCATGTGACGGTTCTCGAAGGGACACCACAAGCCGTCGTGAATCATCGAGTCGATTAGATTGGTGTCACCTATCCGCTGCCCTGTCCTGCTGTTGAGCAGCAGGTGAGGCGCCGCACTCATGTTCTCCATGCCGCCGGCTACGACAGCCGATGCTTCGCCAAGCTGGATCGATTGTGCGGCGAGAATTACAGCCTGCATTCCCGATGCACAGGCCTTGTTTATGGTCAATGCAGAAACTGAGTTCGGGATATCAGCGCTTATCGCTGCCTGTCTGGCCGGTGTCTGACCAAGCCCGGCTGAAAGCATGTTCCCCATCACCGTGTACTCGACTTCATCCGCTTCGAGTCCGGAACGGTCGATAGCCGCTTTGATGGCCGTGGCCCCAAGGTCGGTCGCAGAGATGCTTGATAGGCCGCCCTGGAACTTGCCGAGTGGGGTTCGAGCTGCACCGGTAATGAACACGTCACCCTTGAGTGCGTTAACCATGGGAGAGTTTCCTGTTGACTAGATTCGAAAATATATCTGGCGAGTATAAGTCGAGTCGGACTGCGATGGCAGCCTTTACTTAGGCCGGTACGACTCGAACACTCAGACCATCGGATGTGAGGGCAATTTCACCGCGTTTTAGAGCGAGAGCATCATTGCCATAGATATCGCGTCGCCATCCCGACAGGGTTCTGACATCCGGTTCATCTTCGGTCGCTATCCGATCCAGTTCCTTTCGGTTGGCCACTAGTTGTGCGGCGACACCGTTTTCTTCACACCGAAGTTTCAGTAGTGCCTGAAGCAGAGCGACGAGTGTCTCGTGACCGCGTAGTGGAGGACGACCTTTTTCAGGGTCCGGGCACTCATCGTCGGGGATATCGAGGCCGACTTGGACTGCGTCCAGGAGCGCTTTGCCGTATCGCCCATGTGCGAATCGTTCGTTTACGCCACGTACCCGTTCGAGAGCGGCGGGAGTCTGGGGGGCGTTCAGTGCGATTTCAGCCAGCGCTTCGTCGCGGCAAACCCAGCCCTTAGGAATATTTCGACGCTGAGCGCTGATTTCTCTCCACTCTGTGATCTCTCGCAAAATCGCTAGCGCACGACGAGTCGGACGGCGGAGTCGCACTTTTCGCCACAGATCACGAGGAATCGCGTCATAGAGGCTTTTGTCCCGCAGGTGACCCATTTCTTCTTGAGCCCAGCTTGTGCGATCCGAGTCAGTTAGTTCTGAAACCAACTTGTCGTATACGTCCATCAGGAAAGTGACGTCGCCGATGGCGTAGTCGACCTGGTGCTCGGTCAGGGGCCTTCTCGACCAGTCGGTCATTTGTGACCTTTTATCTATCGTTTCACCGACAATCCGCTGAACGAGTGTTGCGTAGGCAGGCTGGTCGCCGTACCCGCTGACCATAGCGGCGATCTGGGTATCGAAGACCGGTTCGACCATGCCGCCGCTGGCGGTAAACATAATCTGCATGTCCTGGCTTGCGGAATGAAATACCTTCAGAACTGATGTGTTTTTCATCAGGTCGTAAACCGGTTGCAGATCGATTCCATCAGCGAGCGGGTCGATTGCCACGGCTTCGTCGCGTGTTGCGATCTGGATTAAGCAGAGGATCGGCCAGTACGTCTTTTCTCGAACGAACTCTGTATCGACCGTGACGAACTCGGAATTGGCTGCCTCGGCACAAAAATCGGCGACGTCTGCGGAATTAGTAATAAGCACGCACTGGGTATACACCAGCAAGTGCGTTCTCGCCATCGTCTGCGGCCGGCTCAGGCAGTCAGTCTGGGTCGGTACTGGAGGGCTTCGGCAACGTGGGGCGTGAGAATATCTGGTGAATCTGCTAGATCAGCGATAGTACGAGCTACTTTTGACACTCTGTGCAGACCGCGCGCAGAGAGGCTCAACTGCTTCATCGCCATTTGCATCAGGGACTGAGCCGACTCCTCGACCGCACAGTGGTTCCACACCTCCACAGGTCCCATGTCTGAATTCGAAGCAAGTCCAGAATCGGAAAACCTGTGACGTTGAATATCGATTGCTTGGGAGATTCTCTCCCTCACGACGTCTGAGTTTTCAGATGACGGCGGCGTAATGAGTTTTTCGTACTCGACGCGTGGACCGTCCACAAAAATATCGAATCGATCGAGTAACGGCCCGGAGATCCTCTGTTGATACCTGCTGACCGCTGACGGAGAGCAGGTGCAG
>Ga0302132_10001281_pt1 | contig 14391 bp, 12 predicted proteins | sample CB9_321_MG_FD_203113 | JGI IMG/M metagenome (GOLD analysis project Ga0302132, IMG submission 203113) | Marine microbial communities from Western Arctic Ocean, Canada - CB9_32.1 | ecosystem: Environmental > Aquatic > Marine > Oceanic | place: Canada: Western Arctic Ocean | collected 2017-09-19
ATTGGACGCGTTGTTAATCCGCGCGGCGTTGAAGGTCAGATTGAAGGTGGCGTTGTTCAAGCCGTCGGTCAGGCTTTGATGGAAGACTATATCCAGGTCGATGGTCAAACGACGACACCAGGTTTTGCTAAATATATTCTGCCAACGTCGCTTGATGTGCCGCAGGTAACATCGGTTTTAGTCGAAGACATTGATCCGAATAATCCACTTGGCGTGAAGGGTATTGGGGAACCAGCAATGGTCCCGACCAGCCCCGCCATTATGAATGCAATTTACGATGCGATCGGCGTTCGCATCACGTCTCTCCCGGCGACACCGGAAAAAGTCTTGGTTGCCCTTCGGGAAAAGCGAAACAAGGAACCCGCTGCTGCAAATGTTGCAGCTGCGGAATAAACGCCATTCAGGAAACGAGGAGGAAGTGAATATGTTTAGTAATTTTAAAAAGAGCGCGTTAACAGCAGTTGCGGCCCCTATCGCTTTCGCGATGACTTTGGGTGCGGCGCAGGCAGCCGATTGGCCGTCCAAACCGATTAAATTTGTTATTCCGTTCGGCGCCGGTGGTGGTGCTGATATCGAAGGTCGTCTTCTTGCCAGAGAAATGGGAAAAATTCTTGGCGTAAAGCTGGTGCCGGTCAATATGACCGGCGGCGGTGGGGCTCGTACCTACACCCATGTGAAGAATGCCAAGGCTGACGGATATACCGTTGCTTGGAATTCGACGTCTATCCTGACCACAACTAACATTGGCAATGTTCCGTTTGAACATAGTGCTTTGGCCCATATTGGACGGGTTGAGTGGCAGCCGATGCCATTTGCCGTTAAAGGCAATTCGCGCTGGAAGTCATTTGCGGAATTCGTCAAGGAATGCAAAGCCAAGCCCGGAATGCTGAAGGTATCCAATTCTGGTACTGGCAGCGCAACGCATCTTGCTGCGATCCAGCTGATGGGTGCTGCGGGTTGCAAAGTAACGCATTTGCCGGTTGGTATGAAACGCCGGAATGCTTCTGTGCTGAGCGGCGAAGCCGATGCGATGATCGCACCGCTTACCGGTACAGTTCGGCTGACTAAAGCTAAGAAGCTGCGTCTTTTGACGATAGCAACTTATGCCCGTTCGCCGGTTTTCCCCAATGTTCCAACTGCCCATGAGCTCGGTTACAAGGTCACGCTTGATTTGTTCCGGGGTCTGTCGGTGCCCAAGAAAACACCTGGCAAAATCAAAGCCAAGCTGGCTGCAGCCATGGTGAAAGCCGCTAAATCAAAATCTTTCATGGGGCTTGCTAAGAAAAAGGGCTTCACGGTGGACCCGATTACAGTGGGTGCATTTGAAAAGCTGCTGAGAGAAGAAGACGCGAAGATCAAGGAAATTATGAAGAGTGCTGGTCTTTATCGGTCAAAGAAAAAAGGCAAAATGAAGAAGTAATTTGTCGTAGTGAGAGCCCGGGTCCTTAGGGACCCGGGTTTACTATTTTTAGGGAACAGGGATGCCAAAAGGTTTACGGGATATTGTTGCGGCACTCGGACTGCTGATCTTCAGCGGTCTGTATGTGTGGGCGACGACGCATATTCCGGATCGGACAATTCCGAATACGCCGGGCCCGTCCTTTTTCCCGTTTGTTATTATTACGGTAGTCGCCGCGTTATCTGTCGCCCTTCTAGTGAAGGGCTACAAGGACTATCGCGCTGAAAATGGGGTGCCGTTTTCGATATTGATGCCCCCCTTGCCGTGCTTGATGCTTGGCGCCTTCTTGATTTTTTTAGTGGCTTTGCCCTGGGCTGGATTTTTACTGTCGAGCATCGGATTTTTTGCAGTTCTAATGGTGCTGTATGGAAGCCGTGAACCGGTAAAAATCCTCCTGTGGTCACTGGCATTGCCGTCCGCTCTCTACGCTGTTTTTACACAGTTGTTTCAGATTTTTTTGCCAACCGGACCTCTGGGGTTTTAGTGCATGGGTCCCGATGTAATAGCCGGTTTTGAGCAATCGATTATGCCGTCCAGTCTTATGGCGACGGGGGCTGGTGCTGTGATTGGTCTGGTCGTTGGCATGATCCCCGGAATGACCATAAGCTCCGGCATCATCATCTTGTTACCGCTGACCTTTGTGCTTGAGCCAAATGTCTCAATCGCCTTGTTGCTAGGGCTTTATGTTGCGGGCATGACCGGTGGCAGTTTTTCTGCCATTTTGCTCAATATGCCGGGAACACCTTCGGCGTCGGCAACGGCTCTTGAAGGCTATCCGCTCGCCAATAAAGGGCAGGGTGGACGGGCGCTTGGCATCGCAATTAGCGCCAGCTTTGTGGGTGGCATCGTCAGCTTCATGTGTCTTCTGCTTATTGCGCCGAACCTGGCGGAATTGGCCCTACAATTTCAGGCACCGGATCTGTTCAGTCTGATCTTCTTTGGATTGACGGCGATTTGTAGTTTCGCTGCAAAGTCACTTGTTAAGGGGCTATTGTCGGCTGTCCTTGGCTTGGCAATTGTGACCGTTGGCCAGGATCCGGTGATGTCGACCGAGCGCTTCACCTTCGGGGATGCAGACTTGCTTGGTGGCATTCATTTTCTAACGGCTTTGATAGGGTTGTTTGCCATTCCACAGCTGATCGACAATCTCAAGGCGGATGCCGTGGCAGAAGCTATGCGCAGTGACTCTTCGAAATTTGGCTCGGTCTTGCCGAAGCTCGCTGATTTGATCCGAGTTAGAATTCCGACAATGATCGGGTCACTCACCGGAACCTTCCTGGGCATTTTGCCGGGCGCAGGTGGCCCAATAGCTGCCTTTATTTCATACGACTACGCTAAAAAGTTCTCTAAAAACAAAGAGTCTTTTGGCAAAGGGGAGATCGAAGGCGTTGCGGCACCGGAATCGGCCAATAATGCGGTCGCCGGTGGTGCGCTGATTCCGATGATGACGCTGGGAATACCCGGTGATCCGGTAACGGCAATTCTGATCGGCGCTCTTCTGGTCCACGGACTGGCGCCTGGACCTTTGCTGTTTATCGAAAATGGCGGGTTCGCCTATGGCATTATCTTTTCTTATTTATGGGCGAATATTTTCAACCTGGTCATCGCCCTGTTTGCCATCCGGTATCTGGTAAAGGTCCTAGCAACGCCAAAGGTATTGCTGATGCCTGCCATTGCGGTTTTGTGTGTGGTCGGCAGCTACGCGCTCCGCAATTCCTTTTTTGATGTCTATGTCATGTTTTTCTTTGGGCTGGTCGGCCTCGCGATGCGCTGGCTGGATATGCCGGTGGTGCCCCTGTTGCTGGCGCTCGTGCTCGGTCCGCAGCTGGAAGAACATCTCCGCATCGCGCTGACCGCGAGCCATGGCGATATCTCCATTTTCTTTACGAAGCCCTTCAGTCTGCTGTTTCTGTGTCTTTCTATCGTGTCGGTGATCTGGTCGATTTGGCTGGAACGACGACACAAAGAACCAGAACCGCAGAGCTGATATCTACACCACAGGATTTTTTGAATGACGGACGGCAATACTTCTCCCGATCAAATGTACAAGAATGCCAAGGCAATCGCCGATGCGGGCGGTCTGCTGGAAGCGGTTGATCAGGGTGCTCTGTCCAAAGTGATTGAAACGACTTTGTCGGAGGCCTTGGTTCTTGGGTTGCTACGGCAGGGCGTTTCTAAATATCTCGTGATCTTTGGTCATGGTTCGACCGGTCTTGGAGAGGTCCTGCGTATCTACGAAAGCGCTGGCGTTGTTCGCTGTTTCAATTTTCGTAATGAAGTAGAGATGGCACACGCGGCGACGACATTGCGTTGGCAATATGGCGAGACGTCCGCAGTTGTGACGTCTATCGGACCGGGTGGCTTGCAGGCAATGGCCGGGTCGTTGGCCAGCGCGTCCAATGGCGTTGGTGTCTATCACATCTATGGCGATGAGACGACGCATGGTGAAGGCTACAACATGCAGCAGGTGCCGAAGCGCCAGCAGGGGCTTTTCGGCCAGATGTCTGCCTTGATGGGCGAGTCTTATATCCTGCATACACCAGAAGCGGTCCGCGATGCGTTGCGCCGCGGTGCGCTGCGGGTCAACCATCCATATCAGGCAGGGCCGTTCTATCTGTTGCTGCCCCTTAACACGCAACCTCAGAAACTAATGTTGAACATTGGCTCGTTGCCGGAGAAACCCAACCTTCCGCGAGTCACTGGCGCTGATGACGATGCGTTTACGCAAACGGCACAGTTGATCCGTGATCACGACAAGATCGTCATCAAGGCAGGTGGCGGTACGCGGGATTTTGCCATGCTCGTCAAACAGTTTGCCGAGGAAGCCGGTGCAGCTGTGGCGCTGTCGCCAGGGTCGTTGGGCGTACTGCCCGATGCGCACTCGCAGAACATGCATGTCGGTGGTTCAAAGGGGTCGATCAGCGGCAATTTTGCGATGTCAGAAGCGACACTTCTCATCGCGATTGGTTCCCGCGCCGTCTGCCAGGCGGATTGTTCTGGAATTGGTTATGACGCCGCTGAAGCGGTCATCAATATCAATGGCGATCTTGGGGATTTGACACATTACAACAAGACACTCGGCTTGCCTGGCGATATTGGAGCCACGCTCGAGAAATTATTGGCAGCGCTGGCAAATGCTGGTGGCGCGGATCTCGGCAAAAAATCCACTTGGCTTAGCCAGTGCGCAGGGAAAAAGGCGGAATGGGGAGCCTTTAAGGCGGAGCGATACGCGGCGGTGCCTGTAATGGATGAGGTCTGGGGCAAGGCAGTTCTGACCCAGCCTGCGGCCTTAAAAACAGTTGCGGATTTCGCCAAAAAAATTGGTGCGGCGAAATATTTCGATGCCGGAGATGTGCAGGCGAACGGCTTCCAGATCATGGAAGACGATGACCCTACTGCGACGTTCACAGAAACCGGTGCTTCTTATATGGGGTATTCGGCATCCTCCGTATTAGCGGGTGCGATGGCCGACAATCCTCAATACAGCATCGCCTTCTGTGGTGACGGTTCCTTTATGATGAACCCACAAGCCCTGATCGACGGTGTCCAGCATGGTGCCAAGGGCATGATTGTCATCTTTGATAACCGGCGGATGGCAGCCATTACCGGGCTGCAGGAAGCTCAGTATGGCCATGGCTATAAGACGAATGATTCCGTTGCCGTTGATTACGTTGCGATGGCGTCATCGGTTAGCGGCATTGGCGCGCATTTTGGTGGTGAAGACACTGATTCGTTAAACGCTGCTTTGGCAGCAGCTCATGCTCATGACGGGCTTTCAGTCGTTCATGTGCCCGTTTATTGCGGCCCCGATCCCCTGGGTGGGATGGGAGCCTATGGTTCTTGGAATGTTGGCAATTGGTGTCGAGACGTGCAAACGCGCTATCACACGCAGGATATCTAGACAGGAAAAATTATGACGAACCTCTATGAAGATTTCGGCCTCTATATTGATGGTGGTTGGCACAAAGCACATGGCGGCGAAACCCGCGATGTCATCGATCCCGCGACCGAAGAAGTCATAGGTAAAATTCCTGCCGTAACGTCCGAGGATTTGGATGATGCGCTAGCCGCTGCGGAGCGTGGCTTCGCTGAATGGAGGCACGTTTCACCATGGGAACGCGCTGCGAAGCTCCGCAAGGTAGCTGACCTAATCCGTGAACGGACGCCCGAGATCGCCCGCATTATGAGCATTGAGACTGGCAAGCCGCTGGCTGAAGGTGTTGGTGAGACCGGCGCCGCAGCCGACCAGTTCGAATGGTACGCCGAGGAAACCAAGCGAATCTATGGTCAGACGATTGAGGGTCGGACACCGGATTCCCGGATGACGGTTCTTTATCAGCCAGTTGGTGTAACCGCGGCATTTTCCGCCTGGAATTTCCCGGCACTTTTGCCCGCCCGCAAAATTGCGGCAGCACTGGGCGCGGGTTGCTCGGTGATCATCAAGCCTGCTTCGGAGGCACCCGGCTCCTGTATGGCGCTTATTCAGGCGTGTCACGATGCTGGAATTCCGGCTGGTGTGGTTAATTTGGTATCTGGAAATTCTGATCTGATTACCCAGCATCTCATCGGATCTCCTGTGGTGCGTAAGGTGTCATTCACCGGGTCAGTTCCCGTTGGCAAACAGCTGCTGAAAATGTGCGCTGATAGTGTCAAAAAGGTGTCGATGGAACTCGGCGGTCATGCGCCGGTCATCGTGTTCGAAGATGCTGATCCCGTTGCGGCGGCCCAGATGGCCGCGACTGCTAAATTCAGAAATTGCGGTCAGGTCTGTATTTCACCGAGCCGTTTTTACGTGCATGAATCAATCAAAGAGCCGTTCGGTGAAGCCTTTGCCAACTATGCCAATAGTCTGAAGATTGGCTATGGGCTGGACGAGGGAACGACGATTGGTCCGTTGGCAAACCGTCGTGGTCTCGCACATGCGGAGTCGCTTGTGGCCGATGCCAAGCAGCATGGCGCCAAAGTTCTGGCGGGCGGAGAACGGCCCTCAGAGATGAATGCTGGCTATTATTTCTCACCGACCGTGCTCGGTGATGTTCCCGAAGACGCTCGTATCATGACAGAAGAACCCTTCGTGCCGGTTGCGCCGATCGCCTCTTTTCAGGGCTTTGATGAGGTGATGGAACGGGCCAATGCCGTGCCGTTTGGCCTCGCCGGTTATATCTTCACCAATTCCCTCAAGACGGCGACTTTGGCATCTGAAGCAATGGAAACCGGGATGGTGGGCGTCAACGAGGTGTTGTTGGCATCGGCGGAATCGCCGTTCGGTGGTATCAAGGAGAGTGGTCTGGGTCGCGAAGGTGGCTCGCAGGGCATTCAAGATTATCTCGAAGCAAAATTCATCAAAACCAAACTCTGAGAAAATAAATGTCGGATGACTCCAAGTTCGAAGGTCTAGCCAAAGGGCTCACTAATTACGGCGATATGGATTTCTCAATCTATTTGAGACGATCCTTTGCGAGTTCTATGGGCTATTCCCAAGAGATGCTCTCCAAACCGATCATCGGGATTGCCTATACGCCGAGCGGTTACAATAACTGCCATCGTAACTTTCCTGAACTCTTGGAAGCCGTGAAGCGTGGTGTGTTGGCTGCGGGTGGTTTGCCAGTAGAGTTTCCGACGATTTCTCTTGGCGAAGTGTTCCTCAATCCGACCAGCTTGATGTACCGAAACCTGATGTCCATGGACACGGAGGAAATGGTTCGCGCTCAGCCGATGGATGCGGTGGTTCTTCTCGGTGGCTGTGACAAGACAGTTCCGGCGCAATTAATGGGTGCTGCGTCTGCGGGTGTGCCGGCAATCCAGCTTGTGGCGGGTCCGATGATGACCGGTAAACATGATGGCGAACGCCTTGGTGCCTGTACCGATTGTCGCCGCTTCTGGGGACAGTATCGGGCTGGCAACGTCGATGATCAAGAGATTAAAACAGTAGAAGGCCGCTTGGCCACAACCGCCGGAACCTGCGCTGTTATGGGGACGGCCAGCACTATGGCCTGTATTGCAGAAGCACTTGGCATGTCACTCCCGGGGACAGCGGCTATTCCGGCTGTCCATGCTGATCGGCTACGCGCCGCAGAAGCTTCTGGTGTTGCAGCGATGCGGTTAGCTGCAGATAAGGTCGTGCCGACTGACATTATCAATCGCGACTCAATAGAAAATGCCCTGCGGGTTCTTCTCGCACTCGGTGGATCAACCAATGCTATCATTCACTTGACGGCAATTGCCGGACGGGTGGGCGTCGATATTCCGCTGACCTGGCTAAATGAGCTTTCCGACACGACACCGGTTCTGGTCAATTTGAAACCAACCGGGTCGCATTATATGGAAGATTTCTTTTCCGCTGGCGGTATGGGGGCGGTATTGCGCGAGATCAAACCGCTGTTGAATCTCGATTGCATGACAGTTGTCGGGGAGACGTTGGGAGAACGACTGGACCGTGATGAGGGTGCCTGGGTAGATCGCGATGTCATCAGTGCGTTTGATGACCCGGTTGAGCCTTTAGGCGGATTGGTGGCGTTGTTCGGGTCACTCGCGCCAGAAGGTGCAATCCTTAAGCGTTCAGCCGCTGACAAAAACCTGTTTGAGAAAGAAGGTCGGGCTGTTGTGTTCTCGTCGCTTGAAGATCTTTCCAACCGTATCGACGATCCTGATCTGGATGTCACTGAAGATGATTTTCTAGTTATGCAAAATGCCGGGCCAAAAAGCGGCACAGGCATGCCGGAAGCCGGTTATTTGCCAATCCCGTTCAAGCTGGCGCGGGCCGGGCTCAAGGATATGGTGCGGATTTCCGATGCACGGATGAGCGGTACGGCTTTTGGGACCATCGTTTTGCATGTGACTCCCGAAGCGGCGATTGGCGGACCACTAGGTCTGGTTCGTGACGGTGATCGTATTAAGCTGAGCGTCAAGGATCGCCGAATTGACCTATTGGTTGATGACGATGAGTTGGAGAGGCGCAAACAGGAAACGCCCGTAGCGACGGTGAAACCGAACCGCGGTTATCAGAAGCTCTATATGGACACCGTGCTACAAGCTGACCAGGGTTGCGATTTCGACTTTCTGAAGTCTCAAGATTGAAGCTAACCCTGTGCGCTTCGACGCTGGACGTTTTGGACAGAGAATTTTTTAGATAAAAGAAATAGGAACGTAACGTTGTAAAAATTAATATTCTAACCGTTGCCAGGCCATTACTTGTAAATCCAATTTCTCAATAAAAACTATTATATTCAGTAACTTAGTGGTATGTAATTCATGATTCCTAATCTCGGGATATCCATCGACTATGCTGAGTGGGAAGACAGAGTAATACTTATCCAAAATATTCAATCTAGAAGAGGATGGAGTGGGGGCTTTTTTTACTCCTAAAAGCAGAAGTGAAATTCCTGCGTCCGCTTTTCGATGGTTTGCTTCCGGAGATGAATGGAAAGCGGACGTCAGAACACCTCCGCTCGATGTCTGCTGATGGCTACTAGCAGAAGTAAACGACGCTCTTCATTGAGATCTTCTGTTCCCCCAATAGCTGACGTTTCATGTGCTACGCCTGACCCGCTGGCGAATTAATCTGGCTGATGCCATAGCTCAGAGATGAATCGTATTCGATCTAAGGCTTTTTAGGCGGCTAGCTTGGCGCGTCTGCGTCGGGTGATCGCGAGGCCGACGAGCCCTAAAGCCATCACGCTAAGAGGGGCTGGTTCGGGAATAGCGGAGGTATCGAGTGTTACCTGAAGATCGTCGATGGTTATCCAGCCATTGCCACCACCCGCGAAGGCGATTTCAACGCGTGAGGCTCCAGCCGTATTGATGATGCCACCGAAGAGGGGCGGCCCGCCGCCGATCAGGGTTGTTTCCATGGCGGAATCAAGCCCGTCGAAGAATGTTATGCTGATGATGTCGTCGTTACTGACATTCCACAATCCAACGGCGGTAATGACTTCCATGCCGTTGATCGGAACAATATTGAGGGGCCATTGGCAGGCAGAAAGTTGTCGGCGTTATTGGTCAGGACGAAACTGCCGGAATGCGAAAAACCACCGATAACGCCCGGGCTAACCACATGCGGGTCGGCACCATTATTCAGAGGCAGTAGATCGACGCCCAGTGATGGTAGTGCCGTAAGCGAGGTTCCATGTGGCCCCAGCCCGTCAAAGTTTTCGAGAGCGAAGGCCCCTGCAGCGGCCTGAAAGGCGTCTTCAGTGGTGAAAACAGTGCTGTTTCCGATGGCGGGTGACAACAATATCATTACGGCTGCAACAGCCGGTGCCAGTGCGGTTTTAACGAACCGTGTTAGCGTTAGGAACATCGTGTAGCCTTTAGCGTTCAGAATTTTGTACAAAAATTCTGAACCGTCTGGACAATGCTCCAGACGGAGATAATGCCAACCCCACAAAAAAATACGTTTTGCTCGATTGTGACAGCCCGTTCTGCATAGGGGCGACCGGAGTGTCATGGCTACCCCGTATAGGCCGCGGTCGGCACCTGTGGTGTTGCGCAGGGGGTTATTGAAGGGTATTAAATTCATAAGGAATTAACGACGAGGTGCGCCCAATGGACGGTACGACGATTCACGAAAGAACGCCGAATGTCGCGACGGACAAGGAAGTCTTGTTCTCGTTGCGCGATACACCGCTTCTGGAGCAGGGAACCAGCTACGACCCTCTGGCTACAGCGGAAAATCTCTGGGTGAACCTCAAGGTTTATGCCAGTGGTGGCGAGAATGCGCTGCATTCTCACGCCGGTGAGGATCATGCCTTCGTCATCATGCAAGGCAAGGCGACTTTCACCTTTGACGATGGCCGGACGCAAATTGTTGGCCAATATGAAGGTGTGATGTTGCCAAAGAACGCCAAGTACAAATTCGAGGCAGACGAAGCGGAAAATCTGGTGATGCTGCGGGTCGGCGGTGGCGTGCGTGATGCGATTGGATTGGACAATCTTACGACGTTCGGGACGCCGAAAGACGTTACCGCCAAGACATCTTTTGCCGATGGCGTGATTAAGGTGGGCGACGCGAAGAAGAACGGCGAAACCGCCAAGAAGCGCGTTTATGCAGAAGGTAAGTTCTTCGCAGCCGAGGAAGACTTATAATACCAAGGCCTACAAATAAGTATTAGCAGCGCAGCAATGACTACCGACCGAAAACAGGGAGTTACATAAATGTCAGAATTATCCGTAGATGCCTCCAAATTCTCCGGCATGACACAAGAGCAGGCAGAGACTTTTCCGCGGCGCACTGTTGTCGGCGAGTCCTTGACCGAAGATCAATTGGCCCGCATGCCGAAAATGATCTCCACGGACTCTCACGTAATGGAGCCTGATGAGCTTTGGCAGCAATTGCCGCCCCGTCTGCGCGATAATCTGCCGAATGTGCCCTTTCGCAACTCGCCTCCCGGCGCACTGAAAGCGGAACATCGTCTGGCAGATCAGGCGCATGACGGCATTGCCGCGGAAGTTCTGTTTCCTAACTATGGTATGGCGCTCTATGGAATCGATGACATTGAGACCCAGGAGGAATCCTTCAAGCTCTATAATGACTGGCTGCATGACTGGACCAGCCCCGACCACAAGCGTCTTATCGGTGTACCGCTGATCTCGGTTTATGACCCGAAGGCCGCCATCAAGGAAATGCACCGGAGTGTTGATAAAGGCCTGCGGGGCGCCTTAATTTGGCAGGTGCCGGATCCTCAGCTCCCCTTTAGCAATACCGAACATTACGACCCTATTTTTGCCGCATGTGCCGAAGCGGGCCAGCCGGTGATCTGCCATATCCTGACCGGCCACGGTTATATGAAGACAGGGCATAAGCGGAGCGTTGAAGGGATCAAGGATTCCACAAACACCAAGACGAATGATTCAGCCAACACGTTGTTTGACTTCATATTCTATGGCTATTTCGAGCGCCACCCGACGCTCAAATTCTTGCTCGCGGAGAGCGAGATTGGCTGGATACCGTTCCTTTTGCAGCAGTGGGACTATTATTTCGAACGCCACCGCGATTCCTATCCAATTCCGATCGACCGTAAGCCCAGCGAAATTTTCGCGGAGCATGTTTACGGTACTTTCCTTGAAGACTATGTCGGAACGCGTTTCCTCTCATGGTGGGGAGAGAAGAACTGCATGTGGTCAAACGACTACCCGCATTTCAACATGACCTTCCCACATTCACGCCAGGTCGTTGAGCATCACTTGAAAGATCTAACGGCAGAGCAACACCGTCGCTACACGTGGGACAACGCCATGGACCTCTTCCAGCTGGAACTGACAGAAGAAGACCGCATCAACTAGGTCATCTGCCCTTAAAGGGCGTTGTCGGTCAAAGTCGCTCTGAGTTGGAAATGGGGAATGTAGAGCATTTCTTTGGCTTTACTATGGAATATCGGTCTGAATCGAAAAAGGGTACAGTCGGCCTTAAAAACTGATCATGTTTTAGCCAAGAGGCTCGGCGCCACAATGCATTTTCATGTTCAACTCATTGACGACCCGGCCCATCCCGAACGCCGGGCTCAGTATCGTGAAGCGCATTGGGCCTATTTCGATGCGCATAGAGATCATTTTGTAGCCCGCGGCGCGACGCTCACCGATGATATGGGGACCTATCTTTCTAGCGTGATCTTTGTTGAGTTCGATGGCTGGGACGAGGTGCGGCACTTTATCGAGAACGAGCCACTGAACAGCAATGGCGTTTACAAAGATGTTCATATTTGTCGCTGGCACAAGGCGCTAGAACGCAAACAGGCTGATTTCCCGCGTGAGGATGGCCAGGTATATTGGTATATCCGCGGCATTGGCCGGGAAGGGGCCAATGATCAGCGAAATGAACTGCTGGATGCCCATCGCGCTTACTTCGCGGCTTATGATGGCCTAAACTTCATTACTCGTGGTGCGGTGCTCGATGATGACGGCGAAAAATGGGTCGGTAGCGCTAATCTCATCTCGCTTTCCAGCCGTGAAGCCCTCGATGCCTTTATGGTGGATGAGCCGTTCTACAAAAACGGGCTTTATGATCAGGTGCTGCTCGAACGATACAAGTTCGGCGGCCGCACCGGGCAGGTCGTTTAACGGCGCGCGCCAGCAAAATTCAGTAAAGAGGCTCTGCGGCGAACCATTTCCATTCAGAAGTATTTTCGCCGCTCCATAAATTCTGCCAGGACATAACACGCGGCAATACACAGGGCCAGAATTGTGACGCCGCGCAACGGATTATTGGTTTTTCCCGGAAGAATGGATGTCAGTAACAGCATTATTCCGCCGCGGTGGCCTGATTTGTACGGATGATGCGGCAAGGGATGCCCCGAATGTCAGAAGAACCAGTCACCGGGTCTTTTGGGCCGTCATAACTCAGTGCCGCATTAACGTTTACATCCAGTGCACCGCGTTCTGGGCCGGGCGCCTCTGGATACCACCAACCCATGCCGGTGCGGGCGATATCTTTCATAGTCTCGTCGGTGACACGGACCTTCAATCGGCAGGTGCCATGATGGCCAGATGTTTCAACAGTGACCCAGTCATCAGTTTCTACGCCGCAGGACGCCGCCGTGTCGGGGTGGAGTTGAAGCCATGGATCAGGGGCAACTTTGCGGGCCCAGTCTTGATCGCGGAACCGCGAATGGTGATAGGATTTTTCACGCGCTCCGGTGAGCAGCAGCAGCGGAAATTCCGCCTTGATTTCGGTGGTTGTTATCGCCCCGGCGGTGGGGACATAATCCGGTAGGGGATCCAGTCCCATCCCAGCGAGCGTCTCGGAATAGAGCTCGATCTTACCGGTCGAGGTCTTGAAGCCGTCTTTCGCAAAATTGCCTTGCTCATAGTCATATTCGGCATATCCAGTCTCGAGCAGCGTCTTCATCTCGATGCCGCTATCGCCGAGTAGATATTGGTTGAATTCGCGTTTGGTGTGCCAGGGGAAGAATTTTCTGGCGTCAGCACGGCCGCGCGCTTCTAGACGCTTAACAAGTTCTCCAGCAATCCAGAAATCACTGCGCGCTTCGCCCATTGGCGGATGAGACGGTTGAACGATGCTGAGGCACGGCCCGTTTGCTTCAAGAGAAATCTCCTCATCTTCCAACCCTGTGGTCTTGGGCAGGACGAGATCGGCGAACTCTGCCGTTGGTGTCATCATGTGTGTGGCGACGCAGAGATAATCCAGCGACTTAAGCGCCTCGATGGTCTTTTGAGTGTTGGGGTAGGTCACGACAATATTAACGCCGGTGATATACATGGCGCGCACTGGATAAGGTTTACCAGTTAGAACGGCATTGATAACCGACGGGTTATGGCAGGCAGTTTGCCAGCCTTTTGGTCCGGCCCAGAGCGGAAACCGATCAGCGCCAATTGTTTGTTCTTCGACCTCCAGCGGTAAACGAAACTCCGGCTTGTGGATGACTTCGATATAGTTGGTAAAGCCCGCCGGTTTTTTGACCCGGCGGTTGCCGCCGACGCGATCAAGGTTGCCGCTGATGGCGACCAAGGCATGAAAGGCACGATAGGTTTGGACTCCCGCACTAAAAGCATCGATACCGTGGCCACTGACAAAACAGGATGGAGCATCTGAATACCATTCTGCCGCCTTGATGATATCGTCAGCGGGGACGCCACTAATTTCAGCGGCATATTCTGCCGTGTATTTCGCGGCCCGTTCGGATAGCGCATCAAATCCGTGACAGTAGTTTTTGACCATGTCGTGGTCGTAGCGGTCATTGATGATCATCCAGTTGACCATGGCGAGCGCGATGGCGGCATCGGTGCCCAGTTTTGGCTGTAACCAAAGATCGGCTATTGCAGCGGCCTGGGTTCGGGCCGGATCAATGGTGATGATCTTTGCGCCCTTTTTTTGAGCCCGTTTGAGAGCCAGCCATTGCGTCGGGTCGGCAGCAGAGGGATTACGGCCAACAATCAACGCGCAGTTGGTGTTGTCGATATCCTCGCCATTACCCATG
>Ga0302132_10001284_pt1 | contig 14358 bp, 9 predicted proteins | sample CB9_321_MG_FD_203113 | JGI IMG/M metagenome (GOLD analysis project Ga0302132, IMG submission 203113) | Marine microbial communities from Western Arctic Ocean, Canada - CB9_32.1 | ecosystem: Environmental > Aquatic > Marine > Oceanic | place: Canada: Western Arctic Ocean | collected 2017-09-19
AGCGACGGCGATGGTCATGTCAATTATTGTGAATACAAGTGGGATACCAATCCTCGGGATTCGCTCAGTTTCCCCGATCAATTGCAAGATTGTGATATCTTCTAACGCGAGGAGCAGGATTAGCAAAGGTTCATCCCTGAAACTAGGATGGGAAATCGATGAGCTTGAGGCGACGGACTATTAGTGCACTTTTGTTGTGCATTATTTTTCTATTCCCTAGCACGGTTACTGCAGATGTCAGTGATGACTTAGTAAGTCATAAGTTGGAAAGTGATTTTGAGGATGGTACTTTTGTTAACGGAACACTAAACATCACTGGCACAATCACTAGTGATCCAACTGATGTTTACTGGGGGATATATGATTATGATGATTTGGCCGAAAACCTTCTCAGTCCTGAACATAGTCTCCAAATGTTAACTGATGGAAACTTTTTCACCGAAGTAATCCCCCTCTCAGTTGACCGTTGGCAATGGCGTTTAGAAGTTGATGTTTCCGCTTTGGATTGTGCGTGTATTCTAACAGTGCACCATCTCATTGACAATCAAAAAACATCTCTCTATTTACATAAGACAATATTTATTGGCGAGGGACCATTTTCACCTATTCTATTAATTACTGATACTGAAATGATTGACACTACCAACTTTGAACTGAAACTGTCAGGAGCAGTTGCAAATGGGGTATTAAACGAAAGTACAATAATTATTTCCTTTTGCAAACTTACTTCTGGTTTTGCATGTGATGAGTCTACCAACCATACACGAGAATTACCAGCTACTTGGAGTGGAAATGGTGGAATATTGGTGCTAAATTTCGGTGATTTAGAACTAAGTGAGGGAAAGTGGTCGTTTGCTCTGTCTTTACGCGATAGCAATCTTCTACAATCAAGTTTTCCTTTGGTGGTTTCGCGCAAAGTGGATTTGAATCCTCCTAGTGCGGTATTGGTCACAAGTGAAAGTGTCAATCAATCATCAACTATAATTTTGGATGGCAGCGCCAGTAGCGATGGAATTTGGACTTCGGATTTACAAGCGGTTTGGTACATTACTGAACCGAACGGGACTATTCGCAATCCAAATGAACTTGAAAATCAGGGCTTAAGTTTGATTTTGCAGCCAGTAGTTCCTGGGAATTGGACGGTCCGCCTTGATGTAATAGATATTCGCGGTAGAATAAGTAGTAATGAGACTACTTTTGAAGTCTTGAATGTTGCTCCAGAGGCATTTATCAGCCTTGATGAACTCGATTTAAATGACCACAGATACCGTATGCCCCACTGGGCGGATTGGGCTCTTGATAGTGCAGACAGTTATGACCTCGCAGACGATAATACATTGCTAGTTCATCGCTGGTACGTTGATGGAGAATTGGTTTCCAATGTATCAAGGTTGGATATATCAGAACTTAACCTCCAGCCTGGAGATCACGAGGTGATATTAGAAGTGATAGATGCGGGTGGCGCAAGTGGGACCAGTAGCATGGTTCTCGAAGTATATGCCGATGAAAGCGACTCTAACAGTACACCAGTACTCGGTTGGTTAACCATTGCTTTGGTGATGATTGTCCTAATCATATTTACAGTCAAATATATCCAGTCTCGTGAAGAGATATCACCTTCAGTGCCCCGTTGGCAAGATAACCGCCAACTCGAGGTCGATGATGATGAGAGTTCAGTTGAGGCCATGTGGGATGAGCCTGCATAAGAATAGTAAGGCCCAAGAACCAAAGTGAGTTGGCAAGTATATGTTCGCAGAACTCGACCGGAGTTTTCCTGGCCAGCCAGCAGCGATTACAAATGCGGAGTATCGCGCTCGACAGCAGCGATTATTCAGTCAATTACGCGCAGATGACCTTTTGCTTATCTGCGCACAACCCGTCTCTACAAGGAGTAATGATGTTCATTTTACCTATCGCAATCACAGCGATATGTTGTACCTATGTGGATGGTTTGATCCCGAATCAATAATGATGGCACGACAAATCAAAGGAGAGTGGAAACTAACACTCTTTGTTCAATCGACTGACATCTTAAGTGAGATTTGGGAGGGACGCCGGCCGGGTGTTGATGGCGCTCTTCGTCAGTGGCCAATAGATGAAGCATTGGCAATCGAAGATGCGGAAGATATCATCGCAATCGCCTTGCAGGATGCCAACAGGGTGCAAATTCGCCAAGGGCTCAATCCGTTAATTGATGATTTAGTGATTGAATCGATTAAACGTCGCGACCGAGCGAGACAACACTTTGGCAAAGGGCCAGTTTCACTTTCGGACCCGAGTTCCTTGATTGCCGAACTACGCTTGCGTAAATCTGATTCGGAAATAGACCAGATGCGCTATTCAGCTCAGGTGAGCGCTCAGGCTCATATCCAAGCAATGAAGCACAGCAAAGCGGGAATTGGTGAATGGGCAATCGAAGCAATTCTAGAATGTGTATTCAAGTATGGTGCAACTTCAGGAAGCGCATATCCCTGTATCGTCGGTTGTGGTGATAACGCAACGATTCTCCATTATACGGTAAATGATTGTCAGTGTAATGCTGGTGAGGTATTATTGGTCGACGCCGCATCAGAATACCGCGGTTATGCCGCTGACATCACTCGCTCATGGCCGATTTCAGGGAAATTCACCAAGGACCAAGCCGATATTTACCAAATTGTCCTCGATGCACAATTGGCAGCAATCGACCAATGCCGAGTCGGCAATCCCTATAATGCACCACATGAGGCTGCGCGCGAAAGTCTTGCACAAGGATTGATAGATTTAGGCATCATTACCCAGACTCTCTCAGAAGCACTCGATGAAAACAATGGTGAATTGAGAGATTGGTACATGCATAATACCGGTCATTGGATCGGCTTAGACGTACACGATGTTGGCATTTACAAACCCGATGGCAAGCCGCGTTTATTTGAGGAGGGCATGGTGATAACTGTCGAGCCTGGTTTGTATTTTGGTGCTTGGCGCACAGATGTTGACTGTCCAGAAAAATATGCTGATATCGGCATCCGCATCGAGGACGATGTTCTAATCACCTCTGGAGACCCTGATGTACTATCCAGTGATTGTCCAAAGACTATCGCCGACATAGAGAGTATCGTCGGCACAGCTTGAGGGAAAGTTAATGTCGTGGCAAGATATTCTTGAGGCTCGTGTTTCTAGCACTAAACGATTGAGTGTAGATGATGCGGCAATTCTCTATTCACAAGCACCATTACATGCTCTTAGTCGAGCGGCAAATAAGGTCCGTAAACAAATGAATGGCTCAAAAGAAGTTACCTATTTGATAGATCGCAACATAAATTATACCAATATCTGCACCATAAATTGTCAATTTTGCTCGTTTTACCGCCCACCCGGGCATGAGGAGACCTATACTCAAACGGTAACTGAGATAAGTGATAGAATCAAAGAGTTAGAAGAGATTGAAGGGGTTAGAATCCTGATGCAAGGTGGAGTTAATCCCCAATTACCTATCGAATATTATACCGATTTACTCAGTGAGATTAGCACACGTCACCCTACCATCGATATCGATTGTTTTTCGCCGATTGAAATCGAAGGTATTGCAGAGGTAACAGGCTTATCCACTTTAGCAGTGCTTGAGAGACTGAAGGATGCAGGAATGCATGGCCTTCCTGGAGGCGGTGCTGAGATGTTGGTAGATGAAATCCGCAAGGATATCTCACCCAAGAAGGGTTCTCCTGCAAATTGGTTGAAGGTGATGTCAGAGGCACAGTCATTGGGCTTAATCACCAGTGCAACCAATGTCATCGGCTTTGGTGAAAGCCCTGAACAGAGGGTTGAGCACATGCACAGAGTGCGTGAATTACAAGATTCCAGTCTAGCAAAATACGATATCGGTTTCACCTCCTTTATCGCATGGCCAGTGCAATTGGAAAATAATTCCTACGGTCGCCGTAACCGTGGTCGTAATCGTTTCGAATTGGGAGCAGGTCCAAGTGAATATCTTCGACACATCGCCATTTCTCGTCTCTTCTTTGATAATATCCCCCATATACAAGCCTCGTGGCCAACAATGGGACTTGATGTAGCGCAGATGGCGCTTCTTGGTGGAGCTGACGATGCTGGCTCAACTATGATGGAAGAAAATGTAGTCTCAGCCAGCGGTACCGATAAACTAGAGGCAAGTGAGAAGGAATTGCAATCAATCATTATTCGCGCTGGTTTTACACCACGGAGAAGAAATAGTCGCTACGATTTATTGTCGACCCCTGATATTGGAACAAAACTTAGCGAGTTGGCCTGCCCGCCACCTTCCCAACTCTAAGGCATATCGCTATAGAACACGACCCAAATATCAGCGTTAATATTCCTGCTACCACCATTGGTATTGGTAGGTTGATATTCTTGACCGTTGAATAGACCCTTGTAAGTTATGTGATTATTTCCGCCTAGCATATCGAGCCAAGACGTGATGTCATAGGTCCATTGCTCGACGTTTTGTCCAGCACACCATCCGGCTCTGCCATAAGGCCAGGAACCGAATTGATTGGCAATAACTCCGTTGGAAACCTCATTTTCACATCCCCTCGGCTCATCAACTATCGGATGCCATTCATATGCATGATTTCCGTCGAGATAATAGTGATGCTCATGATCACAGAACTCGGCACAATTAGCGGTGTCTTGGTTAAATCCATGCCCGGTGATGGTAGCAACTATTTTGACGGCAGTGGCTCCAGCAGGTACAGTGAAATTCTCCTGGCGTTTGTATTTGCTTTCATTGTTGTAGTCGCCATCAAAATTGCCACCACTAAACAATTTAGTGCCAGAAAAGGCGCGCTTTTCCTCGCCCCAATTGCTAAATAATAATTTAATGGTCATTGCTCCTTTATTTGCTCCTTCATATTTGAAGCGCATATCTTCATCGTTTTCGAGCATGAATAGATATGGAGTAATATCGGTTATCCAACGTCCTTCTCTACCATATGTGGTTATCCATCGTGTTACTTCTTGACCGCAGGAATTACTGTCAACCGATTCACATAATTTGAGATAGGCCAGATAATCCCACTCGTGACAACCCTTCTTATTGCCATTTGAATCGACATAGATATCGCGGCGATCTTCACAGGCATGCTCATGAAATATCTCTAAGGTGTCATAATTCTCTAAATCATCTGGTAGATCCATTGTTGCATTCCAGAACGATGAATATCCAGAACTCCAGCCACCAGAATGCCAATCTCCCGGGCTGATGGTAACAATATCGATACCAGGGTCGGTAAGTCTAATCTCCTGTTTGAATTCATAATCCCACGTTTTCGCCTCATAGGCCCAGTGTGTTGAATCACTACCAGAGCTTATCCAGTCATTTATCGAGCCTATCTCACGTCCCCTCTGAAAGCGGTCAATGCCATAATAGAGGTCACCCCAGTTTGAAATCATTCCACCCATTCCTCCTGATATAGTACCGGCTCTTTGATCAATGAAATGTATTTGAGACATCCATTGGTCTTCTTCAGCATTATTGAGGCCACTTTCGACTCTTGCCTTTTGATCGATGATATCTTGATGGAAACTTGTGTCATATGATCCGTAGAATAATTGTGTATTTACCGGCAATTTTCTAATCATTGCCGCCGGGTTTGAAGACCATTGGTCAAAGTTGGTATTACCGGACCCATCTGTGTATTTGAAGAGGAATAAGTGCATCTCCATCCCAGTCCAACTACCTTGTAATGACCATGAACCGGTTAAAGTTGCAACATTGAAATTAGCAACCGTGCCATATCTACCTGTGCTATAGCCACTGGTTTTCCATGCGACTGGTTTTTCCACCACCATGCAACCCTGTTCATCAACCGTCCACCGAGTTGGACTGGTGGGGCAAGAGTCGACATTAGAGAAGATGCCATCACCATCGTTATCAGCACAGCCGACAGCATTGACCATTAGGCTAATAGGAGTGCCTTCACAGAGGTCTTCCAAATCGTTGATACCATCACCATCACTATCTCTTTCGATTGCAGCACAGCCAAACTCATCGACATCCTCTGCGCTAGGTGGTGTAAATTTACAGAGGTCGAGTTCAGAGCCGCTACCATTGACATCGTTTACACCGTCATTATCATCATCCTCATCTTCACTAGAGTCTCGACAACCATCGTCATCGAAATCAGTGAAGGTGTTTCGCAACCATGATTGCTCACCTCGTACGCAGTAATCAAGCTCATCTTCGGCTCCATCATTATCGTCATCGTTGTCCTCATCAGCATCGCGACAGCCATCTCCATCCCAATCATTGTAGAGGCTTGAACTCCAATTCATCACTCCCGGACTACAAGTATCGTCAACATCGAGGATTCCATCATCATCATCATCATCATCGGTATCGGCATCATGACAGCCATCTTGGTCACCATCGTTTTCCAGAGTGCTTATCCAACCTGGACTATCATGACAATTATCTTCTAGGTCAGTGATGCCATCTCCATCATCATCGATATCCTCTTCCTCATCGTGACAACCATCACCATCGCCATCGGTGAAGGTATTGGAGACCCATCCTTGGCCTTCACCATAGCCATCTGGGCAATTGTCGACATCGTTGTCGATACCATCGCCATCCGCATCGCTGCCTTCAGCGATAGTTATCTGCACTGTACGGGAATCATAACTAATGGTCCAGACTCCGCATTTTGCAGTCAATTGCACGATAATATTCTGCTCGACTATTCCCAGAGGAAACTCCCACGTGCCATCACTACTCACATCCGCGTCATAGGTATCTGAACTTACTGTGCACGACTCGGGATAAGCATGTATCACTTCTCCCCTGATGATATATGGTCTTGGTGCAGCCAATTCGATTAATGTATCAGCGCTTAATATGACGTTCTGTTCTTCTGGTGCGCCGATGTCGACTTCCCAGGTAACACCTATAATTTGTAAATCTTCTTTTGCGATGATATTGACCGTCCACTCACCGGGTTCATCAACTTCCCATAAGATCCAATATTTCTCCTTATCAAAATTGATTAGATGTTCCTGCTCTTTGAATACGCCGTCAAGTAAAAATTCTGCAGTCAATTCAACCATCGAATAATCGCTGGCATTGAGCACACCCTCTGCTCTGAGAATATCTCCGAGGATACCCTGCTGATCGTAAGTGTCGAGACTGATGCTCAAAGGGACTTTCTCGCCTACATCATCATTTGAGGTATCTGATTCTGCTTCGTCAAGTAATTGAGTGCAGCCTGAAAGCAACAGAGAAATCACCACGATTACCGCAAAGCGAATCTTGCCCATGCTTGGTACACAGACTGGTAGCACAAGAAACTACTGTGCTTTGTGCAGTGTGGTTTCAGAACGCCCATCGGTTATTTGCGGCTTTGTTACATTTATTCTTGAGCCGTTTTGTTGCACCATTAGTGGCTGAACCCATAATAGGGGCCCTCCCTTTTCTCGTCGAATCTTGACGACGATTTCCCAATGAATTCGAATCAAATCACTGTAAAAACTCCCCGGCCAAATATCATCTGGCGAATCTAAAGTAAAACTTCCATCCTCTGAAATATTATCTCGACCTCCAAGCGCCATTATTCTCATCGGCCGCAAGAAAATACCACCTGGCAAATCAGTGCGCTGCATAGGAACATCTTCTCCGGTGCCTGTTCCATCATCGAGTCCACGTTCCCAGTAGTGTGGTAATGGTGTTGCTAGGCCTGGAGGTGGCTGCCCGTTCTCAGTGCGGCTCTGTGCTTTGAAAATAGCTTCACGGGAGGGAGGTAGAATCCCCACACGCCATGAGATGGAGATCTTCCTCCAATCCTCTTTTATCTCAGGCAAAGTCAATTTACCCTTGAGTGGACAATTGTTCTTACTTTCATCTAATTCGAAAATAGGCGACTTTGGTGCATTGTAGAGAAATGATTTTTGCCGTATTAAATCACCAAGATTGGCTCCGACTCTCAAGGCGATAGGTGTTAGCATTAATGGAACTACAATCACCACAAGTAAGGGATAGTCGAGCAATCCGAATCTGAGGCTAGTGGTGCCAAAGGTGGGAATACCGGCATTCTCAAGAAATGGTGTAATTGCTAAATACATCAAACTCATAAGTAGGATAGCTACTGAAAACGTGATGAATTTCCTCGCAGCAGCATGGATCGGATGGGGAATTAAATACCAACCACGCCTTTGTTTATCGATGATTGAGGGAAAATCTCCAGTAAAGGGATAGGTTTTCTCAGAATCGACAATACGTTCGACAAACCACCCCTTCCTATCGCCAACAATGAAGCCAGGTGATGGCGAGTCATCATAGGAAACCACTTCACTGATGGGCAATTGTGCCGCGTTCCACGAATCGGTTCCGAATGGTGGGAATCTTACCCGTTGGATAACTTTGATATTTCTCCCCATGTTATCCCCTCAGGCAAAAATAATTTTTATTCCGGCTTTAACTGCCAATTTTCTAAATTTAGGGACCTTTCTCAATAAGGCCATACCCAATCTTACTGGGTGTTCAATATCGCCTTCACTATTGATTAAATCCAAAACGTCTTTGCGGTTGAACATCTCAAAGTGCGAATCCAATTCCTCGTCAGAGGGTAAAGTTACCAATAAATCTCTTAGTGCGCGGGCTTTCGCTTGGTCTTTCTTGAGTAATTTGTAGGATTTACAGACCGAAGTCAAGGATTTCTTTGACAGTTCATCATCATTAATAGCGTTCGCTAGTTTTTCGATAATCGCTTCGACCTGACTGAATCCGGGCCCAATGCCGCCACCGGTGGTCGGCTTGGCCATGCCAGCAGCGTCGCCGATCAACAAGATGCGATCTTTGTAAGGGGTCTTGACCAAGCCACATGGTATTGGTCCGCAAAATCTGGCTATTTCCTTGCACTTTGAAAATCTTTCACGCCAAAGCGGATGTTCTAGCAGAGTATCGTAGAGTTGCTCGACGCTTCGCCCGCCTAGGTCCTCTGCTTTGGCCCATACCCCTATGCGATGAGTGCCGAGTCCCGAAGGGATTACCCAGGCAAAAAGTCCGGCCGCTACAGCATCACCCGAAAACATTTCCAGCCAATTATTCTCGCTTGATAATCCGACTACCTCGCTTTGGAAACCAACCATCATCTCGGTAGGTTTGCCCATTTTGAATTTACGTCGCACCCACGAATGAGCACCATCGGCACCGATGATTAATTTGCATTCAACCTGCACTTTTTCACCTTCTCGTGAGAGAATTACTCTATGCCCTTCCGCACTACTTTCAACTTCTAACGGGTGGCATAACAGCCAAAGATGTGCTCCTGCCTCCTGTGCTTGACGGGTTACCCCTTGGTCGAAACGCTTGCGACACACAACGTGAGTTCTGGTTATACCATCCGTGCCAACCTGCACCATTATTCCCGAAGGGGAGTGGATTTTTGCCCCATCGATATTTTGTAAAATGCTTTCCTCTAGTCCAACCATCTTCATCGAAGAGGGATTTACCAAACCAGCGCATTGAAATGGTCTACCAATTTCTGAATGTTCTTCTACCAAAAGCACGGAAATATCTCGCAATGCTAGTTCAGTGGCTATTCTACTACCGACTGGGCCTGCGCCAACAATCAGGACTTGATATTCGCCCACAGGGGTGCGTCGGGCTGAGTCGATGTCAAGTTTTTGGACATTAGCGCTTGGCAAAGCGATATCCTACTTGGAAATTAGCCTTTAGATATAGAGTGGCAGAGAAGGGTTTGCCAGTTCTTTTTGAAAGCAAATCTTCGAAGGGACCGACTTTACCCTTTTCTATCAATTCTTTTGCTTCTTCTCGAGAAATTGCCCGGCTGGAGATCTCGCGCGGAATGTTAATAATGCAACCTTTGTCGTTTTCTGTAGCTCGATAGTGTGTCTCGGTTTCTACCACTGATATACCGGTTTTTTTACAAATACCAACATCACCTTCAACGATTTCAAACTTTGTCGCATTTGGGTCGGCCTCTCGTGGTGGGAACTCAAATTTAATTCTGCCATTCTGTAGCACTAGATAGGCGGTAAACTCTTTCCCTCTCTTTGAGATAAAATCTTTGATCAGTGGTGATTTGTTAGTTGTTAGAATAGAATGTGCCTCTTCTTTTGAGATTGGGCGTTTACACATTTCTCGTTTGATTCCTCGGAAGGTGCATTCCTCCTCGTCACAGGAGTATATCTCAGTGCATATTCTCACAGTGCCACTCTTGCACACAGGACAAGCAGCAACCTCTTCATCGCTACCGCTAGATTTCTCTGCAGAACTTCCTTGAACCACTACTTTACCACCCTTCATCTCGACATTCCGAGTATATGATTCACCACTTTGGTTGAAGAAACCATGTAAATCGATAATCGATCCATTTTCTAGAAGCCGAGTAGCAGTGGTACGGTCAAACCAACGTCCTGATGCATCTTTCCACATGATCAGTTCACAACCTTTACCGGCTCCAGAGTTTCCCGAACAACGATAACTCATCGCCGTTTCCTCAATTTCGAGACCACAAAGTGGACAATCGCCAATGGATGGCACTTGGTTGTATAGTTGCGAACGGTCGTGGTCGCGTATTTTATCAATCATCTCACCGACCATCTCCTTGATTTTGTTCATGTATTCTCCCCGACTTGACTGGCCTTTTTGCACCATTCCTAGAATCGACTCCATCTCTCCCGTCAACTCAGGTGATGTAATCCACACCACTGGTATTTGCCGCAGAACATCAATGATCCGAATACCTAGAGCGCTGGCACGCAATGAACCATTTCGAGAGCGGTAAATATAACCACGCGAAATCAACTTTTCAATGGTTTCAGCACGCGTAGCCGGTGTACCCAATCCTTTGCCTTTGAGTGCTTCTGCGAGTTCTTCATCGTCGATTCGACGACCAGCATGTTCCATCAAGTTGAGAAGTTTTGCTTCTTTCAAGCGGTTTGGTGGTTTAGTCATCTCTTCACTAAACCCACTGCTTACCATATCCGCAACACAACTAGAGTTAGGCAATTCATTCCACCCTTCGGGAACATTGTCTTTCTTTGGTCGCACCGCACGCCAGCCTGGAATTACAATTTTCCTAACCTCTTTGCTGAATTCCTCGCCATCTTTTCTTGCGATTCTCTTCTCCACTTCCCATTCTGCATGAGGATGGAAAGAAGAGAGGAATTGTCGAGCTACTAGGTCGTAAAGCCGCGAATGTTCGCTTCCTAAATCGGGGTCAGGGATTTTTCCAGTAGGTATTATTGCAAAGTGGTCACTGACTTTAGAGTCATCAAAGATTCGCTCAGTATTTGCCAAACCGATAGAGTTGAGATTACTTGAGTGCGTCGAATAAGATTCTTGTGCACCTAGTTTTTTAATCGTGACATCAACGGAATCTCTCATATCTGTGGTAAGATGGCGTGAATCTGTTCTCGGATAGGTAGTGAGTTTGTAGGTGTCGTATAGGTCTTGAGCCAATGAAAGGGTTTTCTTGGCTGACCACGACCAGATTCCATTTGCCTCACGCTGTAAAGCAGTCAAGTCAAAGGGGAGAGGGGATTTTTCCACACTCTTGCGCTTTTTCTCTTCGACCTGTACCTCGCTATTCGACTTGAGGACCTTCTCTAACATTTCTTTTTCCGAAATCTCCATGATACGGTGGGCCTTAAACTCTGGATTTTCAACATCATCCTTGTGATCTTTTCTCTCCCAGCGAGCAGACCAAATTGCATCACCTGCAGATAATTCAATTTTCAATTCCCAGAATGGGTCTGGACAATGCGATAGGATGTCGATTTCATGATCGGCGATTATAGCAAGGGTCGCAGTTTGAACACGTCCGAGGGAAACCGAGCCACTTTCCCTTTTTGTTCGTGGCAGAGATGTGGTAGCGATTCTTGAGCCATTCATGCCGATGATCCAATCAGCCTCGGCACGACTGACCGCAGCATCTCGTAAATCATCGAAATCTGCAGAGGATTTCCGTTCATCCCAAGCACTTTGAATAGCACTAGAAGTCAAAGATTGTAGCCACATTCTCGTCGAGGGACATTTAATTTTAGCCCATTCTGTGATTCTGCGAAATATCAATTCACCTTCACGGGCAGCATCGCAGGCATTTATGACTTCAGTTGTGGTTTTAGCGGTAATCAATTTTTTGATTGCGCTGAGTTGCTTCTGATTCTTACCTCTAACCTTAATCGGTTTGAGTTCAAACTTTTCGGGAATGAAAGGTAATCTGTCAATCGATGAACGCCAGTTTTTCAGTGCTTCATCGTATTCTTCAGGTGTTTTCAATTCGAGGAGATGACCAACGGCCCAGGTGACAATTAGATCATCCCCTTCCCAATGGGTTTCATGCTGAGTAGATGCACCCAGAACTCTAGCAATATCGGCAGCGACACTCGGTTTCTCTGCGACGACAACCCTTGCCATGTCTTCGGCGGGTCTCGGCGAAGAACTTGAACGCTTTCCTGTGTCGCTCTCAATCAGGTACATAGTACCTGTGCAAAATCACCCTCGAATCCACTTGGATAATTTTACTCTGCGGGATGCCTCATCCCACACCTCATCCGCCCCAGGGCCAGCACAACCTTCGCAACCGGGATATCCAGCTTCCAATAACTCTACACAATTGGCGACAAAGTCATTCCACAAGTGGTCACCAGGTACCCAGCAGGTTTCTAAATTTGGCTTTTGGCCACCTAATTGGAATAATCCTTCCACACCGTGTAGACCATCGGTAATGGTTGGTAATGAGAGTCGCTCGGGAATATTATCGGCGATTGATTGAATCAATCCCATTGCGCTAAAGCGGTCATAAGCAGGAACAGCAAGTACAATTTTTTCATTTTGCAAGAATCTTCTCGCTGCCTCTCTCAACGACGGCCAACGTGAATCATCCATGTCCATACCCGGCGATGTCGGGGCAAGCCTTGAAGGATGTGGCACGGCCCCGATTGTGCAATGGGTCTTGGATTCCGCCTTTTCATCCGGCCATTAATGGCTATGATGGATAGTGAGAAGGCGCATAGTCGCACGCTTTTATTGCTACGAATACAGTCCTCATCATTTATCGGTAGGTTCTTTTTACGCACATTATATTCGTCACAACAATTACCACACACTTGTTTTGATCTAAAGTTTTCCAACCCACTAGGCCTTGCCGCAGGTATGGATAAAAAAGGTGAAGCACTAAAAGGATGGGAATCTCTAGGCTTTGGTTTTATTGAGATGGGTGGAATCACCATGTTAGAACAACAAGGCAATCCAAAGCCGCGTATGTTTCGTTCCTCCTCTCATCAAGGATTGATCAATCGCATGGGATTCAATAACCCCGGCAGCGAGAAAACACAGAAAAGACTGTTAAAGTCAATGAATAGAGGAGGACTTCCAAAAGTCCCTCTCCTGATAAATATTGGCAAATCCAAAGATACTACACTTGAAAACGCCCCCACAGATTACGCGACTACAGTAGCAAGGCTCAACGGTTTTGCTGATGCTTTTGTCATAAATGTCAGCAGCCCTAATACCCCCGGTTTAAGAAAATTGCAAAGCGGCGATGAATTGAAGAAAATCATCGAGGCTTGCCAAGTGACAAATAAGCGTAAAGTCCCGCTTCTAGTCAAGGTCTCACCCGACCTTGAAGATCAAGATCTTGCGACCGTAGTCAAAGTTGCACAAGATGCCGGCTGTGCGGGGATAGTCGCTACTAATACCACTACCAGCCGGCCAGATAAAGCAAAAATAATGTCACAAGAAGGTGGGCTTTCCGGTAAACCATTGAATGACCTATCCACGCAAATGATTCGCAAAATCGCCGACCTTACCGACGGCAATTGGCCTATAATCGGCGTTGGTGGAATCTTCGACGCTGAGGACGCTTGGCAGAAAATAATCAATGGTGCAAGCCTGATTCAAATCTATAGCACCTTGGTGTTCAACGGCCCCTCATCGGTAAAGAGTATAGTCAATGGACTAAAGAAGCGTCTTAAAGACGAAGGACTTTCTACACTAAATGAAGCGGTAGGCTTAGCAAGGGTGTGATTATATGTTAACTCGAAGGTTGCGTCTGATGATAATCGGTGCGGTGATGACTATGCTTTTGGCAGCAACATTCCTTCTCGATACCCCTGACCCAACCCTCGCAATCGATGAATTGATGGATGACCCACAACAGCACTCTGGTGATAAAATCGCTATCAGAGGCCAAGTTAGCAATGGCAGTATCGATAACTCAACTCTAACTTTTACTCTTCACGGTGAGAACCGAGAGTTGTTGATAGATTTCTCTGCAGCTGCCGTTTCCAATGGACTGGATGATAACCGCACAGTCTATGCTGAGGGTGAACTTATCCAAAAAGACGGTAAGTGGATTTTCCACGCTGAAGTCATCA
>Ga0302132_10001289_pt1 | contig 14346 bp, 28 predicted proteins | sample CB9_321_MG_FD_203113 | JGI IMG/M metagenome (GOLD analysis project Ga0302132, IMG submission 203113) | Marine microbial communities from Western Arctic Ocean, Canada - CB9_32.1 | ecosystem: Environmental > Aquatic > Marine > Oceanic | place: Canada: Western Arctic Ocean | collected 2017-09-19
AGAATTAATAATAAACCAATAACACCTTCTTTGTTTAGATGTGCTTTACCTGGCTTATAATCTAACGCCATTGTTTGCGTAGATAGGAATAGTATGGATAGAATTATTAATAAACACTTTTTCATTATAACAGTATTTATTATTTTTTTGGTAATTCTTAATGACCGCCGTTAACAGCTTTTAAGCTACGTTGACCGTCTTTTAGCTTCTCAACATCGTCACTTAGGTCTTTAACATCTTGTTGTAGCCTTGTGATGTTAACACCGTTGTTCATCATGTCTTCTAGACGATTCTGTATCTTCTCTACTTGGCCTGCTATGTGTTCAATAAGCATGAATTGTTCTGAATCTGCTGGTGGAGAACCTAACTCACCACGTGGCCATTTAATTCTAAACTCAGAATTTTTTGTTTGTTCATTTTCTAATCTCTCAACTGCTTGATTAACATCTTTTTCAGCAAGTTGGGATTTAGTTTCCAACATGGTAATTCTTTCAGTAACTCCGAAGTATGCCCATACACCAATAGCAACTGCACCCATAATGGAAATTAAATTCCTCATAGGCATTGATATTGATGTACTGTCGCTGATCTTCATTATTTTTTCTTATTCAATTTTTTCTTTATTGTGTATTTTTTGCCTTTAATTGTATATACTTTCTTTTTAGGTGCTTTACCACCAGCCCATGCCTCGTTATAATCAGCAGTAGACTTGTCGTCACCTTTAAAGCGTCCACGTTTAGTTCTTGCACGTTTAGGTTTATACTCATTATTCAAAACTAATGCGTCAGTTCCTAATATTTTTTCTAGCCAATTCCACATAGTAATATTCCTTTTTTATTTTTTAAACGGATTAAGTTTTTTTGCGGCGCCTTTAACTGAACCGATAGAACTTTTACCAATATTTTTAGCTTTACTTCCTAAACCTTTACTACCTTCGGCAAGTTTAGATCCAGCATTTTTAACTTTATCAGTTAGTCCTTTAATGTTTGGTTTCCACATATAATTTTCTCCTCTTTATTTAGACATTGTCCATAATGGCCTTGATGAAATCTGAATTAGCTTTTTTAGTTTCATCACAAATTGTGCCTGCTGTACTAACCGTTTCGTTACAAAGTTCTTTTGAAACTTCAATACACCATCTTTTTAGTTCTTTTAACATATTTTTTTCTCCTTATTTTTTCTTGAACCAGCTCAAAGGATTTATTTTGTCAGCGAGATTTTCAACTTTCTCATTAACATACCATCCTAGAACAAATCCTATAATTATTCCTAATGTAAAAAACATAGTTTCCTCCTTGTTCAATTATAATATGCGTATTTATGGCGAATTCCCATGGTTGACAACAGTGTAAACTATGTTATTATGTATGTATATTATGATAAATACAATAATGATAAAGAAATTAGTTGTTATATTATTTGCAACTGTATTATTAACGGCTTGTTCTGTAAAGAACCCCGCACTAGATTTTGGTAAAAAATGTGTAGTGGACGGAGATCAAGTTGTTTATTCTTATGTTTGGCTATTTGATTCTAAAGCAGGATTAAAAGCAACAAAAGAACAATGCAACCAGATTGCAGAGTAATAAGCTACTATAAATACTAAAAACAGGAGTTTAAATAATTGACTATGAAACGATTATTAGGAGCAGTTCTATTAGTGACAGTTTTAAATGGTTGTGCCCAACTTCCATTAGTCAGTAATCTAGGCGGCAGTCTTTCAATTAATGGTGCAATAGCAGGAGTAACTGGAAACTATGAACGACAAGGGGTATCTGCAGTTATTAATCTAGCATCACATAAATCAACTGGTAAAACAGTAAGTCAACATTTGTACGCGGCTGTTGAAAACAAATATACAAAAAAACGTCTTAAGAAACATTTTAAAAATAACGAGTTATCAATAGCAGACTTTCAGATTGCAGATAAATCAATTGGTGATTATTTCCCTAGTAAACAAAATCTTTCATTTGTTACTAATTATAAACCTTCTTTCTTAAGTTCTAAACGTAAGGAAATTAAAGTATCAAACGTTAAATGGCAACTCCAAGGATTTAATTATAGAGTTTACGACACCAGCCAACCTAATTTTGAGGTTAATTAATAAACTATGTACAAACTTTTAATTCTTGCTTATCTTATAACGCAAGATCCTATTTCAACACAGCAAACATTTCAAATGCAACAAACATATGATACAATGGAAGATTGTAAAAACGAATTACTTTTACAAACAAGAAACAACGGAACTTATGATGTTATGTGGGAATTTGTTATAGACGGCCAATTTAAATGGGACTGGTTAGTTGCCGGTTGTAAGAACGACGAAACAGGCGAAGAGTTCAGACTAGAACCATCATATCCATTAGGTAAACCTAAAGAGTTAGAAGGTTTAGATTTTACCGACAATCGATTAGCAGTTTAAATTATTTTGTATGTAATTCCTGTGGTTCTTTTTTACTACAAGCAGGATTGTCGACAGCGAATATACAACCAAGTGCGTCGGCTATTCCTTCCATATTACCAATACTATCAAGTACAGTAACAGTTTCTTTTTTATCAGAATCAATTTTAGGTTTAGCACAACCAAACAAACCAAGTAGAATTAATATTATGGCGAGAGTCCATATTATATTTCTTTCGAATTTTTTATCCATATATTCCACAGCAACTTAACTTTTCCATTAAGAAATAATGATAGATTAATAAGCCAACAATTATTCCCTCAAGCCACGCGGCATAGGCACACCAAACCGGATAGTCACGGATTAGCTTTATTTTCCAGTTCCAAATTTTTTTCAATACTTCTTTCATGCTATTATTTACAATTAATAGTTTAAGACTTTTATTTGCTTTTAACGATATTTTTAATGTTGGCTATCTTATCTTTGTTTACGCCTTTTTTGATAGTGTAATCGAGAGTGCCATGAGCACCAGCTTCAACAGGTTGACGTTGACTTCTGAATAGAGCTTTTGCTTTTCTGTCTTCAGCAAGTTTTTCTGAATGCTTGATTAAATGTATTTTATCTCTCATGGTAATCTTACTTATCATGGTAATATTACTAATGTACAAAGACACTTAATTGGCCTTTACCATGCGTGTACGCCGCTCTAATACGCTTTAAACGGGTTGATTTATTAACAGTTATCGTGTAATATAATACTTGGCCCTCATAGCTCAATTGGTAGAGCAACTGATTTGTAATCAGTAGGTTCCCTGTTCGAGTCGGGGTGAGGGCACCAAAACCGTTAAACACCGTCCATGCTTCTAGAAGAAGAAACATGGTTCTTTTGGTGTTTTTGGTGATTTTGGTAATATGCAATTAGGATACAAAATTTTGTTGACCCCCCGGGACCTGCAATAATTACGTGTATAGTGAAAAATTTACAGCTTGGCGATATTAAAAATAATTTAGATAAATGGGTTGCTAACAACGGCACTGGTAGATATCTTGATAAAGATTATATTGTGGATCCCGATAATGATTATTCAGTTATTGAAAATGTCGGTATGCAACAAGTAAAAACAGAGATACACGAATTTATTAATGTTCTAGTAAAAAATAATAAGTTGGAAACTTGTTTAGAAATAGGACTAGGCATATACGGAAGTACTCATTTTTTATGGAGATCAATGTTTGATAAAATAATAACCATAGAACAAGACAAGCAAAGAGTTTTAAATTTTAGAGATAAAACTAGTGCATATTTTAATAAATTTATATTAAATGATAATAGATCAAGTTTTATATATGGTCCGTCACAAGATCCATTGGCAGTAGAAAAAGTAGACAAAATATTAAATGGTAGCAAAATTGATTTACTTTTTATTGATGGTGATCATGCATACAAAAGTATTTTGTGTGATTGGTTGTTGTATAATAAATTTGTAGCTAAAGGCGGCATTATTGCTTTTCATGATAGTGTATCAAAAGTTGATAACCACGGTGTACCAAAATTTTTAAAAAAAATTAAATCATTTAATAACAACGTAAACTTACATAACATAGTTTATAGTAGTAATTTTGGTTTAAGTTATTATTATAATAATTAAATGCAATTTGGATACTTCTCAGATAAAAAACTTCCTAAGCCAGTAGCACCGGATAGAAAACCTATTAAAGATTATAAAACAAATTCTCATGGATATAGATGTCCTGAGTTTTCTCCATTACCTGCAGGCAAAAAGAATGTTGTAGTATTAGGTTGTTCGCATACATTTGGCGAAGGCCTAGATGATAATGAACATTGGGTACATTTTTTATCACAACATAATACAAAAGCATTAAGGTATTGGAATTTAGGACAACCAGGAGCAAGTGCTGATAAGGTTGTTAGAATATTGTATGGTTGTGAAAACATATTATTTCCTAAAATAATAATTGTGTGTTGGCCTTTTTGGAGTAGAAGAGAACGACTTCATGGATATGCACAAAGTTTAATGAGTTATGATCCTTTATTAAAAAATGAAAACGAAGAAACAGATAAACATAATTTTTTAAAAAATGTATTCTTTGTAGAAAAATTTGCTGACCATACTCATGCAAAAGTATTTCATTGTTTTGCACAAGGCCTTTACGACTTAGAAGGGCAAAATGTATTCAGCGACACAACAATAAAAACGTGTTGGCCCCCATGGGATAAAATTAAATCTCATAAAACAAATAGAGAAAAAATTACTGAACCAAGTTTAGCACAAGACGGTGTTCATTATGGAATTGAACATCACAAATTGTTTGCTGAATTGTTTTTAAAAAAGTTTGGAAATAATTTAAAGTAAAGCCCACGTTTTAGCTTTTGGGTGTTGATTAACTTCTTTAATTAGATAATTGTATTCATTTGAATTTGCTGGAGGCCTTACTTCGTTAATGTCTTGCCCAGTATTCCAATCTTTAATTTCATTAAAATATACAACGTCAACGTTAAATTGCTCAGCAAGTTTTAACATAGTAGGCATTTCTTTCCAGTTATCTTTTTGCACAACCATATGCAATTCAAATGTAAAATTAAATTCTTGTTTTAATTCTTTAATAAAATTTAAGTTGTATTGAATTTTTTTCCAACTGCCTCCTAGTCGCAATTGTTCATATGTATTTTTAGTTGCTCCGTCTATACTAACGCCTAGCTTAACTAATCGTTTAATAACGTGAGGAATGTTATTATGAATCTCATCAACTAGTAATCCGTTAGTAAGAATTGAATATTGTATTAGGTTACTGTCAGGTGTGCGTTCCATGAAATGTTTGTATACGTGTGAAGCAAAAGGATCCCCGTCCGAGCCAATATGGACAGTACAAGGCTCTATTATGTTTTGCAACCAAGCATTAATTTTATCAGCAAGTTCAATTCGTTTGTTAAAACGTGATCCCGACTTCTCAAATATTAATCCAGTCCGGCAAGAAGGACATCTTAAGTTGCATGAATCATCTATTGCTAGTCGTAAATGTTTAATGTTAGTTGCAGTTATAGGAATGTCATCTACTATGTTTGCTCTAATATAAGAACATTGATTCTCGTTACAGTATCGATATGTGCCGTCAACAATAGATTGTTGTAAGTGTTTGTGTGTTGATGATGATATAATTTCGTCAAGCGATTTTATTTGTAAGTTTCCTATGCTTTGCGGTAACCACGACTGGCATTCACAAGCATAACAAGAACCTGTTTTATCAATTAATATTGTATCAAAAGGGCGAGGACAATGTTTCTGAATGCCTAGATTTTTGCTGGTGTTAATGTTGTACCAGTCAAAAAGTCTTTGATTAATCATCTATTTTTTAGTTCTTCTTCGTTTTTCTTTTTCCAGTCGTCAGTAGTATTTGGATCTTCCCACTTATATACTTCTTCTTCTGTTCGACTACATCCAATACAAAAGCCACTGTTTTCATCAATGCTACATACACCAATGCATGGAAGTCTATAAATTTCATGTGTACTAATACTAAACTTGGCCATTTCTTTTAGGATCAGTAAGCATATCCATTGTTATGCAAGTATTTACTGGTACGGAAATTGTGTTTGCTTTTTCTTCTTGTTGTTTTAGAAGTTTACGGTTTTGAGAACGACGTTGGCGTTCAAGCTGTTTGCCTTGTTTTCTAAAAGCTCGTTCGCCGGCTTGTGACTTATATGTGTGATGTATTCCCATTTTGTTGTCCTCATTTTATACTAATTATCTTCTTTATTAATGTTGGTAATATTAATTCATTAGGTCTTCTTTACGCAAGTTTACGCATTCGCGTATTATAAATTTACGCATTCTAAAATAAAAATTTACGCAATTCTATTTTAATATTTTTTTTAATACCGCACCCGATGATTCTTTTGGGTCAGTCTTAACACCACTCTTCATATGAAATCCAAGTCCATTCGAACTCATATGATGTATCTTAGGATTAAATGTTGAATTATGCTGTGTATATTTTCTTAACTTATGAAATTGGTCATCTTTTTTTGACCACTTTTTCTTTTTGTTTTTGTTTTTCAATTTCTTGTTCCTTATAATATTTATTGTTCTTCGTCTGAATGTAATTCGTTTAGTAATTTTCTAAGTTTAGTACCTTCGATTTCGGCTTTTACTTTGCCAACCTGGGTACCTTTAGTTGGATCTGGAACCTCTGTTGTTGGTGTTATTTTTGACTTCTGTTTAAGTGTGTTGTATACGTCTGATGTTTTATATTCAAATTGAGATTTTTGTTCCTCTTCTTCTAAATTTCTTATTCTTAATGTATCTATATCAAATTCTAAATCAACTTTCTGTCCAACGCCAGAACTTGATCTTGTTTTCATAAATTGTATTTGATATCTTCCACGCTCTCTCATAGCTCTACTTGTAAAGATACCTATCACGTTATCTGCTGTTTGTACTTTGGATAGTCCACCTGCTATATGAGAATGATCAAACTCTATTTCTTCTACACTAGCTCTGTTTAATTGTGATGCTGTTACTAATAAGCAGTGGCTGTCTACTGCAAAGTTTCTTAATTCTTCTGAAACATATTTGTCTTTTACAAACAAATCACTCGGGGATACCTTTTTACTTTTTGGCATCATTAAGTCCAAGTAATCAACTAGTACACAATCTATTTTCTTTTTATTTTTAAGTTCTAATTCTTTTATATAAGTTTTAATATCCATTATTGTATAACCACTTGGCATATACTTTAATTGTAGGTTACCTGCTTTTTTCTTTAACATTTTAACTTTCATCTCAACGTCAGACATTTGTTTCATTACTGACCTTGTTGGTATGTTAGTCACCATTGCATCTATTCTCATAGCCGCTAATGCTTCAGATAATTCAAAGGATATGTATACTACGTTCAAGCCAGCCAGCGACCAGTTAACTGCAAGATTTTGTAAGAATAAACTTTTTCCAGCGCCTGATCCGCCTGCGAAAATGTTTAGTTCACCTCGGTTAAATCCACCAAACAATTTCTTATCAATTGCTGGCCAACCTGTGCTGACTTGTCCGTGCGAGTTCTTTAAAAACTCTAGTCTACCTTTTGGATCGTCAAAGTAGTCTGTACCTAGATCACGAGTTAACCCAACTGCAACTGCATCTTTAATCATATCCTCTACTGGAGCATAGTCGCCCTTTTCGAGTAAGTCTGCTGATTGGAGTATTGCACCTTCAAGTGCTTTGTGTCTGGAAAACGTTTCAAATTCATCTAACAACCATGAGAAGTGAGATGGGTCTAAATCTTTTGCGCCTTTTAATTTAATATCGTGTTTAGCATTAACCTGGTCAACCTCAGGCATAACTTTATATTCTTCTACATAGTCTTTAATAAATTTTGCAATAGGTTGTAATTTCCTATCAAAACTTTTTGGTGTGAAGATGTTACTTGCTCTTGCAAATGATTCAGCATCTGCTAAGAACATTTCTAAATAAAGTTTTTGTACATCAAAAGTATAATCAGCCATACATCTTTCTCTTTAAATCTATTTTAAGTTTGTTAGACTCTGTAGATTTTAATATTGATTGTATTGTAAACAATCTACCATATTTTAACACAGCGTCAGCTACATCTTCAACCGTTTTATCCCACTCTGGAAATGCTACATTCCATCCAAATTCTATTGCTTGGTTAATCAATTTCTCTCCTGGTGCATCTCTATCAGGCACTACAATTACTTTACGAGTAAGTCCATTAATTAGGTCCCTTTGTATATCATTTACCTCCGATCCTAGTATGCTAACACCAGAAACGGCAATTGCATCAAATGGTCCTTCTGTTACAATAACAAATTTTCTTGTCCAATCTTGTGCGTCCATATTAAAAACATATCCCGGTTGTACATCTGTATAATATTTTATTTTGTCAGACAATTCAAACATTCTTCCTGTATAGCCAACAACATCGCCTTTCCAGTAAAATGGTATTAGTAATCTTTTATTCATATTCCAAAGGTCCAAAGGAGAATACATAAAATCATACCAGTTAGGACCAACGCCTCTACTTTTTAAATAATTTAATAAGCTGTCTATATTTTCCCATTGTGGTTGTGTTAAGTCTCTTGCAAGATATTTTTCTAACCAAATTTCTAGTCTGTGTGTATTTTTTGGCAACTCTTTTTTCTTAAACGTAATAAATTTTCTTTTCTCATATTTTGTATCACCTTCTTCATGACGCATAGCCTCTATGGCAAGTTTTTTAATTGTATCATCAGCTATGCCAAGCCATCCCATAAATTGTCTCATTTTTTGAGATAGTTTTCTTCCTATAATGTAAGATGCTTTATATCCACAGTTGAAACAATGGTAAGATAATGTTCCATCAGCTGATGTCATTATACCTCCACGTTTTTTTCTATCTTGGCTTTCTCCGTTGTGTATACAACAAGGTGCATTAAAAGACAACCAACCCGAGGGTGTTTTCTTTTTGCCTGCAGGTAATGAAGTCAGAATTGTATTCTGTATCAGGTTCATACATATGTATTTTACTGTCTATATAGGATTTTGTCAATGGTTCCAGTATTATCAGTGTCATTATCCCAACTAAATCTTATGTTTGAATAAACACCATAAAAATTATAGTTGGTAACTGTACTAGAATCGGAAAAGGTAATTGTTGGAGTTGCTTCACCATCTACGGTAATGTCGAAATAATCAGAATTTGCCGGAGTTGCCGACATTGTACCTTGTACTCTTAAAGCACCAGAAAGGTTTGTAGTATATATTGCAATTGTGTGTAATGCTTTGTTGTTGTTAATTCCTGGTTTACCATCAATTGATCCCGATGTTTTAGTTAATGGTCCATCAGTACCAACAGTAAAAGCACTTACTGAAGTGCTACTAGCAAAATCAGGATATGCACCATCTAATATTTCTAAAGTACCAGATGCGTTGTAGCCAGTATCAGCATATGTAACTTCTCTACTGTTATCAGACTTAACTTCACGTACTGAAAAATTATAAAATTTTGCATCTAAATCTAATAAATCGCCTTCTGTAATTGTTACTGATGCTGTGCCTTTAGTAGATGTAGTTGATCCATCATCTAATATAGTTAAATTACGTGTAAGAACAGAGCTACTAGTTTCAGAGTCAATCATATTAAACTCGTATGTTTTAGAAGTTATATCTTGAGCCTTTTGATCTTCATTCTTAAATGTGAAGCTAACGGGAGTTGATACTCCTTTATGTAATGATATACGTCTATCGTACACTTTTGAGTTCCTTCCATGATAACCACTTGTATAAGCGATTACCAAATTTGATAGTAAATACCTTGATACTGTTTGCATAGTACATATTTAACAGTATTTATGGATACACAATGAACGAAATTTTTAAGACTTTAAAGGACAAGTTCCCATTCTTATCACTTATACGAAAGGGTACTTTGGAATTTGTTGGTATTGTCCAAAACCAAGATAATACAGTTATTAGTTTTTACGACTATGGTAGACTAATGAATCCACAAGATAAAATGAAGTTTTTAAAACTTGGGGAAATTTGGTGGTATGAGTCTAATAGAAAAATTCCTATAAACATTTTTATTAAGAAAGAATTTAAATATTTTCGTACAACATTAGTATCATTAAATTCAAAAGATGTTGAAATAGTACACGGACCAACTCTTCGATTAGAGGATTTTGCCAAAAAACGAAAAAGAGTTCGATCTATTCAATTAGTAAGACGTCCTATTTAACTTCCCTTTTTTCCCATTTTCCAATATATCTTGCATAATATTTTGTTATAGGATTGTCTGGTTGATATCCGAATGGTTCTGAAGAGCGATGAGTGGAGATTTTTTTCTTATGTTTTTTAGTGTGTTTACGTTTCCTGTGTTGCACTAAAAATATATTTATCTTTTTTAAATAAATTCATCTGCACAACGATTGCGTGAGCATAAGCAACTGCGTGTGACTTTTTGAAAAAGTATGAGCCGTCAGTTGGTTTTACCCAAACTTCTTTTAGTATGTCTATCCAGTTCTTATACATTAGTCCTCTTTTAGCTGGACGTATAATTGCTAACACAGCCGCAAGTTGTTCTATATTTTTAGGTTCTAACTTGGAAACAATATTATAATGGCTATTTAGGTGAAAAAGGTTTTCAACAACTTTTGGATCTTTTAACATATCCCAATCCGGTTCCTCAATCATTAGTTCTACAAGTTCTTGTTCTGATTTAATATTTTTATAGATGTTTACATTAAGACAATCTATTTTAAAGTATCCTCTTTCTTCTGCTTTTTTATAGTCTAATGTTGCGTGTCCATTAATAGGATTAGTTGGAACTGCATGAAAGTAGACACCAGTTTTGTGTTTTATAATTTCACCATCTTTAATCATAGATGCAGGTGTATGTTTAAAAAGTTTTAATACTCCGTCTCTATCAAAAAAATCTATATCTACGTCAGGCATTAATGTAATTTCTTTTTATTATAGGTAGTAAACTCTTTTCTTGCACCGGGTTTTATAAAGTCGATTATTTCTAACATTTTTTTATACCCAGCTGTTCCATTTGTACTAACACCCATTTCTGGTAATATAACTTTTCTAATTGTGCCATCTTCTTTAACAACAATTACACTGTCACCAACTTCAAAATCTAAGTCGTCATTAACTTCTATATCTATTCTACTCATCATTTTTTACAATTATTAAATGTATATTACCGTCTAAATATTCGTCCTGGATTACATTATAAAATGTTAATCTAAAAGCAATAATATTCTCACATTTTTTAATTTGTTCTTCGATTAATTGCTCCTTATCTTCATCACTTGTTGTTTCTAATCTGTTATAATTTAAAGCTAGATATCCAACGCCATTATCATTAAGTAAATTATGAAATTGTTTAATTCTTTGTGCTAACATTTTAACAGGTATAAAATGTAATGCATTTATTGACATTATACGGTTCCATTTTTTATAATTTAATTTCCAAAATTCTTTGTCTAATTCGCCATCACGGTACTGGTCATAATTAGGATCAATACCAAATATGTTTGAATAATAATTTTTAAATTGATTCATACCACAACCAATGTCTAAAATTTTATCATTATTTTTGCATAAAAAATTATCTATAAAATAAAAAGGTAGTAATGAAATTGTTTTCTGTTCAAATATTCCACGAGGTGTAAGATTAAGAGTCCACCATGTATTGTTAATAGTTTCAAATTGATCTTTTATTTTTTTAAAAATATTTGTTTTTTCAAACTTTTCTCCCCAAGGAAGTAGACATTCTTTTTCAAAAATATCATATGAATTATAATTATTCAATGCGAGCCTCCTTAGCTGTTTCTTGTACAAACAAATGATCTGCTGGATAACTTTTAAATTTGTTAGACCAAAATTCTGGATTAATAAATCTTTGTGTCATTTGTAATTGTTCGTCTGTAAATGAGTTTAACATTTTTTTACCTGCCGAGCAACCAAGTAATACCCATGGAGATATTTTTCCTTGTTGAATATGTTGTACTGCTCGTGGCGTGTTTACTAGTCTAAAATAATCGGGCCATTGTACATTTTGTTCTTCGGCCCAATCCATCATAGTTGCAATTGATCTTTGTAGTGCCGCTTCAACTGGTTCTAATTTTAATGTGTCAATAAGGTATGTTTCATACAAATCATCTCTAGCCCACAAGTCTAATTTAACTTTTGAAAGTAATACATAATCAATATATTTTTCAGGATACAGTGGATTAATATGCATTATAAATCTACCAAATTTTATAAATGCATTATAATATGAAGACTTGCAAAAGGCATCATACGTTTTTGTTTTGCCTGTGTGCTGATGTATTTGATAAAATCTTTGAAATACCATAAAAGCATTTTGCACCCATTTTTCATTTTTTTGTAAATGTCTTCTTTTAGGTTCACAAAGATGAACTTGTAAAGTTCGTTCACGTGTAAAAAATTTACTACAATAAGTGCAAGTATTAGGATTGTCCATGTGCTTCAAGTAATTCTTCTAATTCTCGATCTGTAATAATTTCGTCTAGTGTTTCTAAATCATCTTCTTTAGCATTTGGAAACAATTTTAAAAGTTGCTTTAAAGATTTATTTGGTACACGTTTCATTGGTTTAATCCACGGGTGGAATTGTTGTTTTAGTGCTCCACACATAGCAGTTAAGATCCATAATAATTTTTTATGTTTTGTACCAAGTGTAAAACAATGTTTGTTCACACATTCATTAACCATTTCAATATAGTGCTCAACATAAAATTGATCTTTAGATGAAATACTTGAAGCATATCTCATTAACATATAAGGTGAGTATAATGATTTTTCGTGGTCATCTATTCTGTCGTAATAGTCTTTATTACGAAAGTCTACGGCTTTTAATCCGTTTCTTAATTCAAAAAATTTTCGGTTCTGCTTTGGCATATACTTCTGGGTATCCTAATGCAAACTTTGTTGCCTCAAATTTATCTACAAACTCTAATACTACATGATGTTTTACAACAGCACAATGAATCATTTTTAACTCTTTCTTTTGTATGTACTCCATAAGGTTATCCATAAAATGTCTGTCCATTAATATAGGAACTTCCTTATTATTGTGGCCAACGGCCATATCCAGGAATGGTCCTTTTATTTTTACTTTAGTTCCTTTTACCATACGTTTCCATAATCTATTTGTTCACATTGTCTTGAAATATCTTTTACAAAATAAGCACACACAGGTTTAGGGCCATCTTCTAAAGGAATGGCTAGTAATTGTCCTGATTTAACTTTTGGAAAGTACCATTTTACTTCTGTATAAATGTCGATAATATCAATTGGATAAAAATCGGGTTTTATACTTGATATAGGATTAAATGTAAATGCATCAAATCCTCGGTCATTCAAACTTGTAATAGATAATACGTGCATTTCCATTTGCCCAGCTTCACCAATAATCATTTTCCAATCAAGTGGCATTTTAATTTTATATGGACCAATTTCCAGAACCGCCGCCGGCGCATTAAATGATTCTAAAAATATTAAAGGTATGTAAAAGAAATCTGGTTCTTCTGGGTCTGCATTATCTAATACAGCAAATCGTAATTTCTCATCGACGTATTCTGGAATTCTTTCCAGTGTGTATGTTTCATTTTCTAATGTAAGGATTTTCATAATCTATCTTCTCTATATTATACGGATAATTTGCCTCTTTGTAAAACTTTTTTCTTTGAGTTAAATGCCTTTTTGCAAACTTACAACTGCTGGTAATATCCCAAATTTGTACATGATCTTTGTCTTCTGCTTTACGAATGCCTCTTCCTATACTTTGTATTACTCTTACAAAAGATTTGCCAGCTTCGATAAGAACAAGATTAAATATCCTAGGAATATTGATGCCGATACTAGCCACTCCATATGTAGCAATAATAATTTTAGTTTCTGCTGTAGACACCTCATCGTAGTGTTCTTTCCTTTCTATGGTTTTAGTTGCTCCGGATATAAACACTGAATTTTTTATTTTTTTATTAAGCTTCTCACCTGCTGAAATTCTATCAACAAGTATAAGTGTATTGCCTGATGTTGCAATATCGCTAATTGTTTCTGCAATCCATGTTGTTCTGGTGTCGTCAGTTGTAAGCCACTTTAGTTCTTCTGGATAGCTTTTAAACATTGGATGGTCTTGTGTTTGTAAAACATTAACATGACATTTTGCTAATACACCTTTGTCTTGTAATTCCTTTGCAGGGATTCTGTGCGTAACGTCACCCAACGAACATTTTATTCCCATAAATTCATATTCTTCTTTAGGTATCGTTCCTGTTAATCCCCAACGTATACCTGCGTTTGCAAATGCTCCTGTTAATAATCTTTTTAGTACATCTGCTTTTGCCATATGTACTTCATCAACAATTACTGTTTGAATATTTTGCATTACTTCTT
>Ga0302132_10001292_pt1 | contig 14329 bp, 23 predicted proteins | sample CB9_321_MG_FD_203113 | JGI IMG/M metagenome (GOLD analysis project Ga0302132, IMG submission 203113) | Marine microbial communities from Western Arctic Ocean, Canada - CB9_32.1 | ecosystem: Environmental > Aquatic > Marine > Oceanic | place: Canada: Western Arctic Ocean | collected 2017-09-19
GAGAGAGAAAATGGAAGCAACAGCCCAAGCAGACAGAGTCGTCGGACAGTCTAGCGATATCATTCACGTAGACGAAAAGCAGCATATGCACGTTGAGGCAGAGGAGGAGGTAGAGGGGTATGAAAACTCTAGCTTTATCCCTATCCCAAAGAAGAGTAATGGTGTGTGGTTCAGGCTCAGCCGAGTCGGCACTACTACCCATATGCTCATGTGCAGCCTAGACCCAGACACTGGTAAGAAGGTAGAGCTGGCTACAGGCTACAGCTGGAAGAAGTGATGACGCAGCCGAGCTATGCTCTTTTGTGCCGGATGTTTGGTGTCTTGGCTAGGCCTACTACAACTTCTGACAATCTTTGGCAAAGGCATCATACTCAGTTGCAGATAGCGTTCCGAAATAAGGAATGCAACTGCAATATGATTGACCAGGTCTGCTCTATCTGCACTGGGCTAACTATGGACGATAGGTGGGGAGAGCCCGCACCTATTCCCAATGATGAGCCATCCGTATGGGAGATGGTCATCGAAGACATGAAGTCCCGTGATGAATTCGGGAAGAGGAAGTACGGAACGAAGTTGCAGCCATTCAATGGGCGGAATGCCCTTAAGGATGCATATGAAGAGGTCCTAGACACAGCTGTCTACCTCAAGCAAGCAATTGTGGAACAGGAGACGTTGAAAAATGGGGCATGACTCTGGCCTATACGATGCTGAAGAGGCTGCAGCAGCAACCAATGCTAAGGCCACAGCAGAAGTTAAGGGGGGCGGCCCACAGCCATGGAGCGAACAGGTACTGATCGACTGTGATGGGGTCCTAGCTGAGATGGCTATTCCTCCGGACAAGGCATACTGGGGAAGCCCAGAGCTGATTCCACTCCAGGAGCCAGGATATGCCACGAACGTGGCTACTGCTGAAGGCAGTCATGCACTAGTCAAGTCCATCAGGGGTATCGGTCTGGATATCACCATCCTTACGTCTCCATGGGACGATAGTCCTACCTGGGACTGGGACCGAAGGATCTGGCTAAAAAGAGAGTTCGAGATCAGCAAGTATGACGTCATTTTTTCGAAGAGAAAGTGGGCAGTTGGCGGCCTAACGCTGATTGAAGATAACGCAGGGCATGCCAGAGCCTGGGCTGAGCAGTGGGGTAGACCGTCTATCCTCATCAACCAGAGATGGAATGCCGATCAATATACAGATAGAAGTGTGATTAGAGTCGACTCCCTAATGGAGGCGGCCGTTGCAGTGAGGAGTCTACATGCTGGCTATAATCGCAGCAGTCAGTGACAATGGTGTCATTGGCAAAGATCAAACTATCCCTTGGGACTGCCCAGAAGATATGCGTAGGTTTGTCGCGGTAACCAAAAGGCATCCCATCATTATGGGGCGCAAGACCTACGAGTCTATTGGTAAAGCTCTTCCAGGGCGACTCAACATCGTAGTGACAAGTAAGCATATTGATGCAGTCGATGTTCATTCAGTGAATAGCTTAGACAATGCCCTAAAATTTGCTGAGTTTTACTCGCAATTGCTTCCATTCGTTATCGGTGGAACTAGGCTATACAAGGAAGCCTTAAAGTATGCTACTCGTCTCTATATCACCAAGATTCATCAGACCATTAAAGATGGGGATGCTCTTTTTCCTGCCGTGGATTGGAGAAACTGGAGCTGTATTGATGAAGAGCCCCACACAGGGTTTACATTTACTATCTTTGAGAGAAGGGGCTTATGGGACACAATTCAATCCTTGTAGCGGGTGACCTGATCTCCGACGTATATGTCGATGGCCCTATAGATGTGGCAAATGAGGGTGGTGGGCCTAGGCTTAATGCTCATGGTAAGAGATTGCCAGAGGTAAGAAGGGGCGGGGTGGGTTTCGTAAGAGACGCTCTCGCCTCTTTTGCCCCTGACTTCGATATCCATTCAGACTGCAGCTCTAAGAGCACCATCACCAGGTATCGAAACGAGAAGAAAGAAACTATCTTCACCCTCGATCGGTTTCAGCATGAGATTGACTTCAGGATGCACCTACATAGAGGCTATGCCCATGACTGCCTCGTAGTATGGGACGATAATAGGGTAAGCGATGGCTACGATTGGAGTTGGATATGGGAAGGGGTAAAACCAGATGCTCTAGTTGTAGTTGACTCAGAGAATATCGAAAAATGGGACCTCCCGGCAGTCGATTACATCAAACTGACAGGCCCAAGTTGGGATGGAACATGGCCCAAGAACGGAGCCAGGCTCATCGCCACAGGAGCCGACAATGTCCTTGTAGATAAGGACCTCTATCGTGTAAATAAGATTGATAACCCAGTCGATACCGTTGGGGCGGGCGATGTTTTCACCGCAGTCTTTGTCACGATGCTCCTTGAAGGCGCAACAGAATCGGAAGCTACGAAAGAAGCTATCCGCTATAGTAGGGAATCTGTGAATCACCACGGATGTGTTATTCCAAACAGGGAGTAGTTCATGGACCCCTCAATAGTTCTCTTTGATCTCGACGGAACACTGACTGAGCCACGTGGCCCAATTGCAAGTGATGTGGTGAAAGCTCTCAAGAAGCTCTCTAAAGTTTCTGCCATTGGCATCGTCACTGGCAGCAACATTGAGTATGTTAGAGAGCAGTGCCTCAAGGAGCTACTCCAGGCTGAGCCTCACTTGTCTGAAGAGATCGCCTTCTATCCCTGCAATGGCACCCAGGAATGGGTTTGGTACCAAGAGGACTCCGTCTTCGAAATTTCCTATGCCAATAACATGCGAAAGCAGCTTGGAGAGGAGAGCCTTAGGGACCTCTTGATCATGCTACTGGACTGGCAATCTAAGCTATCCAAGGGATGGAAGGAGCTGCCTCTGAGTGGGACATTTGTCCAGTACAGGGACTCCATGGTCAATTGGTGCCCAATCGGTCGCGTAGCAACACAAGAGCAGCGCAACAAATTCAAAGAACTAGATATGGAAACTGGCTTTAGAGCCAAAATTATTAACAACCTGAGAAAGGATATCGATGGCATGTGTATAGGTGTTGTCGTGGCAAAGGGTGGCGACACCTCCTTTGATATCTATCCGGTTGGTTGGGACAAGACATTTGTTCTTGGGCGAATTAACAGTGATGAGACTTGGTTCGTTGGAGACAGGTGCACAGGCGATGGGAACGACCGCCATCTGTATGAAGCTCTTCCTCATAACCGCAGGTTTAGTACCACTGGGCCTAAGAACACCATCGAGATCATTAATGCAATCATCAGAGATATCAAGGATTCAGACCGGCCCTGACCACCCATCGGTAACACGAAAGAAGGGGCAACATATTGTTCAAAAGAGCTGGGGGCATGAGGTTTGGCTAGCAAATTCTCCCCTTTACTGCGGTAAGGCCCTTGTTATCAAGGAGGGCTTTTCCAGCAGTCTACACTTCCATGTGGACAAGACAGAAACAATTGCTGTGGCAGAGGGTTGTTTGAAGCTCAAAATTATAGAGAATGGCGAGGAGTTCTTGAGTTATCTCTACAGAGGCGACTCAATCTTGATCACTCCTGGCCTCATACACCAATTATTTGCATATAACGGGGATGTAACCCTATATGAATTTTCTACTGAACACTTTGACTCCGATTCGTTTCGAATCGAGAGAGGTATTGCTCCTACTAGTAACAGCTGATCTAGCCAAAGATATCAATGCTCTTGATTTCGATCCAGGGTGGATCATTTGGTATGGGGATTTGCATGGCTGGCCTACTAGGTCGTACATTACTCAAAAGTTCGATGGACGCATTATCGGTAAAGGCCGCTTTAGGAAGAGAATATGAGAATCGAGAACATTGACCAGGTCATGAAGGAGCTCAAAGCCCAGCTACCAACTTACGTAAAGCACATCACTGGGGAAGACCCAGGCAAGTCTAAGTTTCTTTGTCCGAACCCTGACCATGACGACCACACACCCAGTGCATGCTTGAACCACAAGGAAGACTACACTGAAGGCAAGTGCTTTACATGTGGCGCTAATTTTGACCTGTTTACATTGGCACATTGGAATGAGGGACTTCCTGCTGAAGGCCCAGACTTCTTTCATGTGACTATCACAGAGCTCGCTGAGCGCTTTGGGGTCACTATGGTGCAGTCTGAATTAACAGACAAGGAGAAGGCTCTCTACGGGGCTTACAGAGCTTTAAGGACAGCGGCTGAGTACGTCGCATGCCTAGAGGAAGGCCTCTGGTCAGAGGATATCCTGGGCTATATCGAGGAAAGGGACTGGACTAAGCAGGCCATCTCCAACCTAGGAGTTGGAGTGGGTGATAGGGAGGGGCTAATTGATTGGATGACCTCCCGTGGCTACTCTTTGGAGTACCTCCATCAAGTAGGTTTAGTAAGTCTTGGCAGCGGAGATGGAATCCCACAGGTAATCACTGACGGAAGACTCATCTTCACCGTCTTTGACCATAACAGCAGGCCTGTAGGGTTTGCATCACGTGGCTTCGGTGGCCATGTGAAGTATCTCAACTCAGCATCGCTTATTCAGTTCGACATTTACAACAAGTCAGAGCTTGTGTACGGTTTGAACTGGGCTCGTAAGTTTAAGAAGCGTCCGCTCTATCTGGTAGAGGGATATGGTGACGTCATCACAGCACAGCTCAATGACATCCCCAACGTCGCAGCTATCTGTGGTACCTCTTTGACACTGGAGCAACTTTTGCTTGTCCAGTCGATCGGATTCCAGAGTGTGAACCTGACATTCGACTTCGACGAAGCTGGCAAGAAGGCAACAGACAGAGCTGTAGAGTACATCGTCAAGGACGTGCGTCAGCTAGTCATCAAGATCGTGAACCCTGAGCTCATCGAGAAGAACGACCCAGATACATACATCAGGGCACATGGTGCAGAAGAATTCCTAGAGCTTCCACGTGAGACTACGTTCTCCTGGATGCTTCGCAGGAAGATGGAGGGGGACTTCGATAAGCAGGCCCTTGCCAACACGATGGTCCTTATTATCGCCTCTGAGCCTAATGCTATCAGCAGAGAAATCCAGATTAGAGAGCTGTCCATTGCTACGGGAGTGTCTGGCCACTCGATTGAGGTGGAGGTAAACAAGAAGACTGACAAGTCTCTCCAAGAGAGGCGAACTAAGCAGAATGCCATCATCAAGAAGCTCTCTATCGACATTGATGCTGACCCTGCTAGTGCTATCTCTAACACGAACATCGCAATGGAAGTCCTTGAGCGTATCTCTCAGGAGAGCGACATGGACACAGTCACAAACCATGCATTCCTGTCTCTAATTGATCTTCAGTACGCTGAAGAGAAGGAGAGAGAGGAGAACGGTGCAGCGATTGGCTTCGAGCTACCCTTCATGAGGGAGTTTCAGAAGGATTTGTCTGGTGGTGACGACTGGTCTGACCAGAACTTGTGGCTGTTGGGTGGCTTGGAGAACACTGGCAAGTCCAGCTTCTTGAGCTACTTCGGCACGAACATTGTCTCTAACCCAGACAATGATGCTATGTGGATTTGCTTCACCATTGATGATACTGCCAAGCAGATCCTCCCGAAGATCATTACATCTCTAGATGTGGTGGCTAATGGAGGTTACAATCGGATGGACCCACTTACGATTGGGAACGTAAGGAACCCTAAAACTATCCAAACCCCAGAACTTGCACAAAGAAGAACTGAGGCGTATGATATACTCAGAGACCTCGCGGGTGATGAGAGGATCATCCTTAAGGACAACAAAGATGGTAATACACTGAGTTACCTCGAGAACCTTGTACGCTACTATCGTAGAAGGCATCCAAACAGGAAAATGTACATCACAGTAGACAATACGCACAACTTGGGCGACTTTGGACACATGGATGACAGATCTGAGAGGTATAAGCGGATCGCCAACGTTGAGAAGAACATCGTCAACAAGTATGACGCCATGATGGTAGCTACCGTAGAGTATCGAAAGACCCTACAAAGAGAGCATCCTGACGTAAGCAAGATGATGCCCAACAACGATGATATCGCTGAGACTAGAGCGTTGAAGTACCTAGCCAACTTCATTGGTCACTTGTACAACGACGTTCACTCACGTCCGAACATCCATGACACGTACCACATCGACCCAGTAAGCGGAGCTAAGCTCCCGAGAATCATGATGAACGTAGGTAAGACTAAGTTCAACTCGTTCAAGGGTGTGTCCAGCTTCGACTTCTTCCCAGCCTCGTCAACGTTTGTTGGCGTCAAGAATGCGACAGTTAAGCTCGAACGGGAGCGTGTCGTTGCCAAGAGAGATGGCGATCAGGAAGACGAAAAGGATGACAAGTGGTAAAGAATCATTTTAAGAATCCATTTCTTTGGGTTGCCCTAGGGCTGACTCTAGTTCTCACAGGAACTGGAATCGCCGGAGCAACCCACTACAACAAATTTCGGTCACTGACCGAGGCAAACAACTCTCTGACTGTAGCAAACCTGGACCTGACCAACACACTGGCACGGGCAAGGGCTGAAAAAGTTTCAGTAGGCGACCTAAACGATAGGATTGATTTGCTTATTACAGACAATGTGGCGCTACGGGCCGACTTATCGGAACTAAAAGCTAAACCTATTTCCGTCACCTATGTCATAGGAAACACCGGCGGTGAAAACACAGAAGTATTCGTCCCTAACATTAACGACCCAACACCCGAAGCGCTTACCTGGATCCCAGATCGTCATGAGTACAGAACTCCTAGTGGACTACTTGTTGGAGAGCACACCCTCAACAGAGTCAATTCAGAGTTCACTGCAACGACTGCAGACCTCAATGTCGAGTCCACAACAGTGGTTAGCCGCAGAGAAGATGGCAGTCAGGTCGCGCATACGCAATTCACGGCAACATCTAGTCTTGACCCAGACGCTCTTATTGCGCTAGACACGGTGCAGAGCGAGATAACTTTCATTGATCTTACTAAGCGATCCATGCGGGTTTCCCCTCACATCAACATCGGCCTTAGCGTTGGGGGTAACTTTGCCACGCCCCCTGGGATCACTGTTGGAGCCCAGGTTGGGATATCTCCTTTTGCTTACGGAAGAACTGATCAAGACAATACACTCAGATTCATCAACATTAGGGGAGAGCTGGGCAACCAAGTTGGCATAGCTAATGAACGAGGTGTTTTTTACGGAGGAATCGGGATTGATCCGGTACTTGTCAACGTTGGCGAGTTCCTTCCACTGCTTAGTGACTTGTTTCTTGGAATTGGACCAACCGTCTTCATCAGTCCTGGTGTTGCAGATACGCCCACAGTTGGAGTTGGTCTCTCATTTGGAATCACATCCACTATTTGATCTGCGCTTCATAAGACGATTCTCTTCATTTGCAACAGTCAATGAATGGGACTTTGTGGGGTGCATAGCGAGGTATAAGAAATATGACAGTTGAAAGAACCGGTATCGGCAGGGGCTACTCACAAAGTGAGGCTCTAAGCGATTGGCTTGACAACGACGCGGCTCTTGCAGCTCAAGGAATTGGGTTCGGCAGGGAAGCATTGGACACTAGTCAGCCAATTGTTGTAGAGCAGCTCATGACCCCAAGAAGGGCTAAGCGTATTCACACTGATAACTACCCACAAAAGGGTCAGAGGAAGTTTGCTACTACGTATCGTGTAATCGATCCCCTCACAAATCTAGCTATGGTCTTCGCAGGTAAGCAAGCGTACCATGACGTCTACTTTGGTAGGCAGATGGATGCCATTGCAGCAGCTAAGGAGCTAGCTAAAGAGACTCATCAGTCCTACATCATCGAAATCACCAAGGTCTTGGTGAGTGGAAACTTGCGGGTTGCTAAGGTTACGCCTGGCAAATCAATGCCTGGTGAGTTTAAGTTTACAGGGCAGTTCAGGTACTAATATGGCATCACGACGCAAGATTTTCACACCAGATTCGTCCCCAGCTAAGGCAGGTAGCTCGCTTGCTGAGGCCGAGGCACTATTCAAGATGATTCCAGAGCAGGTTCCTAATCGTGGACTTGAAGCTTTTTCTAAGCGTATGGGGGTTGCTCGCTCAGCGCTAGATCAAGGGTCGAAGGAGTCACGCTTGGCAGGCCGTGCCAGGCACGCTACACGCCTTATGCAGCAGTGCGAGACCACACTTAAGGGTATCGCTGCTAGCAGCGAGGAGACAGAGCTCCTGAGGGAGCTGTCGGCCTTCCTAGACTACATTGAGTTCGGAGATAGGTCCTGATGCCAATTTACCAGTACCACTGCAAGACCTGTAATGGCAATTTTGAGGAGATTGTCAAAATGAAGGATCGGAAGGAGCCTGTAGAGTGTCCAGCTCCTGAATGCGACAACAAGGAGTGCACCAAGATGCTATCGGTTTTCGGTAAGCATATCAGTTGGTCACAATGGCGAGCCCTAGGGTGAGGCTAGCAGTGTTGCTGCCTCCATAGTGAGCATAGAGACTGGAGCTTAGACTTATGTTGGTTGAAGAAGGATCACTGGCAGTGTTTCGAAAGTGCCCCCGCGCATCAGTACTTTTGCAAGATACAGTGGGTAACAGTAGTGCAGAGTTTCTTCGAGGCAGTGGAATCGACGATCCAGTGCAGACAATCACTAGATGGATGTGGGCGCAGGAATTTCGTACTGGCGACAAGGTCACCTTGCGGAGTACTAAGCATAAGTGGGGTCAAGTAGTCACAGCGTGGGCTAAAGACCTCCACCTGCCACACAGGGAAACTAGAGACCATATAGCACTTCATTCGAATGCCATCATGGACTATCATGACTTCTATGTAATGTTTGAGGGGAAACTAGTCTCAGTAGGGCAACCGATCAGACTCAAAGTCGGAGCCCATGTGCTTGAGACACTACCCCAGGTGGTTATGGAACTTGGCTCCAGGCCTATCTTGCTGAATACTAGCTGTGATACTAGTGACTTTGAAACAAAGACCAACTTCGTCTATCAAGCTCGCTTGCTTGCACTCGTTTCAGCTACGGGACTTCAAGTTTCTTTCCTTAACCACAGGTTTGGGAGAAAACTTGAAACTCTAGGAACTAGTTCAAGGCAAGTATGTCCCGTCGGCTTTGGAAGCAATCTCCATGCAGTCCTCAATTTGATGGATGCAGGGTTTGATGCACCAGGCCCTCGTTGTGGGGCTAAATGTCTCTGCAGAAAGGAGTACAAATGAAACTAGCAGAAGTAGGAGTCATTGTGGCTCTAGCCGCCGTAACCGGCGTTGTAACCTGGATTAAAGACCAGCAATATCAGAAACGGAGAAGAGAAAATTATGGCAATCGAGAACATCATCAGCATATGCCAGTGTCCAAACTGCGAGGGGGTCCTGTTCGAATCCGTCAAGGTGGGCTGTATCAAGAAGACAGAGACTGGTAGCTACGCCAACGTAGTCGACGCAGAAGTGCAGCGATGCATTGGCTGCTCCAAGATCTTGAAGCCTGCACGGATCTCTGGCCCAGGTCAGAATAAGTCCATCAGGCGAAGCATCTACGAGCGACTCAATGACGAAGCATGCGTCGAACCCTCTACAGTGCGAGTCGACTTCAATGAGCTTATCGGGCGAAAGAAGAAGCTCGGCCTACAGGCAGGTGGAGTCAGCGGAACTCTAACTAACCTCGGGACTCTAAGGGGCCCACGTAACTAATGGTCCTTTTGGAAGAGGGGAAATACGATGAGCTCCAAAAGGCATCGGTTAGTTGGGAAACTGCTAAGTGAGATCGGCTTCACCAAGGGTATGAGGCGAGAGGAGGAGGTAAGGGTCTCCACTCTCGTCCCTAGCTTCCCTGACAACAGGAAGAGAATCGACTGGTTTGTTAAGGACCTAAAGCTCGTGATTGAGGTCCATGGTGAGCAACATTACAAGCCGGTAGCATTCGGCAATAGGCCCAATGCGAAGGGTGAGTTCGCTAAGCAGGTGGCACATGATATTGCTAAGCAAGCCGCACTTGAAAACGCGGGTTACTTGTTCCTCGAAATACCCTACTGGGACAAGATCACCATTGACTACCTTCGCGACGCTATCCTGGATTGTGTCGAGCATGTACAGATCAGTGCAGCGCCCGATCTACATGATGAGCCAGTCAAAGCCAGTAAACTTCGTAGCAGGCCGCTCCCTAGTCGAGATGAGCCTACATATACGAAGTCCAATTGGGGAAAAGCTCGTCCTATGCAATCACGAGGCTTTCAGAAGAAACCGTCAGAGATAACCACCCCCTTAGCAGAGTGGGAACAAGCCTTGCTAGACCTACAGGAGAACAACGATGCAGACTGATAAGCCTCAAGAGCAAGAAGAAGAAGTCGGGATGAGTGCTGGAGATTTTGAGCTCCTTGATGCAAGCAATCTACCACCCGAACTCATGAAGGCCCTAACGGGCACCTCGCAACAAGATAGCCGGGCAATTGGCCTGTTTGGAGAGATCGGAAGAGATACAGCCTCGGCTGTACTAAGCGCATTGGTTAACTATCAGATGGAAGACCCATCTGAACCAATTACAATCTTCATCAACTCTGGTGGCGGTAGCGTATCGGACGCTCTAGCCATCTGGGATGCAATTGCAGCATGCAGTTGCCCTATCACTATGGTAGGCATTGGTGAGGTAATGAGTGCCGCTGCATTTATTATGTATGCAGGAGACAAGGGAGAGAGATATCTCGCGCCTAACACGATGGTAATGACACACCAGCTCAGTTACGGCGCTGTAGGGAACTACAGGGAGATGGCAGCATCCCATAAGCTTGCAACCATGTACAGAGGAAGGCTTATGGACCTAATGATTAGCAAGGCAGCCCTCAAGGGTACCAAGGCGTCTAAGAGAAAGAAGCTATCAAGTGCATGGGAAAGCGACACTGATACCTACATGTGGGCCTCTGAGGCTATTGATAAGATCGGCATTGCTGATCATATTGGCCTCCCCCACAGCATTACTGGAGACTAGTATGACAGAGAAATTTAGATCATTTGTTGAGTATTCTTTCGTGTCAACTGCGGACGGCGAGTTGATCGAGTATGAGCGGGAGCGCTTCTTCATCGACGATGAAGAAGTTGCTCGTGAGCAGTACTCAACTGCTATTTCAGACTGGGCAGGTGCCGAGGCTATCAAAGAGATGCCCTCCAGTGCCGGCCGAGCCCTGAAAGAGCTAACACAGGCAGAGTAATGGAGAGGCAGATTAAGGTAGTCCATTTGGGTGAGGCACGGACGAAGTCCAACGCCCACTTCTACAAGTACAACAAGCATAAAAGGAAGATGGATGTTTACATTCCAGAAGAGATCGTAGCGTACGAAGCGGAACTCAGGGAATCAGCAATCAAAGCAACTGCAGCCCAAGGGTATACAGAGCCGTTTGCTGGTCCCATTAGAATCTCTATCAAGTATTTCCTTTCAACAAGGCGTGCTAAGGACTTAACAAATCTGCCTAAGACCACTTGCGATGCTTTATGCGGAGTGTGCTACGACGACGACTCGATGATCGTCCAGGCCACAATGGTCAAATACTATGATAAAAACAACCCGCGGGTTGAAATCGTAGTCACTCCATCAAAGGACCTAATACTATATGAGTGGCCGCTTGCAGAACGATTCCTTACGGAAAATCCAGATCGCGCAGTCTCTAGAAGAAAGGATACAGTTAATTCTGCCCCGAAACCTAAGCCTCGACGTAAGCGGACTTATCGAAAGAAACGCAAGCAAACTTAATACAGGGTCCACTGAAGATGACTTTTGCATTGTAGTTGCCAAAATTTGGGAGCTATTGCAATCGTACAGAGGAAACCGCAGTCAAATATATGATTACATCTCCAGGCATGTTTGCCTCTTCTGTAACACCTATCGCTCTTCTAGTGATGCTTCTTGCAGTTTTTGTGAACTCAAGGGGGAAGAGAAAGTCTTGACAATGCCTCCTATGGAGGCTATTATTGACCTTAGGTACATGAGTCAGTGGGACCGGTACCTTCTCTGGCAAGCGAACGTTGAAGAACGTAGTGCTCGCAAGATTTCACAACTGACAGGACTAAGTAAGTCCTTGATAGCAAAAGAGCTAAGGTACCTACATGCCAATCACTAGAACTAATCTAACTAGAGGGCTAGGCCCTCAAACACAGGCAGACATCGTTGAAGACAAGTTTGTAAGAGAAGACACAAAGATCGCAGTGCTTAAGGCTGGGGATCTCCCTGCCCTGAGCGGTGATTTTGAAAACGAAGATCAGTTCACGTCATTCGTGGTAAATACTCTACGTATGCGGCGCTGCTTTGAATGGCAGTTCACACTATGCGACGGACAGAGAAGCAAGCTGAACTGGCGTAATGTCGTCGCTCAGAAATCTGCAGGACGACTTACCCTACACGGGCTAGCCATCAAGGCAACAGACATTCTGTTCTCTCAGGAAACCTGTGTTGGAGTAAGGATCAGTATCGATAAAGGGATTGAGGCAGCGTTCACTAACGAGGTCCCACCAGAGGACGCCACCTTGGTCCTTACTTATCGAATGATGTAAGGATAGAATCCTTCCCCCCCTGAAGGGTCGCTTCAACTTCGGTTGGGGCGGCCCTTTTCTTTTTCAGGAGACAGCATGGTATTGGTCAGCAAGGAGCATAGGAGGCAGAGAGCAAGACTAGGCTTCTTTCATAGAAGAATGGTGCATTCGTATTCCATGGGTGACTTCTTGGGGTTCGCTAAGTATCACCATAAGCTCAGCGTATGGATTGACCTAGGGAGAGGTAAATGGTGCTAGTCAGTCTAAGGCATAGGAGAAACAGCCGGCACCTCAAGACATGGGTGTGGATCATGTCCGATGGTATGTTCCCTAGCAGCATGGAGCACTTCTGCTTCACGTTCGATGCGATCAAGCTCACTTCACCACTACTATTTGATTACACACTGGGGATGATATGATTCTATGTAGCTTGCAACCCGTAGAGAAGGATAAGAGGATCGGAAGTTATAAGTTCTTCTACTATGAACACGCCAATGAGATGCAAACTATAACCAGCCCCATCTGTGCCCTACACTTGATAGCCTTCTTCCCTATCTGGGTCGCACCCTGCTTCACCTACCAACTAGGCTTTCGATATGCTCCTCGTTACGCTTGAGAGTAGACGTAAGGCGGGCGAGACACCGCTAGGCATCTACAGCTGGTGGAACACCTCCCTCATTTTCAACCCCCCTACCAAGCCTTTCATTTTCCTCACCATCACATACCGTGATGACTGGGATAGAATCCCTGCCTTCTACTCAGTCTTCAACTTAGGATTCCACCATGCAGACCATTGAGCTCTCCCCCAGTGATGCTTACTACACCCAGTCCTCAAGAATCGTAGCTGCTATCTCTAATGGTGAATCTCTGGAGAGATTTGTACCCTCTCCTCTAGTGGAAGGTCTATACGCTACCTACTACTTGCCCTTTACTGATGTCCTATACGAAGTGAGACTCAAGGCGAACGGCACTTATCTTATCCTGAGGGGGACTGATGAATATACGAGCCCGGGCGCGTTGTGGGCATATGAGTTCCACGATAGAAAAAAGGTCCCCGACTTACATCGAGAACCATGCTTCATTTGTATGCCCGGCCTAACTGTGTTGTCCGACCAATGGTGCGTGTCTGGTGCTACTGAAGTAGCTTGGTACCGAGGTGTACGGATTAAGTGCGATGATAGCTTTCTAGAGTCAAGAGGCGGCTCTCAATACCCGTTATCTGTACGCTATGCTGAGCTACCTCCGTCTGTCGCAAAAGGTCCAGGCGGGTGACCTGATCAACTGTTACGAGCTTTGTCATTGCTGTAATGAGGTTGTTCACTGCTGCCTCTAGGGCCTCAATTCTTCTCTCTTGGTTTAGGTATTGATTTGCTGTTGGCATTATAGGAAGTCTCCATCGACTGGCTCTTCTTCGATCTCTAGAGCAATAGGCGTTTTGTTATCAAAATCTTTGTTGTATTGGTGGTCAGGAATCATAGACGTGTGCTTCTCAGCAACGTTTGCTCCGAAGTAAGCTGTCCATAGAAGAGAAATGATAGCCGCCCAGGTAGCCTCACCAATAAGGACCCAGGCAAAGTTTACACCCACCATTGCACTCACACTAGTGGCAAGTGTTGGAGCTCCGAGCATAATAGTAGTGAGGATGGTCAATCCCCACGCCGCGCGAAGCTTGCGGTTCCCCTTCTTCATGGAGTTACTCTGAGCGGCGCATGAAATCTTCGAGGCGTTGGAGAAGCGACCGAAGGTCACTCCTTAGCTCCGCAAACTCGTCTCTCTTGACTGTAGATAGCTCAAGGTTCTTTAGCTCAATCTCTAGGGACTGGACACGAAGCTCCATCTTAGACTCAGACTCGCCTACCGACTTATCGATAGCTGATGCGATCTGCTTC
>Ga0302132_10001294_pt1 | contig 14314 bp, 15 predicted proteins | sample CB9_321_MG_FD_203113 | JGI IMG/M metagenome (GOLD analysis project Ga0302132, IMG submission 203113) | Marine microbial communities from Western Arctic Ocean, Canada - CB9_32.1 | ecosystem: Environmental > Aquatic > Marine > Oceanic | place: Canada: Western Arctic Ocean | collected 2017-09-19
AACGGAAGCGGATATTGACAACCGAAATACCCGACTTGGCATTGACCCCACAAAATGCTTTTGGTGTAAACTAAGTGACAAAAAATGTGGCGACCACCTATTCCCGGCTTGCAACACAAAACACTCATGCTACTCTTGGTCATCTGCTTTATGTATCGTTCCAAGCTGCCTTTCCTGTAACAGTCTCAAAGGGGGGAAAATTATAGAAGAATGGGTGAAAGAATTGCCACGTCTTGGCTGGACGCTCGATCAAATAGAAACTCTAGTCGAGTGGGCTGAGGAGAACGAGGACAAGCTAGTTCTTCAAAAGGACGACATAGAACATGTAGAGAAGCAATTTCCAATTATTAATAAATTCCACGCGCTCCTTGACCAGTGTGTCAAAACTAAAACAGATATTCGCGAACTCGTAGCTAGCCTCGTTCCCACAACATTAGCATTTGGTAAAGGACCAAACCTTAAACAGAAAAAGCTCACAAACTATTTCAAACGATAGAAAATTGATTAAAAGTTTCCAACATTTTTTAATTTTAAATTAGAAAAACTCTTTTATGATGGATTCGATTGACCAGAAAATTGATTAAGATTTCTTCCATTTTTTATTTTCAAACCCAACATGACATCCGCCTATGAATACAAAATGCACGTCATTGGAAAAAATTACGTAGAAGGGATCGCGGAACGCAACATAGTTTTTAAAACATCGGACACGCCCAAAAAGTGGGGAATGAGCCTTTTCTCGAGAGAAAATAAACGCACTTTTTATAATATTGGCTTTGTAAGCGATAAATTGAATGAACTTTATTCAGCTCCCGCCGCCGGCATTGACGGGATAAATTTTGCATGGAATCAGGATAAACACCCAAAACCGTATTGGTTTTGCCGAGGACCGTATAGTTGGATGCCATATTGGGGAAATGCAACCAAGCAGCGCGCGGAATTGGGGAAGGAAATTCGCGCTTATTGGGCTCATAAATGGTGTACCAAAACTTTGCCCGAAATGAGAAAGGCGATTCTTGATTCAACGCCGATTCCCGAAGATGTTTATGATGAACATTTCGCGGGTATTTTTGAATACCCACATGAAATTAAAAACGTCTAGATTTGATTATAATTTCCAACATTTTTTAATTGTTCGGTGCAAGAAAGTCCGCCAAAAATTGATCATAATTTTTATTATTTTGCAAAATGATAAAAATGCAATATGACAAAGCCAACAATTGCTATTACTGCGGCTATGGACCGCAACGTCGCTCACCAAATTGGAGTAACGAACACCCAGGTGTGTGTTGTGTAACTCACGCCGATGACCCACCCGAAAAGGCAAAAAACGAAAACGAATGGCGAAAATTTAAAAGATTGCCACGAAATTTTAGCTCGGGGGGTGACGTGACTATCAAAGTGCCACAGAAGCGTCAGCCACGGATTCGCCCACATAAACGGCGACCCAAATCAGCTCGCAAAATGGGACAACCAAAGAAAGCCAATCGTGCACCGCCCGCGCCGCCGCCGACGCGGGCGGCGGCGGCGGAGGCTGAAGCGCCACCAACATTTCCTATTAAAAATCACATGAGCGCAATGAGATGGAATGGAATGAAGAATGGCGAAGTTTAAAATTGATTATAATTTCCAACATTTTTTAATTGCAACCCAACATGACATCCTTCATTTCAAAGACTCTTCTCAACTACTTGTCACGACCCATAACACCACAAGAACAATTATGGATATATGATGATTTTGTATATGAGCGAAGAGTAGATTATCATAACCAAATGGCTGAACAATATAAAAATAGTAATGATACTAATAGTCAACTAAAATTTATCCATCATACCCAAGAAGCAGCCCGATGGAGAGCAAAAATTACGCCGGGACCCGATATGGTTCACACTTCTGGACCCAAAACCAATCTTATAAAACCCGATTTAAACAGACCTGTGTTTTTATTTGAACGCGGCAAAGCTGATCTTATCAGAATGAATAAATGTCCAAGTTGTAAGAAAGAAATTGATTCAGCTGATTTTAAAACCGAAATTCAAAAAAGCGAATATGGAATCACAGGAACATGCGTTGAATGCCAAACTAAAATGTTTCCTAATTAATTTAGTAAAAATAACTGAAAATTAATATTTTTTAATATGTATATGTCAGACACAGATCAAAAACAAACCGATATAGAGCCAAAAACAGAGCCAGAGCCAAAAACAGAGCCAGAGCCAAAGTCGGAGCCAATTATTACCTCACCCCCACGCAGCATAGAAGAAGAACTTAAAATTATAATAGATAAACTTCATGTCGAAGTAGACAAAGACATTAATAATCTGGATTTTGATGAAAAAATATATAAAGCAGTCCGCCAAGATTTGATCAATAAACTAGCTGTAAATTCAAAACATTTACTTGTTGAAGCATGGCACACGGGCGGCAAAGATGAAATGGCAAAACTTTTTAAAAGACCTATTCTTTTAGATATTGAGCTCGAATATTACACAAAAAAACTAGTTTTTAAAAGACTTATGTTATATTTTATTGGATATAAACTTATTGATTTTTTCAAACCGAAAGAGGGAAACGGTAAAGTTAATATTCAAACTCTCGAAGACTTTATGAACAAAGGGTGGCCAGAAACACCCAGCGACAGTGTTCAAGATTGGGCAATGGCAAAGAGATATTTTATTGAAAATATGGGGAAAATTCCAGTAAAAATGCCAAATAAAGTTTTTTTTGGAGATTCACCCATAACAAATATTCCGCCATTCGAAGATAATTTTAAGGAATGTGATAAATGGGTGCTGCCGGCGCCAGTACCATCGCCTCCACCAGCACCCCCATTGCGAGATCCCTCAGCTATACAACAAATGACCCCGCCACTACGGCTCGAATTTAAAGCTTCCGCGATTATTCCCCCGCCAATACAAGACGCTCCACCCGCCGATATATCACCAAAAAAGGAACCCCGCGACCCCAAGCTCATTTTTCAAGAAAAAGAAGGAATGCGACAAAAAATACTTCATGTATCTGAAGATAGCAGTGGCGATGAAGGTGCTGAAAACTTTTAGTAAATAACTTAAACCGATAATAACAATATTATTATCATGACGAAAGGCTTCTTACTTATCTTACTAATAAACACATGTCAAGCATTTAATATTTCTTCTTGGTATGTTGGAAACAGCAACAAAAAATCTTATCCAATCGAAAAAATTCGATGGGACATAATTACACATATTCACGGTGGCGATTCGGTACATGTATTAAAAAACGGAACAGCTTTTTGTGAAAAAAATAATGAATTTACTAAAAATTTAATCGAAATTGCCCACAAACATGGTACTAAAGTAATGTCCGGAATGGGTGGTTTTGATGTTCACAAATCATTATGGCAATCACAAATATATGGTAGACAAACCGAGAATTTTTTTAATACTATAAAGAAGGCGTTAGATGACTGTAATATAGATGGCATTGAAGTTGATTATGAATGGCAAGATACTGATTGGGGGGAAATAGGAATAATACCTTACGAATTATCCACACGATATAGTAATTTTTTAGCCAGATTAAAAAAAACAACCGGAAAAATTATTTCAGCGGATATTTCGATAGGAGGTATAGGCAAGGGGGAATATATATTGGGATTCTTTCCTTGGATAAATGCTACAATGTTAAACCGTGGTGATTTTGATTTTGTAAACACAATGAGTTATCACTGGTCACGTTTTGGAAGTCTTTATGCTTGGAAAAAGGATGGGTTTTTTATCGATTTATGGGGCATCGATAGAAAACGAGTAAATATAGGAATTCCCTATTTTTCAACACAATTTTGGCAACATTCGGGTTCCGAACCAACTTGGCAAGGTTTATCCCCGTCTTGTCCAAATGTTGCCTATGATCAAAATGTATGTCAAGAAACAGTTTTCGTTGGCAAAAAAATGAACTATGAGCTCGGAAAATTTATTAAAGAGGGTGGTTTTCGTGGAGCTTTTCCATGGGCTATAAACTATGATTCAATTGAATATAATAATAGTTTAATAAATTATCTTTACAAGGGTCTAAGCGAAGAATCTTTCGTGTAATAATTCAACCCTATCATGGAAGGACGACAAAGATCCCATAAAACTTAAACTAAAACCCAATGTTACTCCCACAACACATTCATTGTGTTTGCATGGCACATATTTTTTACTCAAACTAAACAAAAACGGTATTGTATCTTTAACAAGTTTCAATATTTTTTGACTATAATATAAACAAACCGAAACCAAAAATATTTGTACAAAAAGATCAGCGATTAAGTTAGGTGTGGGTTCATCTTTTTCAACTTTAGGCAAACGTTTATTAATTAGACTTCCCGAAATAAATCCTAAAATAAAAGCTAAAATTGTATATTGAAACATTTCAAATAATTTACTTATTCGAATTGCGTCAATTCGAAATAAATTGGTTAAACCTTCACGGACCTCACGTCTCATATAATATTTATTAATATTTTTTTTCGCGTTGAACTTATACTTTTTGAATATAATTATTAATTATATGCAAAAACTTTTAAAACAAGCCTTGGTCGTGGGAATTTTAATTATTATTTCAGGGACAGCGAGTAGCTTTCTTTTAGGACAATTTTTTCAAGATAATGGAGGACTTCCTCCCGTATGTGCAGATAGTACTGCGAACGCGGCAATGGGGGGCGTCTTCTTTCTATCCGGTTTTTTAACCCATCTGGTTGTTTCATTCGCAGGCATTAGTGATTGGTTCCAGCCGGTGGTCCAAGTTGTAAAAGCAGTTCAAAGCGGCGGACAACCACAAGAAAATTGTAAAACTAGCCCCCGCAGAGGAAGTCCGCGCCGACCAATTACAATTCAAGCGTAAATTCTTTTTTATATGATGTTTTATCCCATAAAAATCCAAAAGGATTAATATAAACCGGAACTCCCTCGATTTTTTTTTTAGAAAATACATCTGAATAACCCGCACACCATATATCCGCCTTTTCAATTAAACGATCACAGTTCGAATAATATAATTTAGAAAATGTTTCAAATTTTATTTTTTTTTCAAGACATTTAAAACTTGGTAAATGGTGTGTAATAACTATTTTTGGATATTCTTCAAAAGTGAATAAAATATCTTTCAACCAGTTTTTATGTGTTAAATGAATTTTATTTGTTATGTTTGGATTAATTTGTATTTGTTTATTATGTTTTATAAAATATTGATCCGGCAACATTATATTTCCAACTAAATCTTTTTTAGAAATATAAGACCATAATGTTGCGCCAATAATTACAACGCCACCAATAATGATATAATCGTTTTGTAATAAATGAACATTGTCAAATTCTTTTAATTTATCACGAATCGTATATTCTACTTCACTTAAACTAAATAAATTAGGGGCATTTTCTACAAAATACTCATTCTTGCCTAAAATATAAAAAATATGTTTGAACTTCGGAGATATTTTTTTAAAAAATTCAACTAGATTATCATGCTTACAATAACATATATTGCCAGCTAATATTAAATTTGGCGCACAAGGCTTTATTATTTTTTCAATACTCGGTAATTTTTTATACTTATTTAAATTAATATTGCTTACTAGTTGAAATTTCATATACATATTAATAAAAATATAATTATGAAATTATGACGCTACCACCGCCGCTACCACCGGCGCCACCACCGGCAAAGACTTTTTTACAAAATGTCTATTCATATACCTTTGAAGATTAAAATAAGTTACCTCATCCTTTGCCTTCGCCTGTAACAAAGAACGCAAAGCCTTATTCGGTTTAATAATTTTACGATTCTTTGGATATTGAAGATTCTTATCTTTGATATAATTAATAATATATTGCGTTACCTCCGTTCTAGCAACTTGACTTCCGTGGGGGCGCCCCATAAAATCACACAATTCATCACTAATTTTAGTTGGAACTGCGAAACCCGAAGGCTTGCGATTTCCTTTATTTCTATTTTTCTTTGCTTCGCGTTGGAGTTGTTTCATATTTTTCTTTACCGTTTTCTCTAAACCGCGGATCTGATTTTGAAGCATAGTTATTTGAGTTCGAAACCCAGATAATGTACTTAAAACATCTGCGAATTGCTCACACACCTGATGAGTTTGTGGGGGTGATGGGGGGGTAACTTGAGTTTTTTCTGCCATTCTATAACTACTTGTATGGAGTCCGCTTTATATCAATTTTTAATTTAATTAATTGTCTTCATCAACAACATCACTGACTGAAGGCATAGAATTTGATCTTCGCACATTTCTACTTCCACGTTTAACTAAATACCATTGATCTCCTTCTCGCGGACCACCACCATGCGAACGAATGCGCTCGCGGGCAGCGCGGTGGACCTTGCGCGGCGGAGCATTGCCGCCGCTCCCACGAGTGTGTGGAGGAGCATCATCCGCCGTTTCCATCGAATCTCGATTATTCTCACGCTGTTTCTTCATTTCCAAATGAGTTTCACACATTAACTGACCCTGATTAATACCCCGAATATTATCAGCCTGGAAAGGGTGACGCTCATTATCCGACCCTCTCAGATTAAATTGAACATATTCACCTTGAACTAAATATTTGTATTGCTCACCCTGAACCTTGATTCCAGAATGATGGACAAAAACGTCCTCTTTATCGCGATCGCCACCCGTTACCGTCGCAAAACCATAACCAGAACGATTATTAAACCATTTAACACGGGCTGTATACTGAGTATCAACGTTAAAATTTACGGGAGTTGTTTCATCTTCCATTGTAGTTAGATATTATAAAAGCTTTTTAAACCTTTTTTTAAAGCTTTTACATGGTTGTAATAATAAAATTGATCTAAACTATAAATTAATGTAAATATACAAATGTATCAATTATACAAAACTCACGATCTGTCATTATTAATGGAAAAAAATCTTTTCCCATTTTTAACCAGAAAAATATGTAATTATAATCACAGTTGGGGCGATATAAATTCTTTGAGATGTGTTGACACAGGATTAAACGCTCTAATAAAAGATCCAATGCCCAAATGTAAAAAAATTAAGGTTGGCAATAAAACAGTTTGTTCAATTCATTGTCGATCACTGCCAATTTATCAATATTTACAAAATCATTTAGAAAAACACGACATGGACGAGACGCAAGGGGGCGCGTTTATTCATTTTCGACGGAAATCCTTGGCAGATATGTTCGCAATTCAGTATTCTCATCGGATAAAACGGCGTGGTAAAAATCGAAACGGTGCAGTGCGATCATGTTGTGGTGGAAAAGGATTTTTGCTGACAATGGAAGCAGAAAAGAAATATCAGATAATGAAAGCAAAATGGGTGAAAGTTAAATATACAATGACTGATTTGTAACTACAAACTTGAGTGTCATTCGGGGAATTTCTCTAAGTTTTTCCAACATTGGGAGATTATGTTGGAATAATTTTTCAAATTCAGCAGCGATATTATTGATTTTAAGAATAGCTTTTATAAAAACTCCAATCGATATGTTTCTCTTTTTTAGTTTTTGGAAAATAATTTTACATTCCCGTTCATCTATCGCCCCACACCATTCGATTATTTCTTCACATAACTCGTAGTGTAATTCCTCTTCAGAAAAATCTAGTTGATATTTTAATTCAATATCCTTTAATTCATCATAATAAGTCTGGGTCACCACAATCACTTGTTTAACTTCCGTTGGAATTTTAAGCAGAAATGGGTCAATTCGCCTATCTTCGCGGGGTATTGATATATTGGAAAAACAACTGAAAAATGCCGCAAGTTCCTGTGAGTCAAAATGTTTTAATCTATTATAGTGTATTAGGTCGGCAAAAACCAAACAATTAACTTCTTGAATATTGGCGGCGATTTCACCTTTGGTAGTAAGTATGTGAGAATCCATCAGAATATCCCCCGGAGTCTCAATAAAATTATAGTCTATCAAAATGCCGAGTACTGTATTAATAGTATCGGCAATATAATTATTAAGATTTTTAAGTTCGGTTTGCAATTCATATTTATTTTCGTGTGTATTGTCTATATCAAATATTTTAGAAACTTCTTTTTCGATATTTTTGTGATTATTTTTGTATAGTTGTATATTTTTTAATATTTTTTTGCGTCTCTTTCGATCAGAATATCCCAATTCGTTCAGTAAATTTGCGAATGTTTTAAGATCGCCGATGGGAGTTTTGCAAAATTGTAAAAGTTCGTTTTGTTTGACAAGATGTTGGTCCAATTTTGTAATTTTATCTTCAATAAAACGTCTTTGATTTTGGATTGATATATTCATTAAACTTCTACTGATAAATTCAAGATATGGGGTTTTGTTTGCGATTAAATTTAAAATAAGATTGAAATTAATTTGAAATTTAGATGTAATTGTTTGAGATTTACCACATAACATATTTCTATAATCTTGTATTGGTGGCAAATCAAACATGTTATTCAAATGAATAACAACGCCCTTTTTATCAATTCCACGTCTTCCCGCCCTTCCAGCCATTTGCGTATACTCGTGGGGTAAAAGAAACCGAAAATGTTGCCCATCGAATTTTTTTAGACCTGAAAAAATGACAGTTTTCGCAGGCATATTTACACCAACGGCAAAAGTTTCAGTCGCAAAAAGAAGTTTAACATAACCTTTTTCAAATAAAATTTCAATGATTTCTTTAAATATGGGAATAATTCCAGAATGATGAACGGCAATCCCCTTTTGAAGCAACAGTGTTAATTCTTCGAATTCCGGAAGCTCAATATATTCTTTCCAATTTGTTAATTTACTAATTAAAATTTGCTTACATTCTTTTCGAATAATGTTCATTGTTTTTGAATCATTTAAAGATAGAGTAATCGTTTTGGCAAATTGTTCAGCTTTGCGTCTGGAAAAAACAAAACAAATTGCTGGAAGTAAATTATGTTCGTGCAAATACTTTGTAATATTATTCAGAACGAATGTGTTATTAACAAATACCCGGTTTGTATTAAAAAAAGTCTTTATTTTAGATAATACGCGATAATTGGGATCTTGGAAATTCTCATGTTTTTTTCGCAATGGTATTAATTTATTAAGTTGATTATCGAGTAAAGAGTTCGTTTTACCATATTTTTCGGCAAGTTTATCGCGTAGAGTTATATATGAATAATGAGTTAATGGAACAACGCGATTAGTTGTCGATGTTAACCATACCTCTCTTTGCTTAACAGTTTCAATCCATTGCGCAAATTTTTCAGCCCCATTAATTGTTGCCGATAACATAACAATAAGAACATGTTTGGGTAACATCATAATTGTTTCTTCCCAAATTTTCCCCCTTTCTTTATCATTAATGTAATGTATTTCGTCAAAAATTACACAATCAAGTTCATTCTGCGTATCCATTTGAAATTGCAAGGGTAAATTTTCCTTTTCTTGTTGTTCGATTGTTTTTTGTTGAAATAAATTATTACGTAAAATTTCGGTAGTCATAATTAAACAATCGGCTTCAGGGTTGAATTTTATGTCTCCGGTTAGAATTCCAAACGATATTTCTGGAAATTTTTTTGAAAATTCATTAAATTTTTGATTGGATAGACTTTTAATAGGCGAAGTATAAATTACCTTTTTTCCACGTTTACAAAATTTTTGAATAGCATATGTTGCGGGAAGAGTTTTTCCACTACCCGTATGTGCTGTTATAAGTATATGTTTTCCTTGTTCAATAGCGCGAATCGCGTGTTTTTGGAATGGCGATAGTTCAAATGGATAATTTTTAAAAATAGAAGCGCAATCCTCGGTTGTATATTCGTCGTCACAAACATATACCATAATGTATATATATTTGTGTTAAAAATTTTAAGCTATTTTGTAGTAGAACTATTCTGGCGGTTTCCAAGGATTGACATAATCGCCAGATTCCTTATCGATTTCGCCAAAAGGTTTGGCTTTACCCTTTGTTGGTGCGTTTTCTTCACGCCCATCCGGCGGTATGGCTTTCGTCCATTCCATCGGCTTTCCTTTAACCTCCTCACCCTTCTCATCCAACCACATACTGCTATCGTCATTTTCATGCCAGAATTTACGTGCTAATTTTTCTGGCGAAGGCAAAATCATCTTCTTGCCCAACTGATCTTTTGAAGCAATGCCTACCAGTCCCATTGTTTTGTGAGGTTTCTTCCAACCAAAATCAGCAAAACGCTTCTTATATAAAGCGACACGCTTGGGGGGATATTTCCTAGCAATCCAGTTTTTATCGGGATCTTCATCTATCCATCTTGGGAAGTCCTTACGAGTTAATGGCTTAAAACCTAATTCCTGTGTCCATCTATGAGGCGCATCATATTTAATATAAGGAGGTGGTATTTTATTATATTTTATTGGGGCTGGTATATCCTTTTCACGATCTTGCCATTCTAACTTAGGATAATCAGTAGGACTTATGCGTGGAATAACTTCTGGCATTTGATCTTTCTTCTTTTCTTCTCCACCACCCGCAGCCGATTTTAGCATTCCGAAACTTATTTTCCCGAAAAATCCTTCGGCTTTGTCTTTTCCAGAGTCTCCTTTTCCTAGTTTTTTTCCGTCTTTACCCATTTTTTCTTGGGATTCTAAAAAAGATGAACGCATCTCTGGTGCGGATCCTGTTGCCCACCCAGATTCACGCGCAAGCGGCGCATATTTTGTATCATCACACCCACCCATAGCGCTACATCTCCACTTAACATCAGACGTCGGTTCAGCGCGAAGCTTCGGCAAAATAGCCGAAGTTAATTTCGGTTGATACCCAAATTTTGCGCCTTCACCCGGACTTCCTTCCCCCACACGTGGCCAACTTTTTTCAGCATCATTTTCTTTACTCGCGCGACGCTCCTCGCGCGATTGTGGCATCTTGCCCCATGCCCAAGGACCTTCTTTCACCACCTCTTCGCGCGGCTCGCTCGGGGGACCTTTCTTCGGTGGCGATGGGAGTTTTCCACGATGGCGTGGGCTCCATTTCCCCCCCTTCACTTCGCGGGCACCCGATGGGGCGCGCTCCATTCTACCGTCATCCATCTTCTCAGGAGACTCTTTCCCCCACGACTTGGGCACAGTGAATTTTTTATCTGGTTTTCCCATACCGAAAAATGATTCTATGGCTTTAACTGGCGGTTGGGCTATATCGCTACCTATATCTTTTGATAAACCCGAAACTGGTGATAGTGGCCACTGTCTCAAAGTTGAGTTGTAATCAAATGATTTTGAAAATCCTTCTTTTATTGGCGCCCCCATTAATAAAGAAGACTTACTACCACCACGTTGAAATCTCCTGCGTTTTCTGCGACTTTTTCTTCTTCTTCTTGTCCTCCCTTTCCTTCTTTTCCTTCTTCTACGAGTTTTTCTTCTAAAGTTTTTTCGAGTCCTCATTATATATAGTTGCGAAATTACCTGTGCCTTCTTGTCCTTCGTTGCCGGCGCCGATTCTTACCCCGGCCTAATAATTTTTTCGTCCGAGCGCGTTGCCCCGATGCGCGCGTTGCCACCCTTGCCGCTCTCTGTGTCAAACCAAAAAATTTACCCACTTTCGAACGTTTTTCCAATTTTCCCCTGCGCCCACGCGCGGGGTTAGCGCGGGGGCGGCGATCTGCGTTTCTGTTAGCTAAAAGATCAGCATACTCTGATGGTGGTGTATAAACTGGCACAAGCGAAAATCCGTCATCGTGGTCGGACCCATACGCACCCTGTGCGACGTGTTGTTGCCCATATCCGCGACCCCTCCTTGTTCTTCTCCTTTTACGACGTCCGCCACGCATAGATTTTTTCGCCCTCTTCCAGGGCTCTCTTAACATATTGCGATAACCTTTTGCTAGACGCGATTTCGATTTCGCAAATTCTTCCACCGTTTTATAAACCTTATCCCCTGGCCCCGCCGTATCTGCCGTTGCATTTTCAAACATTAAAATGGCATGATCAAATGTAAGTGTTGGTTTCTTTGAAAGAAATTCCCTAAATATATTAGCTGTCGCCTGAATGCCAAACTCACGAGCCATAGCATTGGGATCTTTTGCGGACTCAATGCGAGCTCTGGCCAAATTAGTATTTTGTATTCCAAGCATTCGCGCCGCTTTTGATGGACGCTGAACCATTACATATTCGGCTGCTTGTTGTTGTGCTTGGGCTGCCGCAAGCTGATCTATTTCCTTTTTTAACTCAGCCATGGACTGATTATGTTGTTGGGGATCAAATGTTTTTCGCTTCGTTTTTGGTGTCCCGCCGCGACCCCGTTTTTTACGACGTTTTCTCGATCTTTTCATATATATTATACGACGAAATTATATCTATCCGCACTTTTTGTTTTAGTCTGTCTTCGTCCATAAACACATATATTTTAAACCTATGCTTTGAATAATTCACATACTCTTCTCTAGTAACATACCGATTCACCATTTTTAATATGGGCAAAAAAACCATATATTGTATTAAGCCGTCATTGCGCTTCATTTTGTCAAACAAAAAACCATCGTATACTGGATTTTCTTCTTTTATACATCTATCTAACAACGAACAATCATTTTGAACTCTCCTTATTGATCTCATGGTAGTATTAATATAATCCATTTTACTAGACCATCTATCATAAAATTCTTGCGTTTTTTCATGATATTTAAATAAACCAAGCTTATCTTGTAAATCTAATATATTTAATAAATCTACCAAACGGCGAATTGGCGATGTTATATGAACATACGCATCCATTTTTAATAATTCGTGTGTCTTATCTTCGTGAAAAAGAACATATTTACCACCCGAACTATTCCACCCCTTTATGAATTTTAGAACAGTATCGGGTAATTTTTTTGGCAATAATTGCGTTTCTTTCAATTTTATTGTTCTAAAAATACCGGTCTGAAATCCCTCCAATTTCTTTCCACAAAAAAAATTCATTAATATCATTAAATATGCTATAACATCATGACTATCTCTCACTTTATTTATATATTCTTGCGTTTCTACCATATTCATTTTTGTTACTGTATCAAATAAAAATTTATAATCTTTATTTTTTAACAATTCTTTCGAATCATACACATAATTCTTTTTCACAATTATTGAGGTGTTTTTAAATTCTGTTTTTTGAATAATACTATCTTTTATGATAACGTCCATTGTAAAGGCAAATCTTATATTATTTTCTAATAATGAACATAAAGCATCTGATAAAATTGTTGGCAACATGGGTCTTTTCCTATCTGGTAAATAAATTGTAGCTATTCTTTCTGAAAATGACCCCCACAAATCCATAATATCCAAATAAAAACTCACATTTGAAATATAAATACTTAACAATATAGAACCATCGTCGAGCATTTTGATACCGAACGCATCATCTAGATCACGACTATTTTTCGGATCAATGCTGTAAATATTCCAATCTTGCCTATTTTCCAACTGATATGTTTTCGAAATTGAATTTATATAAAAATCTCGCGATTTATCTCGCAATGCGCACATTGTATTTTTTGTAAATTGTTGAATCGAAGCGTATAAACTTTTACAATATAACTGATATTCATAAAAACTTGTTAAATTATCAACGGCTCCGATTGTTTGAATTATCATTCCTATTGGATGTTTATTATCCCAATTCTTATATTTAAATATAATATACTTGTTCGTCATTTTTTTTATAAATCCAATTTTTAATTTATAAGGTACTAAAAATTCAGGTAAACGTCTATCATCCGGAATACACCGGTAATACAATTTATTTTTTGAATGATATCCATATGTTTTATTTCCTTCTAATACCAAAACACCTTGAATGCTAGGTATTTCTCTTATAACTGAATGAATAATATTAATTTTTTCACCACTTATTGAAAAAACATCATGGTTAAATAGCTTATTTTTTATCGGATCAAAATTTAATTTAGATAATTCCAATGTGTTTGAATTGAAAATATCCCATTTTTTATATTGGCGATCCACTACATGAATCTTATAAGACATTATATAATATATTATATTCTCTATAATTTCTTTTTTCTAGATATATTGGACATCTCAATTTCCTTTTTTATTATGCGATGTTCATAATAATCGCTTACCATTAAATATGCGAATGAGCTTAATGAAATAGCATAATAAGCTATAAATATAGTATCAATCATTTATATATAATATCAATAATATATAAATGAAGCTATTAACTGATGACGAATTTTTCGAAGGATTAATTGGCGGTTTCGCGTCCTTGATTGCGTTCTATTTCTTGAAAAAATTAACACATTTCAAAAGTAATCTAATTATCGGCACTTTAGTAACATGGTGTATTTTCTGGTGGATGCGTAAAATTGGAA
>Ga0302132_10001305_pt1 | contig 14212 bp, 16 predicted proteins | sample CB9_321_MG_FD_203113 | JGI IMG/M metagenome (GOLD analysis project Ga0302132, IMG submission 203113) | Marine microbial communities from Western Arctic Ocean, Canada - CB9_32.1 | ecosystem: Environmental > Aquatic > Marine > Oceanic | place: Canada: Western Arctic Ocean | collected 2017-09-19
TTGCGTATAATTCTCAAGAAAGAGAATATTAAAATCGCTGCAATCACCTTTATTCATACGCACTCAAGGAGTGGTGAATATAAACCACACATCCACATTATCCTTGGAGAAGGGGCTTTGGATGTCGATGATGAAAAATGGCTAACATTTAAAAAGATCAATTTATCTACACTTAGAAAAACATGGCAGAAGCACCTGCTAGCCTTTGCTGCTCTACACTTTCCTCAAGAGATTAGAATTAATTTGGCAGATGGAGTTACTGTATCCAGATGGCTTTTACACGCATCCAGGTGAAAGAATTAATGATAAAGTCCCGAGAAATAACAAAGGTCTTCTCAGATATTTGACAGCTTACTTGGCGTCGCCACCTATCAGCTTGGGAAGGCTGGAAGGATATTCAAATGATAGAGTCTATTATCATTACAACGCGCATGAGACAGGAAAGAAGGAGCTGGAAGTAGTGCGCCCTGTGTTGTTTTTGTAGCGTATGATGCAGCATGTAATGCCTAAGAACTTCCAGAGAATGCGTTACTGTGGACTACAAGCAACAAAAACATTCGAGAAGTATTTACCAATGATAATTCAATTAATTGGGGATTTGGTAGATAGGGTTGTAAATGCCACTAGAAAGTTAAAGTTTAATTTTGAATGCTGGTTATTTTAACTGATACAAAAAATTGCATTTTCGCACGGTCAAATTAACATTGAAAATATCTAGGACGAGGTAGGGTACTTCTACGTTGACAACCAACCGCCCGAATCTACCACCAAACACACCGACAACGTGCCTGTATGTTACGGTGACAGGGCGCATGAACTTGAAAGGTGTGTTTTCCTTGAGTGGCTTTTTTGTGGCGGCATGATGTTTTCTTTAGAAGGTATACGTTACACCACCAGTAATAGCATCAATATTAGATGAGTAGCCAGTACCGCTTGTAGTACCTGCGTTTACTTCATCTTTTCCAAATATACGCATGTATTGAGCAAAGATATTTATTGCCCCAATCTGGTAGCCAACGCCAGCAGCAGCGGTAAAATTCCAGTCGCTTTTCCAATCTATAGAATAAGTCGACCCACTTTTGCTTGCAGAAGGCCTAACATAAGATACACCGCCTTTAGCAAATACATTGAACCCTATAGGTGTTGTTATTTGCACTTTAGCTAGGACAGGTACAATTAAATTGCTAACCTTATAGGTGTCGCTACCAGAAGTTATTTTTGATAAATTATTGCTGTAGAATAAGCCCACTTCACCACCGAGTGACAGCATTGGCATAACAGCAACATCCATTCCTAGAGTTGCACCATAAAATAGATTTCCTTTATTTATATCAGCAGTATTAGTACCTGATGGCTGTGTCCAATCTACGCCAGCTTTTGCGTACCCAAATTGACCGCCCAAAACTAAGCCTGTTTTTGCATCAGCAATTGCGCTGGATGTTACGGCTGTTGTCGCAAGAGCTATTGATAGGACAATAAATTTTTTTTTCATAATTTCCCCTTTTTTATTAGACAGATTAATAGGATGACTGAGAGAGTTATTGGTTAACCGCATCTTTCAAAGACTTACCAACTTTAAAGCTAACTGCTTTTGAAGCTTTAATTGTCAGTGGCTCGCCAGTAGCAGGGTTGCGTCCTTCACGTTCTGGACGATGTTTAACTTCAAAGTTACCAAAACCGATCAATGAAATCTTATTCTCACCTTTTAAATTTAACTCAATGCAATTAAACACCGCATTAATGGCTTCAAGTGCTTCTTTCTGGCTTGAATATTCATTACTCTCAACAAGACATTTTGCGAGATCTGATTTAGCTAGAGGTTTCTTTTTATCTGGCATTTTAGTGCCTTATAGATTGTTGATAGCTTTTAAAATGTAGATTAAGTATCAGCCGTTGTAAATGAGATCAGTGTGAATTACAGAAAAATTAATTTCTTTACCGTGACTCAAGCTGTTGTTGCACATGATTTTTCATTTTCTTACCAGATCTAAAGGTCACGACACGTCTTGCTGAAACGGTGTGAACTTCACCCGTCTTTGGATTGCGAGCAGGGCGGGATGACTTATCGTGTAAGATGAAATTACCAAATCCAGATAAGCGGACATCAAAGCCATTCTCAAGTGCAGAGATCATTTCTGCGTAAAAGTCATTTGTAATGCTATGTGCTAAGGGAGGTTCAAGTCCACACTCATTGACAATGTTTTCTATTATTTTGGCTTTCGTTAGTGTTGTCATATTGGTTTCTAGCGTATTGATGCTGTGACTTTAACTTTAACTATAGTCAAGTTCTTGAAATAACTTATGACGCCCAGAGCGAGCATATTTGCAAACAGGTATTGGGAATCCATCAACGATAGAAGCAGATGACTTATCATGTGTTTTAGCAGACAAAATAACCTGTAAAATTTGTTAAACTTGCCACAAATTAGCGGATTGGCGAGTGAAGGCAGTTCTTGAACTGAGTCCGGGGAAGTAGTGCTTCCAATGTTGAGTGAAATATTGCCAGATATGTTTGTCGGCATCAAAGCCTAAAAACTCCCCTATCAGCTCCATTGTAATGACCTCTTCATCATCTGGAGATGGCGTAAATCCCCTTGACCTTAACTTATTGTGTGATTTTGGATAACATTGTATAACTTTGCAGTATACAAAAATGATATAATCTTAAATTGACATAGGTGTGTTATCGGCTTTTTTTGTGAGAAATTAACGCTATATCAATAACCTAAATATGCTTTACATTGCTACTTAATAAATCAAAAATTTAGGCTGAAATAGTTTATGTGTTTTTTTAATAGGATTTTTTTTACAGGTACTTTGTTCTTATCTGTAGCCTTCTCAATCAATATTGCCTCAGCCGACACAAATACAGGTTTAGATAGTAAATCAATCGATCATGCACCGCTTGGCGTTATGGGGGAACATACACATAAAAAGGGTGAGTGGATGCTTTCATTTCGCTTCGCCCAAATGTATATGAATGACAACTATGACAATACGAACAAGGTCAGTTCAGGAGAGATCTTTAATAAATATATGGTCGCACCTGAAAGCATGAGAACAGACATGTATATGTTTGGTTTAATGTATGGGGTGACAGATTATTTAACGATTATGGCCATGACTTCATATGTACAAAAATTTATGACCCTACAGCATAAAGCCATGGGTACTTTCTCAACTTCTAGTAAAGGTTTAAGTGATACTAATCTTATAGGAATGTTTCAGTTATTAGATCGTAGCTCCAAAAATGGGAATTCGCTAAGTCGCCACAAACTACACGTTAACCTTGGGGTGAGCTTACCAACGGGAAGCATTAATCAACGAGGGAATACCCCCATGGCTTCAGATGTCATTTTAGGTTATCCCATGCAGCTAGGCTCAGGAACATTTGATCCTATCGTGGGGTTGACCTATGTTTATAAGATAGAGCAATGGGCATTTGGCTCTCAAGCAAATATGGTTATACGTCTTGGTGAAAACTATAAAGGCTATCGTTTAGGCAACGAATATAGTTTAACAGGTTGGATGAGTCGAAGTATTAATAGATATCTAGGTATTTCATTTAGAATGCTGGGCAAAGCATGGGGAAACATTCATGGTAAAAACACAGATTTAAACCCAATGATGTCTCCTGTTAATGACCCAAACGCACGAGGTGGTGAGCGTATTGACACAATGATTGGGGTGAATTTCATTAATCCAGATGGTTTTTTGAAAAATAACCGATTAGCAGCTGAGTTTGGTATCCCTGTTTACCAGCGCTTAGATGGTCCACAATTGGGTTTAGATTATATGTTTTCTCTAGGTTGGCAATGGAATTTTTAAATCACCAATGTTTCACGGCGATTGATTTGTAAACTAAGTGTCAATGAAGGTGTTTCATGTTGTTGAAACGTCACATGATCATCTTTAAATCCATTAAAAAGCAATGCCTTCATCAAGCCGGTGACCTCTGGGTGGCAAACATTTAAAGATTCCAGTTCAACTTTCATGCTCGGCAAATTATCACTTGGGTGTGTATCACGCCATTGAATCAAAAATGGCGCTGTACCTTGAGTGTGGTTAAAGTGGTCGTTCGAGTAAGCCATATCCCAGTGAATGAGCGAGGCATCTTCTTGAATGCGGTGCATGTCATGAATTTCGGTGAGGTGTTTGAACGGAGTTTGTAGCTGTAGGGTGTTTTGGAGAGTATGAATGTCATTGGTTGAAATTGCCCATGCGACCACTTTCCAATCTTTAGGTGGTGTGTTTAAGCCAAATAGGGATGCTTCAGAGGTTTTAGCTTCAGGGTCTAGGGCAATAAACTCTAAATACTGTGTTTTATTAGTTTTGTGTTTGAGTTTTAACAGCATATTATGCGTGCTAAAATTTGGATGTTTCCCTCCGGCTTGGAGCCTAATCCCATAGTTTTTTTCAAAATGCTCCCTGACTTTTTTAAGGCTAGGAACGGCAATAACGATGTGATCAAGGGTGCTTTTGTTTGGCATACATGTAGGATGGATATATCAGCTATCTCCATAGTTTAGCATGAGTTATAGCATAGGATGAAATTTTTATTATTAGGAGCAGCAATGTTTTTAGTTGGATGCTCAGTAAAACCCGTGGCGGTTGATTTCAATCATTTAAAACGTCCAGGGAGCCCAAACTATTATCTTGCGTGCCCCAAAGATAGCTGTAATATACAGCCTGATATTGAAAGCCCTTGTTTTGATGTGAGTATTCTTAAACTCCAAGATACATGGAAGAAAATGATTGCCAATGCCGTGAGATATAGCTCGCTTTCTCATAATGACAAGAGAGATCAGATCCAATATGTACAGCGTAGCCTGATCTTGCGCTTTCCAGACTATGTTACCGTGCGTTTTTTGCCCCTAACCCAGGAGAGCAGCACGCTTGCCATTTTAAGTTATTCCAAATATGGACATTCGGATTTTGGGGTGAATAAAAAACGGGTAGATTCATTGTTATCTTCACTGAAAGATGACCTGCCTCTCTGTCAGAAGTAAACTTTCAATTCTCAGTCCTCTATTCGCAGCCCCTCATTCACAGACAAGGCATTTTGACGTTATAATCAGACATACCAAATTTTCACATTTATCTGAGTTTATATGAAAAGATTCTTCGTCACTTTTGCGGCACTATTTTTCTTTAGCGCAATATCCTTAAATTATGCTGCCGAGAATAATATTTTTGATTATCCTGTCACGGCACAAAATGGACCTGAGCTAGAGAAAGTGCAAAAAATGCTTTCAGCTACAGATAATTTGAAGGGTGATTTTACGCAAACACGTCATATTGCTTTACTGTCATCACCCCTAATTTCTAGCGGAAACTTTATTATTTCTAAAGCATCAGAGTTAACTTGGGATCAATTAAAGCCTTTTATTTCTTCACTAAAAGTTACCGATACAAAGCTTATCCAAAAAATGGGAGATAACCCCCCAACCGTGATTACCAAGGAACAGCAGCCCATTGTGTTTTCATTTACCAGTATTTTTCTGTCCATTTTTAAAGGAGATACCGTAAAGGTAAAGCAGTACTTCGACATTTATTTTACGGGAGATACCACGCATTGGGAGATTGCGTTAAAGCCAAATAGTTCGCCATTGAATAAGGCCATTGCAAGCATTGAATTATCTGGTGGTAAATATATTCAAACTGTGACCATTAATGAAGTGAAGAAAAATACAATGGTGATTGAATTTTCTAATATTCAGCCATTAGGAAAGTAATAAGATGTTCAATTGGCAGATACTCACGAAAGGGGCAAAGTACCGTTTTATTATTTGGGCAGTCATTGCCTGCTTGTTGGTGGCATATTTTGTTCGTTTGATTTTCATCGGCTTTCCATTAAATACTAATGTGATGGATTTGCTCCCAAGCGGCTTACAACATCCTGTGGCAGAAGAGGCGAGCCAAACTTTTTCTAAAGCCATGGGAAATCAGGTTATTTTTTTAATTGGCCATAAATCGCAGTCTCAAGCCATTAAATCTGCGGACTTATTTTATCAAAACCTATCTGAAGGGAGAACTTTAAATGGTGGGTTGTTTCAGAAAATTGACTATAAAATGGATGCGTCAGAGCAACAGGCTTGGGCGGGGTTTTATTTTCCCTATCGGTTAAATTTATTAACTCCCCATCAACGCCAGTTATTGAAAGAGAATAAGGCAGATAAGATCGAGCAAGCTGCTTTGATGAACTTATACAGTCCCATGGGTATTACCAATTCGGAACTAATGCAAAAAGATCCTTTTTTCTTATTTCAAAAATACCTGACTTCACTACCCAAGCCCGCGAGTAATATTGATCTGCATCAGAATCGTTTGATGGTTAAACATAATGGTCTTTGGTATGTGATGATTACGGGACAACTAAGTGGAGATAGTTTCTCAATCTCAACGCAAAATCAAGTGGTAAAACTCATTGAGCAGAGTGAATCGGCAGTAATGGCGGCTTATCCAGCAACAAAATTTGTGCAAACGGGGATGTTATTTTATGCCAAAGCGGGTGCTGAAAATGCTGAGCACGATATTTCAACCATTGGTATTGGCTCACTAATTGGTATTATTTTACTGATATTGTTAACATTTCGCTCCTTGTCGCCAATGCTATTTACGATTTTTTCTAGTGCTATTGGGTTTGTTGCGGCGTTTGTGGTGACGCAAATGGTTTTTGGCACAGTGTACTTATTTACCCTGGCATTTGGTGCAAGTTTGATTGGTATTTCAGTGGATTACGCCTTTTTTTATTATGCGGATCAATTGCTTGGGGGTAAAAAATGGCATCCCATGCAAGGGCTAAGAAATATTATTATGGGGATTAGTTTAGGGTTACTTAATATCGTGCTTGCTTATATGGTCATTGCTTGGACACCATTTCCAGGAATTCAGCAATTGGCGGTCTTTGCCATTGTGGGATTAACCATGGCATTTGCGACGGTCGTATGTGCTTTCCCATTACTGTTAAAAGCCAAACAGCATACCTTTACACCGCCCTTGTTGAAATTAACGAATTGTTATTTAACTTTTTGGCAAAAGGTGAGTGTTAAAAAAATCATCCTGTTATATGTGGTCATTTTAGGAGTGTCGATTATTGGCGTTTTACAATTAAAAACCAATGACGATATTCGGATATTAGAGGGAGTACCGCAACATTTAAAAGACAATGAAGCAAAGTTAAAGCAGATTATTGGCAGTGATATTGGTACAAGCTTTTTAGTGGTGGCAGGGAGCACGCCCTCTGAAACTTTAGAAAATGAAGTGAAAGTGACCAGTGCCTTGAGTAAAGCTTTCCCTGACCAGCCCCATGCTTATATTGCGATTAACTCATATTTACCCAGTGTGAAGCAGCAACAGAAAGATTATCAATTGATACAGCAGAAATTAATTAAGCCCTTGCTTTTGACATATCTAAAAGTGATTGGTGTGCCTGATGCTAAGGCTAAAGAAATACAATCCACCTTAGCCTCGGAGACTTTTAAACCGCTCACCATTGAAAATTGGGTGCTATCACCCGTTTCTAAGTCCATGCGATTTTTATGGTTAGGAAAAATAAACCATCAATATGCGACGATTATTCTACTTTCTAGCAAACTGGCTCCATCGACCTTAATAACAGTGGTTGAGGCTCAGCCAAGTGCCACCTATATCAACAAGGCAGATGAAATATCTCATGTATTTGAATCTTATCGCCAAAAGATCTCCGTTTTACTACTTGTCGCCTTCGTTCTGTTATTTATCTTACTGGTAGTGCGGTATGGGCTTAAGAAAGCGCCCTTGTACTTACTGCCACCAGTATCAGCTTGTATTTTAAGTTTTGCCGCATTGGGGATCTTCGGTATTCCACTGACACTTTTTAATGTCTTGGCATTGATTTTGGTTTTGGGGATTAGTGTTGATTATATTTTATTTTTTGCCGAGACAAAATCCTTGTACCAAAGCACGATGTTGGCAGTGACTTTATCTGCATTGACGACGGTGCTTGCTTTTGGTTTGCTGGCATTGAGTGCGACACCTGTGATTCACTTTTTTGGTGTGACGGTGTTGGTGGGGATTACGGCATCATTTCTACTCTCACCATTCATCGTTCGTTTACAATCCCCGAAAAAGGATAAATTATCATGAGAGTCACTCGCTCGATATTTTATATATTCATCATGCTTTTAAGCGTTTCTTTCCTATCGGGATGCGCTTTATTTCGGACCCACTCTGAAGCTTCACCTCGAATTGAAGTTTTACCAAATCAGTGGGTACAGTTGCCCACACCTGCTGAATTGGGACTACATCTAAATGCCACTCAAATTCTTTCAGCAACCTATAAAAAAGAGTCTTATACCTCTCAAGTACAAGTTGAACTCAGTAGCAAACATATTATTTTAGTGGCACTTGGTGGCTGGGGTGGCGAGGTATTCTCGATTGATTACGATGGTCAAACCATCCAAAGCAGTAGTTTGCCAATGCCAAATGCCGATATGGGCGTGAAGCATACACTTACAGATTTTATTTTTACCTATGCATCACCGGAGCGATTAAGATATATTTTAGCACCAACAGATATTCATCTTAGTGTGCAGGATAAGAAACGTATTTTCAGCATAGACGGCAAGCCAGTGATGGAAATTGATTATGAAAGTGCGGATCCATGGAAAGGAAAAGTGGTGATCCATAACATAAAGCTTGGATATACGATCAATATTTCAACGGTTTCGATCAAAAAGACACCGCTCACCTAAGAAATCATGATGATTTTCTTTTATACTGTCGGTTAGAAATATAAATCGAGCCAGAATAGTGCAGCCATACAAAACCTACCTCAATAACCTCGGCATTATTAATGCATTAGGAAGCGGCAAACAAGCCGTTGTTAAATATTTTTTAAGTGATGATCCGAATACCATGAGCAAATTTGATGACTTATTAAAAGGTGGGTCAACTTGGGTCGGGGCAGTGAAAGAGAAGCTTGTTTCTTTGCCGGAAGTTTTAAAAAAATATCAATGTCGCAATAATCAACTGATTGCAACGGCTTATCAGGAAATTGCCGAAGATGTAGAAGCATTAAAAGCACGCTATGGAAAAGATCGTATTGGTGTTATTTTGGGTACTAGCACTTCGGGCATTGCGGCAGGTGAGGATGCTTTAAAATACCACCAAGAACAGGGATATTTCCCAGAAGAGTTTGAGTATTCACAGCAAGAGATTGGAAACGGTTCTGAATTCCTAGCCGAATATGCAGGTGTTTCGGGTGCTCATTATACGGTTTCCACCGCCTGTTCTTCCAGCGGGAAAGCCTTTGCCGCAGCTTATAGATTAATACAGGCCGATATGTGTGATGCCGTGATTGTGGGTGGTAGTGATTCCTTATGTAAGATGACGTTAAATGGCTTTGATTGTTTGGATCTTGTCTCACAAGATATTTGCAACCCTTTTAGCCAAAACCGCAAAGGCCTGAATATTGGTGAGGGTGCGGCATTATTTATTTTGAGCAAGCAGCCTTCCAGAATTGCCTTATCGGGAATAGGTGAGTCTTCAGATGGCCATCATATATCAACACCAGACCCAGAAGCTAAAGGTGCTGAAAACGCAATTAAACAAGCTTTAGATATGGCAGGACATCAAGTAAGTGGTGTGGGCTATATTAATCTTCATGGCACGGCAACGGGTAAAAATGATGAAATGGAAAGCTTAGTGACTCATCGAGTGTTTGGAAATCAAACGCCCTGTAGTTCGACTAAATCTCTTTTAGGACATACTTTGGGTGCAGCGGCGGCTCATGAGCTAGGTTTGTGTTGGTTGCTCTTGTCAGAGGCTTATAATCCTAAACATAAACTACCTGCACAAATTTGGGATGGCGTTTATGATGAAACGTTAAAGCCCATCAACATCACAAAGCCAAATTCGCAATTTAGACATCCAGTTATGATGAGTAACTCATTTGCTTTTGGTGGCAGTAATGTCAGTTTAGTCATTGAGAAAAATATTGATCTCAAGGGTGATCAGTTATGAGCCTTCAATCAGAGCAGTATATTCCCCATCGTGGCAAGATGAACTTGATTAATAAAGTGCTGGAGGTGAATGATGATTATGCTTTGTGTGAGGTCATCATAACGGATCAGAGCACCTTTTATGAGGCTGAAATTTCAGGCGTGTATAATTGGGTGGGTGTAGAGTATATGGCGCAATGTGTGGCATCTTATGCGGGATTCCATGGTCAATCTATTAATATCGGGTTGTTGCTGAGTGTCCGCAGATTTAAAAGTGAGTTGGCATCTTTTTCAGAAGGCAGTGTTTTGACGATCAAGGCAAACAAAGTTTTTTTAGAAGAGAGCTTGGGTGTTTTTGATTGTGAAATAAAACTGGGTAGTCAGTTAATTGCCTCGGCAAAGCTTAATACTTTTCAGCCACCTGTGGATAAGATTGATGAAATATTGAAAGGAAAAATAGTACCATGAGAAGAAACATCCTAGTCACAGGTGCCAGTAAAGGCATTGGACAAGCTACTGCCATCATGCTGGCAAAAAATGGATTTAATGTCACCGTACACTATAACTTGGATCGAGCTGGTGCTGAAAAAACTTTAGCAACGATCAAAGCAGAAGGGGGTGAGGGGCATCTGATACAATTCAATATTACTAATCGTCAGCAATGCCATGAAATCATTACACCGCATATTAAAACTCACGGCGCTTTCTATGGTGTGGTGAATAATGCCGGCATTTGCAAAGATGTGGTCTTCCCTGCAATGGAAGGCGAAGACTGGGATAGTGTGGTACATACGAATTTAGATAGCTTCTATAATGTGATTAAGCCCTGTGTAATGCCCATGATCCAGTCTCGAAAAGGTGGGCGAATTGTCACATTGGCTTCGGTGTCTGGTGTGGCAGGAAATCGAGGGCAGGTGAATTATAGTGCCGCCAAAGCAGGCATCATTGGTGCGACGAAGGCATTGGCCTTAGAGTTGGCAAAACGTAAAATTACGGTGAATTGTGTGGCGCCTGGATTGATTGAAACAGATATGACCAGTGATGCACCCATTGCAGAGATTTTGAAAGTGATTCCAGCGAGAAGAGTGGGACAAACCGGAGAAGTTGCAGGCTTAATTAACTATTTGATGTCGGATTTAGCAGGATATATTACCCGACAAGTGATTTCAATTAATGGAGGTCTAGTGTGACCAATGATCATTCAATAAATGGCGCAAGAAGAGTGGTGATTACTGGAATGTCAGGCGTGACGTCATTGGGTAATGACTGGGAGACCATTCATCAAAACATGATAGCAAAAAAAACAGGCATTCGTGTGATGGAAACTTGGAAAGAAATTGACGGATTGCATTCTTATTTGGGTGCACCCGTTTTGGATTTTGAAGTGCCGAAGCATTATAAGCGGAAACAAATTCGTGCCATGGGACGTGTGGCGAGGATGTCAACCGTGGCAACAGAGGCAGCTTTAAAAGATGCAGGCTTATTAGACCAAAAAAATATTTTAACCGATGGCAGAACGGGTATTGCTTATGGTTCTTGCTCGGGAAGCTCCGCACCCATGGCAGATTTGGCCGCGATTATGACGGAGTCTTCTATTAGTAAAGTGACGGCGACCACGTATGTTAAAGCAATGAGTCATACTTGTGCGGTGAATAATGCTTTGTTCTTTGGTTTATCAGGTCGAGTGATTCCCACTTCCAGTGCTTGCACGTCTGGAAGTCAGGCGATTGGATATGCTTATGAGGCGATTAAGCATGGCTATCAAGATGTGATGTTAGCAGGGGGCGCTGAAGAACTTTGCCCAAGCCAATGTGCTATCTTTGACACTTTGTATGCCACCAGCCAACAAAATGATGCGCCAGAAACCACGCCAAGACCGTTCGATAAAAGCCGTGATGGTTTAGTGATTGGTGAGGGTGCATGCACCTTGATTCTTGAAGAGCACGCTCATGCAGAGGCAAGAGGGGCGCACATTTATGCCGAGATCGTGGGGTTTGGCACCAACTGTGATGCAAAACATATCACACAACCCACGGCAAGCACGATGAAAATAGCCCTTGAATACGCCATGAAAGAGGCAGGCCTTGAAGCCGATGATATTGGTTATGTTTGTGCACATGGAACGGCGACAGAGCGTGGTGATATTGGAGAGACATTGGCAACGGCCATGATTTTAGGTGAAGGGAAACCCATGAGTTCTCTAAAAAGTTATTTTGGGCATACGTTGGGCGCTTGTGGGGCAATTGAAGCTTGGTTAAGTATTATGATGATGAATGAGCAAACGTTTGTGCCTACGGTGAATCTTAACGATATTGACCCTGAATGCGCCAAAATGGATTATATTAAAGATCAAGATCGACATATTGAGTGTGATTATATCATGAGTAATAATTTTGCCTTTGGCGGTATTAATACCTCATTAATTTTTAAGCGTTGTTAGAGTACTTTCACATCATGGAACTTTACCTTGCTCATTTACCTGACTTTAAAGCAGATAATAAAGAGATAGACTTGCCTTTATCATCTTCCGAACAAGTCTATTACGAGCGAATAAAATCGCCAAAACGGCAATTAGAATGGCGTGTGTCAAGATGGTTGAGACGTTATATTTTAAGCCAAAAACTAGCAGTAATGCCTGAGGCGCTGGTTTTTGAAACAACGGCACAGTGGCGCCCATATATCGATTCTGTGAAAAATATAGACTTTAATATGAGCCATTCAGGTCAATGGCTGGCAATGATCGTTTGTGAAGATAGGGTGGGGATTGATATACAGATTTGCCAATCCAAGCGAAATTTATTGGGGATTGCAAAACAGTATTTTTTATCACAGGAATATGAAACCTTATTAACAAAAGAGGACCCTACGGCATTATTTTATCAGCTTTGGACGTTGAAAGAGGCTTGCGTTAAAGCAACAGGAGAGGGGATTGCTTCAGGCTTTCCAAAATATGGCTTTGAGGTTTGTCATGGAAAAATACGCCAGATTATTGCTGCGCAGCCCTTTGTGTTGGGATTGTATGTATTTGATGATATGTTACTTTCTATTGCATCAAAATATGAGCAAGATAAGATGCAAGTACAGCAAGTTTTTCCTGATGGAAAAAAGAAAACTTACACATTAGAACGAGTTGCAAGCACATAATTTAAATAGAGGATGTAGAAAAATGAAAGAGATATTTAAAGTAGTAGTATTTGTAATCATTGGCTTATTTTCATTGAATCTCATGGCGGCGGATGATGTGGGAAATTATCCTATTAGTAGTATTACCCCGTGTGCAACTTTATCCAATAATTCCACCCAATTGATTTAATTCCCGACCGAGGTAAATATTTGCATGCATGGCTATTGTGTGCGATAGAATTTTTCGATTTATCCGATTATTAAAATGCCACAAATCCCTTGCCCTCACCCTTTGAATATTGAATCTTTCTACAAGTTGGCTAATCACTGTTTCGACACGTTTGCGTTGCCACTTCATCCACGAGAGAAATTTCTTTTCTCTCGTCTCCTCCATATTGGCTCGGACAGGCGTGTGTAAGAAAACCCCATATTGTGATTTTAATGTGCGAGCTATTTCTTCCGAGAGATACCCTTTATCCCCAAGCAGGGTCTTTGAAGAATATTCAGCAATACCTAGCAGTGCCTGCCTTTCATCGATGTTGGCGGGTGTAACATCTACTGCCTGAATAAAGCCATATTTATTAACAATAATGTGTCCTTTAAAGCCAAAGTATTTTTCATCTTGTGCTGCGCAAAACCCAAAAGAAGCATCATCTTGTATATATTAGGAAATCCCTTTTTTTGACACTCTTTCAGAAATGTATATAATACAGCCTGCAAATTATAATCCCATACAAATCAGCTGTTATGGTTTATCCAAACCACAATAAACGCAAACTTCAGACGTATAAATCAATCTTTATTGAGAATATTGAAAGCTTCAAAAAAGAGTATCCAAAGTTTGATACGGCTTACCATGAGTCAGTGATTAAAAAATTGCTGGATTGTGGCACGGTTGAAGGCGGATATGCGGAATATGATTGTATGCATTGTGGGGGAGACAAACATGTTGTCTTCTTTAGCTGTAAATCAAAACTATGTCTGAAGTGCGCAAAGAGATATGCGGTCGAAGCTGCTGAGAGCATTGCATCTCAGTTGATACAGGGCGTTAAATATAGGCAGGTTGTTTTGACGATTCCAAAACAATTTAGGAATCTGTTTTACGA
>Ga0302132_10001319_pt1 | contig 14160 bp, 17 predicted proteins | sample CB9_321_MG_FD_203113 | JGI IMG/M metagenome (GOLD analysis project Ga0302132, IMG submission 203113) | Marine microbial communities from Western Arctic Ocean, Canada - CB9_32.1 | ecosystem: Environmental > Aquatic > Marine > Oceanic | place: Canada: Western Arctic Ocean | collected 2017-09-19
CGAAGCTTTAGTTGTCCGGATCACGGAGAGCGAATCGGTGTTTGACCCTGTTCGCCACCCGTCGTATCTTCGCCCGGCACCGCAATTCTTAGTGTGACGCGTAAACACACGTCACGTACCAGCCCTGCACCACCAAAATATCTAGCCCTGCGCTAGTAGAAATAAGGGATTACGTATGAAGATCACCGGGGTAAAACTTCGCAAACTGCACGGAACGATGGAGTTCGCCGGAGAGTTCTGGGAAGACAGGCTAATTCAGCCCCTGGACATATATCCGGAGTACAAGGCCCGGGGTGCGGGCTGGCTTCCTAAGATCGATGAAAGCCATTACTCCATGACATCCACGTTCGTGGAGATAGAGACAGACGGGGGTGTCACCGGCATCGGCGGCCCGATAGACGGCGCACAGTCATACATAATCGCCAACTCGCTCCAGAACATAATCATCGGCAAAGACCCTACGGCCAACGAACTACTCTGGGACCAGATGTTCAGGGCGTCGGTACACGGTCGGCAGGGCGAGACGATGATGGCAATAAGCGCCATCGACTGCGCCCTCTGGGACCTGCGCGGCAAGATTTACAATGCACCGGTGGTAAGCCTGCTCGGCGGCCCGACCCGGACCGAGATTCCGGCCTACGCATCGATGCTTGGCTTTAACGTCGAAGACCCGGGCCTCGTCCGGGAACGCGCGCTTGAGTACAAGGCAAAGGGCTACAAGGCGCAAAAGTGGTTCTTCAGGCACGGGCCAATGGACGGCCCCGCGGGATTCAAGAAGAACGTTGAGCTGGTACGGACGCTCAGGGAAGCGGTGGGTGATGATGATGACATCATGCTGGACTGTTGGATGAGCTGGAACCTGACCTACGCCAAGCAGATGGCGGAGGCGATAGAAGAGTTTCACCCGCGTTGGCTTGAAGAGACGGGTATGCCGGATCGAGTCGACACCTACGCAGAGATCCGTTCAAGTACGTCCATCCCGATTTCAGGGGCCGAGCACGAGTACACCCGCTGGGGGTTCAAGCGCTTTATTGATGCCGGGGCTCTGGATGTCCTCCAGCCGGACATCTACTGGGCGGGCGGTATCACCGAGACCGTCAAAATAGCGACCTATGCTTCTATCCACGACCTGCAGTGCATACCGCACGGCCACTCAAGCCAGGCGAACGCTCACTTCTCGTGCGCGATGGTGCCGACATTGACACCGATCCAAGAGTACCTGGTGAAGTGGAACACGGTGCACCAGTGGTTCTTGAAGGACCCGATAGTGCCGCAGAACGGCGTTGTCCATGTGTCGATGGAATCGGGAATGGGAATGGACCTGGACCCGGACAAGATCGAGTCAGAAGAGCTAGTGAAGTTCTAAACCCCGGATAGTGTCGCCGGGTTCAGCGCGCTGACTATCGCCAGTGGTTTGCGATGCCCTTCCTTGCTGAACCGCGACAGGAATCCTGGCCTATTTGCCTTACACGTCGGTTATCTTCCGGCGTGTAAGGCTGTCGTCGTAAAACAGCATATTGATCAGCAGGGCAGGCGTGCTCCGATCCCATCGAAGCGCGGCCTCGATACCGGTCATGTCGTCCATCTGGACGTCCATAATCACAACGTCCGGGGATAACGTCTCTGTGAGGGCTATGGCCTCTGCGCCGATCGCCGCTTCACCGACTACGTTAAAGGTTAGGCCTTTGGAAAGCGTTTCTTTGACCAGACCCCTGAACATCTCCTGATAATTTACCAGGAGCACTTGCAAAGGGTCGGTTGCCCGTTCTTGAGCTTGCATTAGCCGCCTTGTAGTGCTTTTTGCGCCTATCGATAACTTCCCGTCACCACTGCCAATAAGTTAGGCCTGCTGGTTTGCGCATCCCAGCCGTGGACACCTCACGGCGGGCACACAGAGACACCCATAATGTGTGTGGGCAACTACGCAGGCGATACGCGGGTGGGGATGGCGAAGAACAACCGATTCGAAGCTGAATCACTCAGATTTCGCCCAGTCACGTGCTAAACTTCGCCCTCGAAAAGTAGCGACAGTGGTTGGCGAATTAACGCTGTGTTTACTCAAAGAGACGGCGATTTCGACCGTGGCTTAAACATGTCAGCTCTACGTCGGATTACCGACGAGAACTCTGACAGAGGTTCTGACGGGAATAAGGGGCATATCTGCTTGGCTGATTCTGAAGACAGGCGCTCTATCGATAGTCCTCGCCCGCCCGCAGCGGGCGACGATATCGCGGCGCTGGGCGCTGCGGTCTCGGAGGGAGAGGGTGCTCACCTTGTTCGGGTCGCCCAAGAGCTGGGATCAGGCACGGCTGTACGGGTAAAAAAGCTGGAGGCGCAACTGGAAGACCCGGACCCTGAGGTCCGGTCTCGTGCGGCGGTCGGGCTCGGTGATCTGAATGATCGCAACGCCATAGCAGTACTTCGCCGACTCCTTGAGAGTGATGATCCCGATTTCTGGGAACTGGGCGTGGACGGCTTACGCCAGTCACGTGAGCGTCCGGGATGGCTCTGTCTTGAATCGATAGCTCGTGACCAGATTTCGGCTCTGGGCCATGAGGATCCGAGTGCGCACTGGGCTGCGTCCACCCGGCTCTTGATGATGGGCCGCACCAAAACAATGGACAGACTGTTCCGTGCTGCGGACGGCCACTCTCGTAGTATCCCGGCGGCAGCGGCGATCGCATTTGTTGACGCTGCGCTGGCGTCGATTGATGAGCGGGAGCGCGAGGTGATGGAGCTGAGACTTGGCGTGAAGGACGGCAGGGCTGCCACGCCGGTTGAGGTTGCAGAAGTGCTTGGGATGGATGAGGACCTTGTCAGGTCGCTTGAGTCAGATGCATGGGTACGAATCCAGTCACCTCGTCTGTATGGAGCCATCGCCGGTAATGGCAGATAACCTTCGCTAACGCGAACTTGACCTGTTCGCCGTCGCCACCGACTCGGAAACTCCCATCCGGTGTCGCGGTCACCGGCTCGATGCCAAGAAATAGGTCGGGCGAGATGCGGTTGTTCAGGTCATGTTCAAGCCGGGTGTAGTGTCGTCTGAGATTCAGGGTTGAATAGTCGATAACGCCAAGGGTTACGGGTTTCTTGACCTTGTATGCGTACTTACCGGTCAAGAACAGGTGAGAGATGTGGGTCTCGATGATTTGAATCGTAAGTTCTACCGGCGTGCGCGTAGGCGTGCGGGCTGGACGGCGCTGCAACCAGATCAGCTCGTTCTTCATGAGTTCTGTCCGGCATCGAAATGGTCGCCATACCTAAAGCGTACGGCGTCTGCCGTGAGAAAGTCGTGGCCGGCCGAGGCTGCCCCCTATCCGGTGAGGGAGAAGCCCTATCGCACGATACGGTTCTTCGAGAGCCTCAGGTCACTGGCGCGACCTCTGCACCCGGGGCAGTGCTCCATCCCCCGGCGAAAGGCCTAGCCGCGGGTGCCTTCTCGCAGAATGTCCCCCAACGCCTCCGTGTGCGTCGCGTCGTTGATCGAAATCGGGAACCAGCCCTGGGCCGTGAATCGAAATCGGGAGATGGAAGTGTTGTTCATCGGAAAACGATCGATCAGGCTGTCGTTGAAGCCCATGATGTAGTGGAAGAGGCATTGAAGGGCCAGTCCGTGGCTGACGATGGCGATCCTTTGCCTGCCTGGGCGTCCCACAAAATCGTTGTTGAACAGCAACTCGTCTTCCATCCAGTTTGAGAACCGTCGTTCAACTTCCCTATTGGACTCTCCGTCGCCGGGCTTGAACCACTTGCCGTTCTCGGCCATGAGCAACTTCACATCTGGAGTGTGTACCTCGGTGACCGGGCGCCCACGCCAATCAGGAACCTGTCGCTCGATGATGTCACCCGATTGCTCAAACGCGGTGCCGCCGATTCCCATGCCCTGGAGCATCCCCTGTGTCGTCTGAACGGCCCGCACCATGGTCGACGAATAGATGCGGTCAAACGTCCGGCCCTCGGCAGCGAGCCGTTCTCCAACAGCGAAAGCTTGCTTGTGACCGCGTTCGGTTAGCGGAGCGTCAAAATTCAAACCTGCGGCGAGGCCGCCATGGACGGTAAGGTTTGACTCTGATTCTCCGTGTCGGATAAAGAAGAAATCGGCCATGAAATCAGGATGAGTCAAAGTGCCTCCGGTCTGGGGGGTCGGATTTCGCGTGAAAAAGGAAAAAGGGGTGTCAGCGCGGGGTAATCTTACAGGCGAGCGACGTGCCGCACCAGATATACGGTCGTGCATAGCGCGAGCAGAGAAAGGCCAGGTTTCAGACGTCCCGTAATCTCAAGGAAAGACTCGGTGGATTAACCTCGGTGGGACAGCCTGCGGACCGCGTTGGCAAGCATTGGACCAATGCCTGAACCGCCGGACTGGACGTTCAGGTCAAGGTTGTATCGGCGTCCGATGACCTGCCGTTCGGGCGGTGAAGTCACCTGGGCCGGTAAGCCCTGAGACGACGGTGCCTGCGCTGCCTGCTGAGAACTGCGTGAACGCTTCTGCGGCCGTAAATACCAGCTCCGTGCTGCTCATCATGATTGTGGACCCGGACGTGAGCGACTTTTCGCCAGAGACCTTCTGGGAATCGAACATCGTGCCGCCAGAACTACCCGCATCATGCAAGAAGTACTGACCGCCTTTAAGTGCGATTTCGCCGTGCATACGGCTGGCATTCGGATCGTCGATCACGACATAGTTGTGTGATCACGTCCCAGCCGGGTCACCCCCGGTGAGAGCGGAATGCTCTGTCCTGACGCGGGCCTGAACGGAAGTGAAGCCAAGCCGATACGGCACCTGTCCGGTCATTTCCGGTTTCATCGGTGACCCCACCGGTAACGCCGCCGGTAGTCGCTCCCGATTCTGCGGAATGAGCGACTTTTGAGGCGACCTCCGCCTGTCGCTCAGCAATCCGTTTGTTGACCCATTTAACGAGGCGGATAACCCGCATTTGGAACCCCAGATATATAGCTGCGCCGCCCGTGCCCGCAAAGCTCAGGATGGCCATGACGTCTTCATACCCGCCCAGATTGATGCCCTGTCGCTCCAACACCAGCGGCAGTGTGCCGAGGAAGCCGAGCCCTAGGAGCACAACCACGTATGTCTGGAAGCGTTTGTTTTTGAACTTGACCCGGGCGTGGGTCACCGCCACGAGGGCGAATATCCACGCGATTGCTGCCAGCCATGATCCGTACCAGAGCCAGGCGAGATTCCCGGTTTCAAACGGGTTTGGCAATGTGCTGCGCTCGATTAGTCGTTGTCGCCTCAATCAACAAAATAGGCCAGCAACAGGCGATTCGATATCACCGGAGACGTGGGCCGGATTACGGAATTGTTATTGAGGCTAGCACCGGCCCGGTGTCAGGACATTGCGCACAAACGCACCTTTTACGGTGTGGAAGCACCACTAATTTGGGTGCCGCCCGTGTCCTGAAATCCCAAACATCACTCCGAGGTTCCGCTAACCGTACTTTGGCGCTCAACCGTGTTCTGGTCCTTTGAGAGCTTCAGGATGGGGTTAAGGGCGTCAGGTACTGCTGCCAATCACTCCCACCGTCTACACTGCGGATTCTGATCGCCCAACAATGAATATCCGTAGGGTCCGTCGCATGTCATCACAGCCAATCGATCCCGCACTAATCACCGACACGGCCAACCGGTTGCTGGAAGAGTTCCATCTTCCGGGCCTGTCCGTCGGCGTTGTCTCCGGAAATGACCTTATTTATGCAGAAGGCTTTGGCTGGGCGGACATCGCTTCGAAGCGTGCGCAAGATCCGTCGCTGCACCAGCGCATCGGTTCGATCACCAAGACGATGGTCTGTCTCTGCGCGATGGCACTGGTCGATGAAGGCAAACTGTCGTTGGATGACCGTATCGCCGATCTAATCCCTGACCTGCAGCTAAACGGGCACGGCGACACGCTCACACTGTGGAACCTGCTCACGCACACCGGAGGCATCGGTGAAGCGCCGACAGTTGCCGATGCGGCCGATCCAATAAGCGTGCTCTGGTCGGACGGACCGGATATTCCGCCTATCCCTGAGAAGTACCCGGACGGCATCACGATCGATGTCGAACCTGGAACAAAGTGGCACTACGCCAATCACGGTTGGATGCTGGTCGGCGAGATCGTGGCACGGGCGGAGGGCGCGACCATAGAAGAGGTGCTTGAGCGCCGGATTTGGGCGCCCCTGGGGATGACCGTCACGGACAACTACGACCGGCCCGGGGATCGTCTGACTACGGGGTACCACCATACGCCGTCGCACGAGGAACTTGATCAACTTGAGTTTCTTGGAAAAGCGTTCTCCGGCGAGCCGGAAGACGGCCACAACTTCAGGGGGCAATGGGTCTACGTGAATGGGCGAGCCGCCGGTTCAGTCCACTCGAACATTCCTGACATGGCGCGTTACGCCTCGGCGCTGCTCAACAACGGCTCGGGAATCGTGAAGCCTGAGACCTTTGCCGAGATGCTGAAGCCGCAATGGTGTCCGGATGACAGGCTCGGAAGCCTTGGCCTGTCGTTCTTTCGGTCCAACCAGTACGGCGAGTTTGTGTTCGGGCACGGCGGAGGCATCGCGGGCGGTTGGAACACGGACCTGACCATAATCCCCGGCCGAAATCTGGGAATGATGGTGCATCTCAATGCGTCGCTGGATGTGTCCGGCGAGGTGTACAGTCAGCTACTTCAGGCGGTTCTCGGAGCGGATGCACCCACGCTGCCCAATATTGCACTCGACCCGGAGGTCCTGAATGCAGCTCCCGGCGTCTACTCGATGCCCGCCGGAAAGCTGACCAACTCACGTCCGATACGAACCCACGGTCGACTCCAGATAACGGAAGAGGACGGCGAACTAATCCTGCGATCACGCCGCGGCGCTCTGCGGAATGGGGTCCGGCTGCTACCCGCAGATGCATCCGATCCGTTCTTCCTTGCGCTGGACACACCCGCGATTCAGAAACCAGAGATCGCCCTGGTGACGGACGATGACGGCCATGTCACGGGTATCAGGATGGCACGCCTCGCATGGATGGACCGAGACGACTCACTGACGCCCTGGGCTTGAGTCCCTTTGATATATTTACTCGATAGCATCAGTAATTAGTTAGGAAATCACTATGAGCGAGTACATTCCGAGCCCGTCCGGATGGGTTGCCGATCAGGTTGAGCTGTACGAAGGCAGCGGCGGTACCAAGGGTTTGACTCTTCGTGAAAGCGGCCTGCCCGTCATCGTCGTGACCAACACCGGCCACAAAACCGGCGCCATCCGAAAGACGCCTCTAATGCGCGTCGCTGACGGCTCGAGCTACGTACTCGTGGCCTCCAAAGGCGGCGCACCGGAACACCCGCTCTGGTTTCACAACCTGAAGGCTAATCCCAGGGTCACGATCCAGGACGAGACGAACGTGTATTCGATGCGGGTCCGAGAGGTGTACGACCCAGCAGAGAAACACCGTCTCTGGGACATTGCAGTCGCTGCCTACCCTCCGTACCAGGATTACCAGGACAAGGCGGATCGAGCGATTCCGGTCTTCATTGCGGAGCTTGCCGAGTAAGTACGATCGACCAGAAAGCCGGCATGTGTTGATTGGTGTGTGGTCGACCGCCAGATTGGGTAGAGACATTATTAACATGTGAATCAAGCTGAACCGGTACAGCACATGCCAAACGTCATTCCTGATAATGCTTCGTCAAGTTGGACATTCCTGGCCAACCATGCGCACACGCTGATCGTTATCGGCACCAACGCCGACGTGCGTGTGCGGCAGATAGCGGAACGGGTGGGTATTACTGAGCGTGCGGCACAACGGATCATCTCTGACCTGGTGGACAGCGGTTACCTCAATAAATCCGGGGTCGGCCGAGAAAATCGATACCAGGTACTCCGGGACGCGCCCCTTCGACATCCACTGGAGTCTGCGCACACGGTCGGAGAGTTGATCAAACTCCTGGCTGAACCCGCTGAAGTGGTCGTCCCTTGAGTAGCACCGCTATACATGTAATTAAGTCCCATCACTCGATAGTCGCGGGCGATCCCGGCCGACTGGGACTCTTCTCCTCCATTCCCGCCTCTTTTAAGGTCCGCGGGCAAAAGCGAGTCACGTTAACGGGCCAGCGCATTTCGCGCTGCGAGCCGGCCGGTGTTGTTAGCGCGAACTAACGCGCACCACTGCTAAACCTACAGACAACCTGATTCCAGACCTCGTCGCGGTACTTGCAACTCTGCAAGCACGCGCCCGAGGGGTCACTGGAGCTTGTTTTGGACGTACCAATTCTCTTCTGGGTCCTCTTTCACGTCTTCATCCTTGGCATGCTCGTCCTTGATTCGTGCCAACGTCTACCGAGTACGACTGCGGCAAGTTCTTCACACGGATTAACGGGAAGTTACTTGCCACGCCTCTACTTGTCGTACTGGTGGCGGTTGAGGCAACGGACCTCATTTTTGCGCTCGATTCAATACTCGCGATATTCGCGATGACTGATGACACGTTCATCGTGTACACATCCAACGTCCTCGCGATCCTGGGGTTACGAGCCCTGTACTTCGCACTGGGGGGAGTGATCGATTCATTCCACTACCTGAAGATGGGCCTCTCATTTGTTCTAGTGTTCGTGGGGGCGAAGATGCTCGTCTCAGATCTGTATCACATTCCTACGGCTGCTTCGCTAGGCGTGGTCGTTGGAATCCTGGCGCTGGCGGTGTTGGCCTCTCTTGTCAAAAGGAAGCTGGAACGGCCAGCCGACGTGGCTATATAGGAGAACGTTGATTGGCTGAAGTGAAGTCGTACTGAAGGCGGCCATATTTTGGGGCCGGGAGTGATGACGAGGTACAACCCGTACAGCGCTCAACAGGATGTAGGCTGACTTAAGCGCGTAACATCGCATGCGATCAAAGCGCGTCAGGCACATCCCGAATACAGTATTACCAGACAAAAACATCCTCAAAAAAGGAAGTCTCTGTTCAGATGTCAACTCACCCAATCACTGCCAACGCGTCTCGGGTTATGGTCGAGCAACTAGTCGCATCTGGCATCGATTATGTGTTCTACAACTCCGGGTCACGCGAAGCACGCTTCTTCGACTCTCTGCATGCCAACCCGGACATTCAAGGCGTCCTTGCACTGCATGAAGGGATTGTCACCTCAGCCGCCGGTGGGTATACCCAGGTAAAGGGCGATCCTGCAGTAATAGTCGTCCACCTGGGCGCAGGACTCGCACAGGCCTTAGGTCAACTGATCAACGTATGGTCAGCGAGTCTGCCCGTGGTGATCATCACTTTCGCCGGCGACACCGGCAGTTTTGCTGACCGTGTTGAACTGGACCTGAGCCATACATTTGGACCGACATCCATCGCAGCTCCGTTCGTAAAGGCGAGTTGGACAGTTATAGAACCTGAAGGGTTGCCGCAGGCACTAAGGCGAGCGATTCGGGTCGCCAAGACTCCGCCGTTCGGGCCCGTGCACCTTGCGATTTACGATCGACTTCTTGAGGACGAAATAGTCACAACAAACATCATCGATGGCGAAATCCCAGAGCTTAGAGTCGGGTATCCGTCAGACGACGATGTCGAAACGATTTCTTCAGCCATGGATGCCTCCGAACGACCAATGTTCTATATCGGAGATGGGATCTGGAAAAGCCATGCCGAAAAACAACTCATTGCCCTGGCTGAGCACTATGGCGCCGCGGTAACGGCCATACCGTTCGACGATGCCCGAGGCGTCCCTGTCGCTCATCAACTTCATTGCGGGAGGATCGACACCGCAGTCGAGAGGATTAAACCAGATCAGATTTTTTGCTTCGGGGTACGACACAAAGGAAACGGGAAAGCCGATGACTTCGACGCGTTCGCCACGGCAAGTAACATCATCGCAGTCGGCTCGGGGGCAGCTAACTTCCAGAACCTTCCGGGTGTAACACTCGAAGTTATCGCTGATGAAGGAAGAACGATTGATCGACTTCTCGAAGTCGCAGCGACTAGGGCCTCTGATTCCAAATATGACGCGAGGCGAACTGCTGCCGAGGCTCACTCAAAAGCACTGAGAGATCAGAGACGTAAAGTGACTGGATGGGCGCCAAAACAGACAGGTAAAGTCCGCCCATTGGTTCTGCTCGATACTCTCGACGAAGAACTGGAACGTGTTGGGGGAGGTGTCATGACATTCGAGTCTCCATCCACCTCGTTTGATTCCGTTCAGTCCAAAGAAGGTGGCGGAAATAATATTTATATTCGTTCCGCCGGTGGGTCGGAAGGGTATGGCATCGGTGCTGCGATCGGTGCCAAGTTGGCAGCACCAGATACCCCTGTTGTAGGCCTCGTCGGAGACGGCTCTACCTTCTACGCAGACTCCGGTCTCTGGACCGCTGTACACCACCGAATACCTGTGCTCTACGTCATCCCAAACAACGGTTCGTATGGCATCGTGGCTGGAGCTTTTGGTCGGGCAGGGGAAGTGATGAGTGACACCGGTCAATATGCGAGTGTTGCCCTTGAAGGGATTGATCCCGTAGCAATAGCCGGAGGCTTCGGTATGGACGGTATCGTGGTCGACGACGAGTCTGAACTTCAGGCTGCAATCAAACACGGTCTGGACGTCGTCATGAACGATCAGAGGCCTTACCTGATCGATGTCAAACTTCCGCTCGGGTTACCTGAAGGCGGAACTCCCGCAGAAGTATGGAAGTTCGCCGGATAATCTCAGCATGTCCCGATGCTACCTGTCCCACGTCCAGGCTCGGATATGGCAGCACGGTACGGCCAGAAGAGTCGTTTACTCGATAGAACTCAACACATACGCGCACGTCATGGACGAGGCTCAGCGCCATGCATTTGAGCGCGTGAGTGCGACAATGTTCGAAGTGTGCTGAGCGTTGTGGCTGTCAAACGGCGATTTCGGCTCAGCGTTCAATATCCCAGATAGGGCGAGTTGAACGTAGTATTCACTCCGTGCCGGGGTGGCGGAATGGCAGACGCGGCGGACTTAAAATCCGCTGTCCTAATAGGGCGTGCGGGTTCGAGTCCCGCCCTCGGCACCAATAATTGGTCCCTAATGGGTCCCTAGAGATCGAATGCTGGACGCATTCACCACGCGGGAACCGTAGTACGAAGGTCGTGTCGGTGATGGACGGACAAAGACCGCAGATCAGGTGCGAGGGTCGCTGGCGTGCTCCGTACATAAAAGGCACGGTACGGCTCGGTCTCGACTGCTCACAGGCCGATGTTTCAGTCACGATAGCGATGTGTGGAAGCAGAGGCAGAGGGTGGGAGTAGTCGTTACCGGAATAGGAAGCTAGGAGTTGAGGTACTAGGCCCCGGACTCCGCTGCGACTTTCGTATCTCGATATACTTCGATGGCGGTTTCGGCGTCCAACAACTTCATATCGAACTGAACCGGAAGCACTGCGCGTGCGCACATCATGCAGCGATATGAGCTCTCCTTAGCGTCGTACTTTGCCGATCCACCGCATCGTGTGCATGCGCCCACGAGCAGTTCCGGCGCTTCCCTGTTTTCCATTTGAATATCCTTTTGATTTTGTAGTTCGGCGGCGGTGTAAGCGCTCCCTGATTCTTCTGCTATGCCCGACGGATTAACTTGGTCGGCGCCGCCACCCCTGCTCACTCCGTATTTGAAGCGCTGAGTAAGTAGGTTAATCAGGATTCCGGCATCGGGTCACTTGAATTTGACGGCCTTGCACTTGCTTTACGCCTTGTGCGCTCAAGCTCGATGTATGAAAAGGCCGCCCCAGACATCAAAAGCACAACAATAAAAAAAATGACTCCGATAAATAATTGGGGATTCATTTTCTAAGCACCTCAAGAGCCACCCCGAGACTCAGAATAGATGGGACCCAGAGGCCAACAAATATCGCTTCAAGTTCCGCGTCATCTCCAAGAAACCATATAGCCACGGACACAACGAAGGATAGGAACGCACTAGCCATGTATAGCCAGGTGAACATCGAAAACCCCTGCAATACTCTGGCTTCTTTATTAGGATCGTGTTCTTGAACCATGGTTATGAAACTTCCTTTCTGTGTTTGAGCCTCACCTCGTCTTTAGTGGTGAGGCTCAGAATGCTGCGATGAGGTCTATCGACCCGCATCAGGCGAGATCAGGAATAACTGTCAGGGCGACTACGCCAGCGATTGCTACAAGTACGTAAACCAGCCGTGAAAAGGCGTTAACGGTGCCGAAACGGTTACCGCCGGCAATTGCGGCCACCAGGTCAAACTTGAAAAGTCCGACGAGCCCCCAGTTGAGCGCGCCAACTGCTGCTAAAACTATGGCTAAGATCTGAATCGCTTCCATTTGAGTTCTCCCCAGTACCAAGTTCTCGGTACCCACTTAGGTGTTTCCTAGGTCGTAACTAATGATGTCTATGTTCATCTCGATTAGTTTTAATAATTATCTGTGCTGAACATATGCATCATTGTGGAACACATGTTGGGTATTGTCAACATTGAACGCTAAATGTCTTTTTGGACGAAAAACCGCCATAGATCATTATCTTCAATCGGCGTAGGATATAATCGTCATTACTGCCAATTCTGAACAGAGTGGCGCAAGTAACCCATCAAATTAAGAGGGACCGTTGGCGGAGTTCAATACCTCTACTGGTAGGGCGACAACCCGGGCAGATCCCAAGGATCTGAATCGTCTGCGTGACGAGTACACCGAGGCCCTCATGGCCGGAAATGAGCGTGCGGCAAGCGCCGCCATAGATCGCGCTCTGGCACTGAACTGGGACCTAAAGACAATCTATGTCGACTTGATTCGAAACCCGATCCTTCTTGTCGGTGAGATGTGGCACCGGGGCGAAGTTTCTGTGGCCTATGAGCACCAGATCACGCAGTACACCATCCAGGAGATGGCGCGTCTTAGGCGTGAATTTCGCCCTGATCAGCACCTAGGGTTTCGTGCTGTGGTGACTTCAGTCGAGGGAGATCAGCACGTAGTTGGGACCTTGATGGTCGCAGACTTACTACGCCAAGCCGGATGGGAGGTCGACTTCCTCGGAGCTGATACTCCAGCCGTAGACCTGACCGACTTTGTTCAAGAACGTAAACAGGATCTCGTAGTCCTGTCGGCCACTTCGAGCGAAAGCCTTGGATCCCTCCGAACGACGGTGGAGAACCTTAAAGCCATCGACCCCCCACCGACAGTAATGATTGGTGGCCGTGCAGTGTCTTTAGAATCCGATTCAACTCCAGACCTTTGGGGAGCTGACGCAATCGCGAGCGATGCCTTAGAAGCCGTCGTTATCGCACGCGCTCTGGCAGTCGGTCTGGAGGGTTCCGACTCAATTGCCGATCTGCTCAGTCGGATCGGTGGACGGATACGCGCCTCTCGCCTCGATGCGGGTATGAACCAGACCGAACTAGCATCGGGTGCCGGACTCGACCGTACATATATCGGCGCCGTGGAACGCGGCCGCCAGAACGTCACTATGGCCGCGCTACTCCGATTGGCTGATGCTCTCGGGGTTTCGATCGACGATCTGATTTCAAAGTAAGTACGCTCGAGAGTCCTACATTTGTTGCGCTCAGTACACGCGGGCGGGTGCAGTCAGTCAAAGTTCTGAACTCAGATGCGATCGGTAACGTTCAGATCGGTTGGGATCCCGCATTGTTCATTGAGCGGATATCACTGCCAGTAAGGTAATACCTACGCAAACAACCCCGCCACGTGACTTGCAACATATTCGGCGTCTTCGCCTACCCCGATGAACTGAGCTGATTTCGATCCGTTTACGGGGATGCCCACAGGGCTGCATCCCGTACTGACATGCTGTGTAGCAACGGAGCACGTCTGGCAGCAACCCGGGCGCACTTCCCTCAGCTCCGGTAGTCCGTCACCTGCCACAGCACTGCTAGCTCGCGTGTGTCCGGCAGTCGCCAGAGGACCGTTCCCGACGAAGCGTGGTCCCGCTGGTGCGTCCTAAGAACGTGAGACGGGAGGCGGCGGTGATGGTTGATTCGGTAACTCGGTACTTCTTCTCGTACAAATCCTCGCAATCTTTTCGAGGGCCGCCCATTGCTGCTTTGTTGGGGCTATTTTTCGATCAACTTCAATTGTCCATCCGCTGAAATCACCGTGTAGTGTCTCGACACGAAGATTTCCTATCTCCGCTGCGAGATTGTCGATTTCCTGATCGATGGACAGTTCGTGTGC
>Ga0302132_10001323_pt1 | contig 14140 bp, 10 predicted proteins | sample CB9_321_MG_FD_203113 | JGI IMG/M metagenome (GOLD analysis project Ga0302132, IMG submission 203113) | Marine microbial communities from Western Arctic Ocean, Canada - CB9_32.1 | ecosystem: Environmental > Aquatic > Marine > Oceanic | place: Canada: Western Arctic Ocean | collected 2017-09-19
AGATCGTTGCAAATCTGACGCCGCGATATCTTTTATGGAAGTTAAGACGCGTATCAACCAAAAGTTCGAATATGGCGCTCAACAGGCTTCTGCCCGTAAAGCGAAACGACTACATACAACAGTCTTATTTATATCGAGAAAACGGAGACCGTGACGTAGATTGATGCACCGATTTATTGAGTATCCCAATGACTAAATCCGGATAAGTTCTGCGTGTTCATCACATCCAAAACGCGGTAAAAGAACAAATCAACCACTCGACGCTTGAGTGCAGTGCACTGTTCTAGCATTTACTCGCTATCTGGTGGCCTAGAAAATCACCATGGGGTTCACGGGTGATCCCGTTACGGTCGGCATTTTTAGCGGGAGGATCGAAATCATGAACTCCCACTTTCCTCGCTTCTTGCACTCTTCAGCGAGATCATCAAGCCAGGCGTTATCGAGGATCCAGAGGCCGAGACCGACGATTCCGACCTGGTGAACGGGGTTTGAGAACCTTTCATAAGGGTTTGGACCGATATCGTTACCAGTATCAGACCCCAACACTGCTACTCCCCGCTCGTGAAGAAAGGGCAATATATCAGGGGACGGTCCGGAAGAGCCTCCAACGTTCACATCGACAGGCCCTGTCACTTCCCGTTGTCCCAATTGGCCTGTTCGAAGCAGCAAAACGTCGCCTTGTTCAACTTTTACGCCATGTTCACGTTCTGCAGCTTCAATGTCGGCTACGCCAACCCCATCCCCTCGCTCAATGAAGTCAACCCCGCGCAATAATGGCGCATCCACAAGAACACCCTTAGTGACGATTCCACCAGTGGCGGCCATAACATCGAACTCAGTTGCTCCATCCTGAACGGAAACGACACTCGAAGGGCGCCCATTGTAGGTCTGACCGTCCCAGAAGAAGTGAGCGAGACTATCGATATGTGTCACAGTGTGACCATGGAAGATCAGGCCAAAGTAGTCCATCGCTACTTGGCGATCGACTCCCTCACCGGGTCTATAACGATCTCCCGCAGTAACCATGAAGTGCTGCGGCGGCTTCGGTACGTCTACCGACGCTGCAAACTCAATGGGACGCGCACAACTGACAGTTACACCTTCTTCTACCAAACTTAACGCATCGAGAGTTTTCTCTTTCGTCAGATAGTTCAGTGTTCCTTTTTGGTCATTAGCACCCCATCTGCCCCAATTGTTGAGATCAGATTTCAGCCAGTTGAGTAAATCGTCTTGAGAAGGCCAATTAACGGTCATGGATAGATCACTCCCTAGGCACATGGCCAATTTCGAAGTAGCTATGAACTTCGTCGAAGGTTATACGAATACTATAAGCCTGCGGTATGTTTACTGAGTAAAATCTATTTGAATGGTCCAGTAATCTAACTTCTACTACGGTGGTTTCAAAATACATTGGGGTAACACTCGTAATCCAATTGGTCTCATCGTAAAACTTGCTATTTCCATCAACCGTCACAATTCGCCTCTCAATTTGTTGACTGTAAATTACGCCGATGCTAGCGTTCATTGGTCAACTTAAGGATGGGCGAAGCCGAATCGAGTTCGAAACACGGAAATGACCGGCTGTCCGTAGTACCAACCTTTAATACGTACCTTCTTTACAAACTGCGCTAAGCAGTGAGAAATGGAAGGTTTTTTTGCGGAGATATCTAAATGGAATCGATCTTGCTTGCAATTGCAGCAGGAGCTGTCGGTCTTGTGGCCGCTGCCCTACTCGCCATGCGAGTGCTCAAGCAGCCTCAAGGCAACGATGAAGTTCGAGCGATTGGTGATCTAATACAGGAAGGATCAGCGGCGTTCCTACGCAAGGAATATTCAATTCTTGCCGTATTCGTAGCAATCATTTTTGTAATTTTGGCACTGTTCATCGACTACAACATTCTGGATAACGACAAGATCGCCTCACTAAGTGAAGGCGGCGCCATGACGTCCGAGGGCCCGTGGACGGCGATTGCATACATTCTTGGTGCTATTGGCTCGGCTCTAGCCGGATTTGTCGGCATGAGCATTGCAGTTCGAGGTAACACCCGAACTGCAACTGCAGCTCAAACCGGACTCAACAAAGCACTTCAGGTTGCGTTCAGCACCGGTGCAGTTATGGGGCTCTCGGTAGTCGGAATAGGCATCATCGGCGTATCAGCACTCTGGCTTCTCTTCGAGAACCCGAACGTGATTGCCGGCTTCGGATTCGGAGCATCGTCAATTGCGCTGTTCGCTCGTGTCGGAGGCGGTATCTTTACAAAGGCTGCTGACGTTGGAGCCGATCTTGTAGGTAAGGTTGAGGCTGGCCTTGATGAAGATGACCCTCGCAACCCTGCTGTTATTGCCGATAACGTTGGTGACAACGTAGGTGACGTTGCAGGAATGGGAGCCGACCTGTTTGAATCGTACGTTGGTTCGATCATCGCAACCATCTCACTAGCCTTCTTCGCAGTCAGCGCAACCGGTGTTGTATCCGCAATTCCATTTGAAGTCGACGCTTCGAGAGCACTATTGCCTCTCGTTATAGCCGGCATTGGCATCATCGCTTCGATATTCGGAATGTTCCTAGTACGAACTGGCGATAATGCCGACATGGGCAAACTGCTCTGGACTCTCCGCTACGGAATCTTCAGCGCAGGCGCTCTATCGTTAATCGGTACTGCCGTTTACATCAACATGAACGATTCGCTTAACTTCGACCTATTCTGGGTCGTAGTCACCGGTATCGTCGTTGGTCAGGTGATCGGAACTTCTACCGAATGGTTTACTTCCTATGAAGGTCTGAAGCTCTTCGGTAAGGAATTCAACCCAGTGAAGTGGATTGCCCAGCAGTCTGAAACTGGCCACTCATCGACGATCATTGCGGGTCTGTCGGTTGGTCTTTACAGCACGGTCATTCCGGCAATCGCAATCGTCGTTGGTATCTACTTCGCAAACGAGCTCGCTGGTCTCTACGGAATCGGTCTTGCTGCGGTTGGAATGCTTTCAACACTGGGTATCACTCTTGCCACTGACGCTTACGGCCCTGTTGCCGACAACGCTGGTGGTATCGCCGAACAGGCTCACCTTGATCCCGAAGTACGAGAGCGCACTGACGCTCTAGATGCCCTTGGAAACACCACTGCCGCTACGGGCAAGGGTTTCGCAATCGGGTCGGCTGTCCTTACGGCTCTCGCTCTTCTAGTGGCATACGCATTCGCCACCGGAATTACCGAACTCGACCTTCTGAACCCTAAGGTTCTAATGGGAACGATCATCGGCGGTCTGCTTCCATTCGTATTCTCAGGTCTTACGATGCAGGCGGTTGGAACAGCTGCCGCTGAGATGATCGAAGAAGTTCGACGTCAGTTCCGAGAGATCCCTGGTCTCCGAGAAGGTCTACCGGGCGTAAAGCCTGATGCCGCTCGGGCAGTTGCTATCAGCACAGAAGGTTCATTGAAGGCAATGATCGTTCCTGGCCTGATCGCCATTATTGCTCCAATCGCCATTGGCACGCTGATGGGAGCTCACGCTCTCGGTGGCATGCTGGCCGGTTCAATCGTTTCTGGTTTCCTCCTCGCCATCTTCATGGCTAACGCAGGTGGAGCATGGGACAACGCTAAGAAATTCGTTGAACTCGGAAACTTCGGTGGCAAGGGTTCAGACACCCATTCTGCTGCAGTTACCGGTGACACCGTTGGTGATCCCTTCAAGGACACATCGGGTCCTGCTATCAACATTCTGTTGAAGCTCATGGCAATCGTTTCGCTGATCTTCGGGCCACTATTCGTCTAATACAGACTAGTAGCAATCTTCTGAGAAGCAGACGAACCTAAAATCACTAAAGTAAACGCCCGGATCGTATTTGACCCGGGCGTTTTTGCGTGCTGAATTAGATTGGCATCTAGGCATACTAGCTTTGGTGCTTCAGATAGCTAGCGAACGAAGCGATTGGCGATTTTTTCGTGACCAATCGACGTCGAAGGTCCATGACCAGGCCATACGACTGTTTCTTCAGGAAGTTCGAACAAAACGTTCCGAATACTCGCAATTTCTTTCCGTTCGTCACCGCCAGATAGATCAAATCGGCCGATTGACTCTCGAAATAACGTGTCGCCAGTAAATACATGTCCAGAGATGTAGAACGAGCTACTACCTTCGGTATGGCCCGGAGTGGCCAGTACTTTTATCTCAACTCCGCTAGCGGACACCACATTTCCGTGCTTGAGCGTCTCAGACGCCACAGGAGGCTCGACGAAGTCACCGAGCATGCTCTTTAGCCAATCAAGCTGCTCAGCGGCTGCAGCGACATCTTTGTGACCTATTAGAAATTTGCAGTCGTAACGTTCAACCAACGGCGCCACGGCTCCTGTGTGATCCGCATGTGCGTGGGTCGAAACAATTGCCCTTGGCGTGAGATTATTTTCATTAAGAAATCCGAAGATTTTCTCCGATTCACCACCAGGGTCGATCACGATGCAATCGGACTCATCATCCGCGTGAATCACATAGCAGTTCGTTGCTAATACGCCGACCTGCACTACATGAATTTGAACCATGATCTACTTGAGTTCCTAGAGTTGAGTCTCGACCCAGTCAGCGATCGCTCACAAGTAAAGCATCGAGACAATTCCGCCCACGACTAGATACGGCCCTTAGGGTATCAATATTCATTTGAACCCAATTAATCTAGTTGCATACACGATGATTGAAATGAGTCAGGGTCACAGATGCCTTACATAATAGTTTGCGATGATCGACTCAGCTTGGCGTTTTGGAAACCTGTAGGCGTAGGTGGGTTAAACATTTTCGATCCGTCACATCCGTGATTTACAACTCGACTAGATCTCACACACCTCTGCGGTCAAGCAATTTCAGTGCAGACTCGACCAGACTAATTTCGGGTCATCCTACTCAACTGCATCGTCTCAAGTCATGCACCAACTTTTGGTAATACTTCTTGTTTGAGTAAACCCATAGATGTCTTCCAGAAACCCTCGGGTTCCCACTCGTGGCCCATAGCCATGAGGGTTCCAAACCCACCAACCGACTCTTCGAGTGAAGACAGCTTTTCAGTCACCTCTTCTGGCGAGCCCACTATAAATATGTTGTCCACTAGGTATTCAACAGTAACGTCGGAGTCAGGCATGTTCGGATCAATCTTGAGGAGCCCCATCATCTTTGATCGGGGCAACAACTTGAGGAAATAGCCTTCCATGTCTCTTGCTAAAGTCCCGTTAAGAGCCTGTTTACGGGCTTCAGCACTCGAATCTGCAACCATCACCTCTCGTGCAATTCTCCAGTTCGAACGATCTGCTACTCTCCCGGCCTTAGTAGCTCCGCCTTCAACTGCAGTCCAGTGAGAACACAGCATCTGCTCAGGAACGAAGTTGATGCTCATCGGCAGCCAACCTCTTTCTCCTGCGAGAGTGAGTGTTTCGGAGTTCGGAGATACGCCAGCTACTCCAATTGGTGGATGAGGATCCTGATAGGTCCGCATATGAACTCTGAGAGCGATATCTTCTTCTGGTTCAGGGATATTGAATTCCCACCATTTGCTCTTGTAATGCCCCGGCTTTGGATCGTTCCACAACTGCAGAACTAAATCGACCGCCTCTCGAGTCATTTCTCGATTATCGCCTGATCGTGGATCGAAGCCGTTCACATGCAAATCACCCGGGAAACCACCTGAGCCGACGCCCCAGTTCAGACGCCCTTTAGACATCTGGTCTAGTTGGGCGATTCGGTGAGCGATATAGAACGGGTTGTGATTGGGCATGCACGTGACACCCGTCCCAAGTCGAATCTGCGAGGTAACGCCGAGAGCCTGCGCAATTAGTAGATCGGGCGCAGGAATGTTTTCCCACTCAGCTGTGTAGTGTTCCCCTATCCACGCTTCGGAGTATCCCAGTTCATCGAGGTAGATAAGTTGCTTTAGATCTGCCTCGAGCGTGTCTGCGATATTCGCACCCGGTGGGTGCAGTGGCATCGTGAAGAAACCAAGTTCCATTCCAGCCTCCGAATTGAGTTAGCGTACTTCCCAAAAAAAATAGCGATTTATACGTATTCGGGGCATGCTACAACGAAATCGTTGTCACTTGCGGGGTCATCTCAACCTAAGTCAGACCTCTAAGCGTTAAACCTAGGATTAAATGACGCAGCGAAGATCATTCCTTTTCTCGTTTGACCTGCTCTTGAAGCCTGAACAGCGTGTTGATCGCCTCGATAGGCGTCATGTTGCCTACATCAAGTTCTTTCAACTCATCGACAAGTTCGTTGCCAGCGTGCTGATCTTCAAGAGGCATCTGTAACTGGAATCCTGCCGGTCGAGCGGTAGATTTGGCACCGTTCTCCAACTCATCGAGAAGATCCCAGGCCCTACTCACTACAGTTCCCGGCATTCCCGCCAAACGTGCAACGTGGACTCCGTACGAGCGGTCGGCTCCCCCGGGCACTATCTGGTGTAGAAACACGACTTCGCCCTCCTCTTCGGAGACTGCGACTCGTAAGTTGTGCGTCCGTGGTAGTTGGTCGGCAAGTTCGGTCATCTCGTGATAGTGAGTGGCAAACAGTGTTTTACAGCCCAATTTAGGCGAATTGTGAATATGTTCAGCGACTGATCGAGCTATTGCCAGCCCGTCGTACGTAGACGTACCTCGACCGATTTCGTCAAGTACAGCAAGTGAACGACTTGTCGCCTGATTTAAGATCGACGCCGTTTCGACCATCTCGACCATGAAGGTCGATTGCCCGCCAGAAATATCGTCGGAGAGCCCGGCACGAGTGAAAATGCGGTCCACAACGCCGATTCTTGCCTTGGTTGCTGGTATGTAGCTTCCAACCTGGGCCAAAAGCACCAGAACAGCGGCTTGTCGAATATAAGTCGACTTACCTGACATGTTGGGCCCAGTGATGATCATTACCTGTCGTTCATCGTTCGAAAGATCGAGATCGTTCGATACGAACCGGCCTGGGCCTAACGATGATTCAACAACTGGATGCCTTCCGCCCTCGATTTCTAGAGCGGTGTCGCTATCCACTAGAGGTCGAACCCAACCGTTTTTTGCAGCTGCCTGCGCCATAGACACCAGTGCATCTAGAACACCGAGCGCACTTGCTGTTTCCATGATTCTGCCGCCGTGAACTACGACTTCTCCGCAAACGCGTCTGAATATTTCACGTTCTAACTCACTGATTCGATCACGAGCGTTGAGAATTTTCGACTCAAGCTCTTTGAGCTGAGGGGTAATAAACCGTTCTCCGTTCACAAGCGTTTGTCGTCGTTCGAAAGATTCAGGTACAAGATGGACATTGTTCTTCGTAACTTCGAGGTAGTAACCGAACACTCGGTTGTAGCCTATTTTCAGACTTTTGATCCCTGTTGCTTCTCGATGATCGGCTTCGAGAGCGGCGATACTCGATCGAGCATCCCCCGAAAGTGTCCTAACTTTGTCGAGTTCCGGATGAAATCCTTCACGAATAGCTGAACCTTCCCCAACCGTGATCGAAGGATCGTCGGGAATCGCAGCATTGAGCAGTTCTACGGCTTCGGACGACGAGTGAAGTCGACCGATTACTGAACCTCCAGGAATCACGCCATCGGGCAGCGACGCAATCAACTCGGGGATCACAACCAACCCCGCTCGAAGTGAAGCTAGATCACGTGGAGTGGCTGTATTGATTCTTACGCGATTTGTGAGGCGTTCGAGATCAGACACCTGACCCAACAGACCCTGAACCAGCGAGCGGGCCCTTTGATTGTCAACAAAAGCTGCAACAACTTCCTGCCTTCGCTGTATGTCGTCAGGTTCGAGCAGTGGTCTAGTGAGCCAAGCCCGTAGCGTTCGGGCTCCCATCGCTGTTTTCGAGAAATCTAGCGTTCGATACAAAGTGGGCGCAGCATTCTTTCCAGTCGACGAAGTGAAGACTTCAAGGTCTCTCAGCGCCTTCTGGTCGAGCTTCATATACGAATTGGGCGACTCAGTACGCAACGAAGTCAGCTGCGGAATAGCCCCAAACTGTGTGTCGGCCACGAAATCGAGAATCGATGACGCCGCAACAATCGCTAACGGCATGTTTTCGCACCCGAACGCTTCAAGTGTTTTTGCCTTGAAGTGTTCGATCAGACGAGCCGCAGATAGATCAGTATCGAGCCGTGTTTCATCCAGCGGGCGAACCACCATGCCGGATTCTTGATTGGAATTGATTAGTTCGAGAGAAAGCGTGTCAGCGATCAATTCCGCCGGCCGAAGACGGAACAGTTCGTCTTTGAGATCTGATAAGGGATATTCCCCCGTCACAAATTCGCTTGTCGAGATATCGACGTACGCAATTCCAGCACGTTCACCATCGCTTATGGCCGCTGCAAGGTAATTGTTAGTTGATTGATCCAGCAGCGCCGGTTCGATCACCGTTCCAGGAGTCACGACCCGTACTACGGCACGTTCGACTAATCCCTTTGATTTCGCAGGATCGCTTGTTTGCTCTGCAATAGCGATCTTCAAACCAGCAGAAACGAGTGTTCCAAGATGGTTATCGAGAGCGTGATGCGGAATGCCAGCGAGCGGAGCTTTACCGCCTGCGCCAGATTCTCGTGATGTGAGCGTAATGCCGAGGACTTTAGACAGCGTATGGGCGTCTTCATCAAAGGCTTCGTAAAAATCGCCCATCCGAATCAGCAAAAGTGAGTCGTGATAAGCCGCTTTGAATTCAAGAAACTGGCGTCGGCCTGGTGACAGCTTCTTTCCAGTAGCTGTTTTCTTTTTAGGCACCTTCAAGCTAGCACCGGACTCACCCGTGAGTTCGGAAGAAGCGGCATTTTCTGCATAATTAGCAGTATCTGAGGTTGCTGACATCGTGTCGCGATTCTAGTGTGTATTCGAGACAGCTTTTTGACTTTAGAGAGGTTACTCGTACCGAATACTCACAGAATCAGATGCTTTCCATCTTAATTCTGAGAACGAGCTGCCTCTCGGCATTTCGTAAACCATCATTCCAGTAACTTGCTCATTAGCGTTCAGCTTTACCGTGCCCCACATGGGAACAAACTCGGGGACCAAGTATCTGGGCGCTGGCTCAGCGGTGTAAGCACGAGCGAGCGTATCAATCGGTTTGTACGAAGTCCTTTTGCTATCCAGTAAATTCGACGAGCTTTCGTCCACAACAAGGTTTACCGTTCCGGACGTCTGGTTGATAAGAGTTATCTTCACATAAACGAGCTCGTTATTCGCCTCGTCTTCAGGCTTCATTGCCCAGTTATAGACCTTTCCACTGGTGTCAGTACCTTGGTAGGTGATGAACTGCTGTTGCTTCGGCTCTTCTGCCCTAATCCACAGCGTTCGACCTGCAACGTAAAGAGGGTCTCCAGCCTCACCCTTGAACACCGTCATCCAACTGATAGCAACTACTGCCAATATGACAGAAATTGTTGCAATGCCTATAAGAACGAATGGTTTGTTCTCTTTTGGAATGCTGAGCTGTCGACGGGCGAGAACTGCCCCACCCGAGTCGATATCCATGTACTCCGATCCAGGATTACCCCGGAACCCGGAAGTTGGCATGAATTCGATCCGAACCCTGACGATGTCGCCTGCCATTCTTTCGGCAGAAACCACGTTCCAAGTCAGTTCAGCATCACGCAGACGTGGCCCGTACTCGTACTTGTTTGCCTCAGCGTAATTAAGGGCGGCGGAAACTTGGCTCGGAAAGCTTTTTGTCGCTTCGTCGCCAAACTCGAAACTAGCCAATTCTACGGCCGGTTTTGTGCTCGTTGATCCGGTGGTGTCTTCTTCAGCCACGTTCTGTTCCGTTCGATTCTCTTCAGTCATCCGTTGCTCCACTGTCCGGGACTACCCCGAACCGACAAGTGACACTACACGATGTACCGTCGGTATCGCACACTATTTTTACCATTGAACAACTAATTATCACCAAGAGTCGGTGAATGAACGAATTCATATTCGATATTCGTTGAACAGTCTAATTTTACGCCGATGGAAACGTCGCCAGTTGGTCTAAAACGTCTTTCAATGCCTGAAGTACGTCATCGACATCACTTTCGGTTGTTTCTCGACCAAAAGATATTCGAATACTGCCCACTGCTAGATCAGCGTCAATTCCCATGGCCAGCAGCACATGAGACGGCTCAAGGGATGCGCTACTACATGCACTACCGCTAGAAGCAGCTATTCCCTTGAAATCCAACCCCAACAGCACCGGCTCACCCTCCACTCCAGGGAAAGAGAAATTCGATATTTCAGGAACCCGGTCAGTCTTACTGCCATTAAACGATGAGTTTGGGATTCGTTCAGCTACGCCTTCTACTAGCTTATTTGCAAGCCGCTTAAGTTGATCTTGAGATGCGACTCGTTCGGACTCGGCCAGTGCTATCGCCTCTCCAAACCCGACGATGTAGGCGACGTTCTCAGTGCCGGAACGACGTTGACGTTCCTGACCGCCACCTGCAATGAGTGGTTCTAGTTCTACGCCTCGCTTTACATACAGTGCGCCTACGCCCTTAGGACCGTAAATCTTGTGTGCTGAGAGGCTCAAAAGATCAACTCCAAGATCATTCACATTCAGCGACAGCTTCCCTGCACCTTGCACAGCGTCGGTGTGAATCAGCACACTTCCGCCAACCAATTTCGATGCTTCCCGCGTTTTCCTAGCAATAGTCGCCACATCTTGAATCGTACCGACTTCATTGTTCACCAGCATCACGGTCGCAAGAAACGTATCTGCCCTGACCGCAGCAGCAAACTCGTCGGGATCAACCTTGCCTGTACTGTCCACACCTACGTATGTAGCCTCATATCCCAGCTTTTCGAGTTGTTCAACAGGGTGAATGATGGCGTGGTGCTCGATAGCCGTGGTGACGATGTGGCCTCCTTGCACAGTGAGCCCACTGGCAGCTAAACGCCTCGCAGCGATTCCCTTTATAGCCCAGTTATTCGATTCAGAGCCCCCGCCGGTGAAGACGATTTCACCTGAACGGCATCCCAGAACCGCCGCTACTTGCTCTCGCGCCTCGTCGAGTCCGTATCTTGCTTCCCCTGCTAATGAGTACAAACTCGAAGGGTTACCGAACTTCTCAATGAAGTATGGGAGCATCTTTTCGAGCACCTCAGGGCGCATCGGCGTGGTAGCCGCGTGATCGAGATAATTTATTCGTTCATCACTAGAAGTCATTGTTCAATTATTTGCTAAAAAACCGTTTGTGGCAACGAAAGCGTGTAGCCGGGACGATTTTGCTTGGATAATATAAAAGTGATTTGAAATCTGCTAGATCAGGTGTGCAATATGTATGTCCCGTGAGGTACACGGCGTATTTAGTTTTGGCAGAATGGTGAAGTTGTCGCGGGAATCGCCGTTATTCAACCGAAAACCGGAGTGAGTAGTTGATCAAAATTGAGCACATGTCGAAGAGTTACGGACCCTACCCGGCCGTTATCGACATCTCGTTCGAAGTGCTCAGGGGCGAAATCGTCGGATTCCTCGGCCCGAACGGCGCAGGAAAGACGACGACCATGCGAGTCGTCACGGGATTCACCCCTCCGACCGAGGGCGATGTAACCGTTGGTGGTTACGACGTCGTCTCGCACTCGCTAGACGTTCGCCGACACATCGGATACCTCCCGGAGACCGTTCCACTCTACTTAGATATGACGGTTATGGACTATCTTACCTACATGGGTGAAATCCGTGGCATGAATAAATCCTGGGTGAAAGAACGTTTGCCCAAGGTCATCGACATGGTGAAACTCGGCGAATACAGGAACACACTAGTGGGCCGGCTTTCAAAGGGCTACCGACAGCGAGTAGGTATCTCACAGGCGATCCTTCATGAGCCAGACGTGCTTGTAATGGACGAGCCAACTATCGGTATCGACCCCATTCAGGTAGTCGAGACTCGAGAACTGATCAGTAATCTGGGTGAAGAACACACCATGCTTCTCAGTTCCCACATTCTCCCCGAAGTGAGCGCTATATGTAAGCGAGTGCTTGTGATCAACGACGGTCGAATCGTCGCTGACGACAAGCCAGACGATCTTTCCGAGAAGCTCCAGCACGCTGAACGAATCGAAATCAGCATACGTGGAGCAGAAGCACCAGCATTCATCAACGCTATGCGAGATATTTCCGATGTAGTAGATGCCCGCTCTGACCAGCGAGCATCGATCGTACAACGTGCTGAACGAGAAGACTTTCTTCCGTTCATCGTGGATGCCCGACCTAACGCTCAGGCAACTGAAACTATTGCGAAGACCATCATCAACAACGGCTGGGGCCTGACTAATTTGACCCCTTTGCCGATGACTCTTGAAGAGATCTTCCTCGAATTGACAACCGAAGAGAATTTAGGCGACTAGGAATTGCGTTTCATATCCGTCATAGCGATCAAAGAGATTCGCACATACTTCGCCTCGCCAATGGCCTACGTGGTCTCGGCAGCGTTCCTTGCTATCACTGGCTTCTTCTTCGTTGCATCGGTTTCCGATGCATTCGCTGAAGCAAGTATCCGTGGTTACTTAGCTGGTGCGATTTTCTTCATGATTTTCATGTCACCAGCTCTAACGATGCGTCTCCTTGCTGAAGAGCAAAAATTGGGAACGCTCGAATTGCTGTTGACCTCACCTCTTCGTGAATTCGAAATTGTTTTCGGAAAATTTATCGCAGCTTTAGTTACTACAATGGTCATGGTCGGGCTTTCGCTTTACTTTGTGCTTGTGCTGTTCGTCTATGGCGATCCAGACGTCGGCCCGTTACTCACTGGATTAGTCGGGCTCACCTTGTATGCATCAGCAACTCTTGCGGTTGGTCTGTTCGCCTCGGCGCTTAGCAGTAACCAGATCGTAGGTCTCGTCGTTGGATCTGGAATTCTCACGGCCCTTACAATTATTGATTTCGTGAGCGCAAGACTTTCGGGAACGGCAGCTCAAGTTTTAGACGCATTCCAACTTGGTGCTTCTTTCTCGGTTTTCGACCTTGATAGCTTCGGAGTGGCCGAGGGCGGCCACTTCGCAGATTTCGCACGAGGTATTATCTCTCTAACAGATATTGCCTACTACTCATCAATTACAGCAGTGTTCTTGCTCCTCACAGTTCTTGTGTTGGAAGCAAGGCGATGGCGCTAGGCCAGTATTCCTTAGATGTCTACAGATCAGCAGAACAATCCCGAGAGTCGGCCAACCTCAGATTCTCTTCGTGAAAAGACTCCGATTTTCCAGAGTCTAAAAAACAACACGAAATCGATCAGGCAAGCGCTCGCGTTCGTCGGTGTCGGTGCCGTCGTTTTCGGAGTACTCATTTGGATATTCCTGCGAGGTCTTGAAGGTCAGGCCTTCGTGGTCGCCGGAGTAGGTTTCGTCCTTCTCCTCATCGACGCTATTATCTCACTAGCAACGGTTCGCCAGACAGTATTCGGTCGACGTGGCAGATACGGTCTTAACACCGCAATCGTCTTCATCGTCTTTTTAGCGATCGCAGTGGTAGTGAACTTCACTCTTCACTGGGCGACTGATCGTCCAAGCCCTGAAGGCTGGTTGCGAATCGATACTACGGCTACCAAGCAATTCTTGCTTGAAGAGCAGGTATTGAACACGCTTGAAAACCTGAAAGAGCCTGTCAAAATTACAGCGTTCTTCACGACTGATACAGCGGCTGAAGCCGCTGCGTGGCGGGACACCGACGACATGCTCAGTGAGTTCCGTCGTCGATCGGGCGACTTCGACCTTACGTATGAGCGGGTCGACCCTGAATTGAACCCGAACGTTGCGACTGCTCTAGGCGTTACTCAGTTCCCAGCCCTCGCCATCGAAGGCGTTGAGAGTCGTCGAACCGAAGTTATCGTAGGTACCAACCCATCGGATGGTCCTAATGTATTTACTGAGCAACAGGTTGTAACTGGACTACTGGTAATCAACCAGATAGCCCAAAAGAAGGTTGTATTCATTACCGGACACTCCGAGCGTGATCTAACCGACGTCACAACCACAACAGCCATCGGTCTCGCAGGGCGGGCACTTAACCGTGAGAACTATCAAATCCTGAACGAGACCCTTCAGGAACTTGGCACTCGCATGTCTTTAGGCGATCCGCAGGAAATTCCTGCTGCAATTGTGTTTGCAAACCCAACTCAAGATTTACTTCCGATCGACCAGCA